>JADMIO011575523.1_pt1 | contig 148643 bp, 124 predicted proteins | sample 8958161 | NCBI WGS metagenome assembly JADMIO01 (sample SAMN16585339, study PRJNA669376) | soil metagenome | isolation source: Crop rotation soil | place: USA: Cullars Rotation, Alabama | collected 2011 | reverse complement strand
CGCGACAACTTGTCCACGTGGAATTCTAAGCTTAGGATCCCAATGTGCTGGAAAGTGGCTCAGAAAAAGACTACAAAGTCGGGCGCTTCCGCGCCCGGTCGCAAGCAAAAAGACGCTGCCAGCAGTGCCGCGCAGAACGTCGCAAAGACATCCGCGCGATCAACCATCAGCGGCCCATCGGCGAAAAACGGCTATGGCGATGTAACCGACGACGCTACAGCGAAGATCGCCGGGACCGAAGCCGTCGCCGGTGCAATGCCTTTCAATGCTGCCAAGCCGTCCGAATACGGCGAGGCTTCAAGCGAGCCGGCGCTCGGCCAGGCGGTCGACTTGCCGCATCCGATTGTGGGTGCAAGCACACTTTCGGAGTCCAATGCGTCGGAGAAAGCAGGCAGCGGCAACCCGCAGGTCAGCTTCAATCCGAATAACGGGCCCCTCGATCGCGTGCGCGTGGATTCAGCACAGCGGATGCTGACGACAAATCAAGGCGTCCCGGTCGCCGACAATCAAAACTCGCTAAAAGCCGGATTGCGCGGGCCCAGCCTGCTCGAAGATTTCATCCTGCGCGAGAAGATTACGCATTTCGACCACGAGCGGATACCCGAGCGCGTGGTCCACGCCCGCGGCTCGGCGGCCCATGGATACTTCGAATGCTACGAGCCGCTCACCGATCTGACGCGCGCGTCGATCTTCGCCGAAGCGGGCAAACGCACGCCGACCTTCGTGCGGTTCTCCACCGTGGCGGGCGAACGCGGCTCGACCGATACGGCGCGCGACGTGCGCGGTTTCGCGGTCAAGTTTTACACCGATGAAGGCAACTGGGATCTGGTCGGCAACAACATCCCGGTTTTCTTCATCCAGGACGCGATGAAGTTTCCCGATCTCGTCCACGCAGTCAAGCCTGAGCCGCATCACGCGATGCCGCAGGCGGCGTCGGCGCACGATACCTTCTGGGATTTCGTGTCGCTGATGCCCGAATCGACTCACATGCTGATGTGGATCATGTCCGATCGCGCGATTCCGCGCAGCTATCGCATGATGCAGGGCTTCGGCGTGCATTCGTTTCGCTTCGTCAACGCAGAAGGCGCTTCGCAGTTCGTGAAGTTCCACTGGAATCCCGTAAACGGCACGCATTCGCTTGCGTGGGACGAGGCGGTGAAGATCTCCGGGGCCGATCCGGATTTTCACCGGCGGGACTTATGGGAAGCGATCGAGGCCGGCGCGTACCCGGAATGGGAGCTCGGCATCCAGGTGTTCAATGAAGCGGACGCCGAGAAGTTTTCCTTCGACGTGCTCGACGCGACAAAAATTATCCCCGAGGAACTCGTCCCGGTCAGGCCGATCGGCAGGCTGGTGCTCAATCGCAATCCGGACAATTTCTTCGCGGAAACCGAGCAGGTGGCGTTTTGCACCGCGCATATCGTTCCCGGCATCGATTTCAGCAACGATCCGCTGCTTGCAGGCCGCATCCATTCCTACGTCGACACGCAGATTACGCGTCTGGGCGGGCCGAATTTCCACGAGATCCCCATCAACGCGCCGGTCGCCCAGGTGCATAACAATCAGCGCGACGGATTCCACCGGCAATCCATTCCACGCGGTCGCGTCGCGTACGAGCCGAATTCGCTCGCCGGCGGCTGTCCGTTCCAGGCGGGCACGCGCGGGTTCATGTCGTTTCCGGAGCCGGTGGAGGAGCACAAGGTTCGCGGCAAGCCGGAAAAATTCGCCGAGCATTACAACCAGGCCACCCTGTTCTGGAAGAGCCAGACCGAAGTGGAGAAAAGCCACATCGTGCGGGCATACCGCTTCGAGCTGACGAAAGTGCAGACGCTCGCGGTGCGCATGCGCATGGTCGCAGGCCTGCGCAACGTCGACGAGGAACTCGCGAGCAGAGTGGCCGCGGGGCTGGGGATGGAGCTGCCCGAGCCCATGCCGAAGGTACTGGAGCGCTCACCGCAGCCGGAAGTCAAAGCGAGCAAAGCGCTGTCATTGTTTGTGCGCCCCGGCACGACCGGCATCGTGACGCGTCGCATCGCGATCCTGGTCGCCCAGGGGATCGAAGACGCCAGCGTCACCGAGCTGCATGAGATGCTTGCGCAGCAGGGCGCGGTGCCGAGATTCGTCGGCATCACGCTCGGCAAAGTCGAGGGCGCCTCCGGCAACATGCTCGATGTCGAAGTCTCCATGGAGACCACGCCGTCGGTGTTGTACGACGCGCTGGTGCTGCCCGACGGAGAGGCGGGCGTCGCCGCGTTAGGAGAAAGCGGCCACGCGCTCGAGTTCATCAAGGATCAGTACCGGCACTGCAAGCCGATACTCGCGCTCGGCGCAGCGCAAACCCTGCTTGAGGCCGTCAACATCCCACTGTCCCTGCCGGACGGGTCTGCCGATACCGGGTTGCTGCAATTCCCCGCGGACGATGCCGCGGCAGCCGGCGAGGCGTTTGTTGCCGCGATCGCGCAGCACCGGCATTTCGCGCGCGAAACCGATCCGCCGTTGATCTGACGGCCGGCGATCCAATGAATTAATTATCGATTAACTATTCGCAGGAGCATGTATGGCGGTTCAACCCAGGCTGAAAGAGTTATTGCTGCAATCGCTCGAACACGAACGGGGCGGCGTGATGGTGTACCAAACGGCGCTCGAATGCGCGCTGAATGCCGATCTACGGCAGGAATGGGAGAAATATCTCGCGCAGACGCGCGAGCATGTGATGGCGCTGGTCGAAGTGTGTGCCGCGATGGGCATCGATCCGCATGAAATGACGCCCGGCCGCAAGATTGTGCATCACACCGGATTGTCATTGGTCGTCGCCATGAAAATGGCGCTCGCGGCGTCTGATCCACCGGCCGCCCAACTGGTGGCGTGCGAATGCGTCGTGCTCGCCGAGACGAAGGACCATTTCGACTGGGAGCTCATCGGCGAGTGCGCCAAGGCAGCAGATGGCGATCAAGCCGCTGCGCTGCAGCAGGCCTATGCGCGCATCGAAGACGAGGAAGACGAGCACCTTTATCACACCCGGGGATGGTGCCGGGAGTTGTGGCTGCAGGCATTGGGCATGAAATCCGTCCTGCCGCCGCCGGAAGAAAAGAAAGATGTGAAAACCGCGATCGACGCGGAGAACGCGAAGCAGGACAGAGTCAGGGAGAAGGCCTGACCATTGCGAGGAGGGACTGGTATGGCGACTGAACAAAACCGCGTTGCTCCAAAGGGGCAGCCGAAAGATCAGACAAAGGACCGGCCGCGCGATGAAGATGTTGCGGTCGCCGCCTACTATATCGCCGAGCGGCGCGGGTTCGCCGGCGATCAGCAGCTCGACGACTGGCTGTCGGCCGAGCAGGCACTCGGGTCACCGCCGCAAATCAGCGGGGAAGACGACCGCGCGGCGCGTGGAATGGTGGAGGAAGATATTGCGCCCGACGAGGTGCATCGCTGGGCAACGACACTGAACGTCACGGCCGAAGAATTGAGAATTGCTATTCAACGCGTCGGCCCCTCGTCGGCGGCGGTGCGCTCTTTCCTGCAAAGCGGGCGCAAAAAATAGGCGCTGCCCCTCCCGGGTGCGACGCAGGGTGGTTCGGCCGCAGTGTAACGTTTTCGCCACACGCCCGGCCCAGCTGTAAGAGCCGACTGACGTTACCGTGGGGCGCGAGCCGATATAAAGACGCAGTGCGCGTCTGTACAGTCGGTCACTCTCAACTGCCAGGTAACGAGGAGCGACCATGCTCAAAGCCAGGGACATCATGACGGAAGATCCGGCCTACTGCATCCCTGAAACGAGTTTGCAGGAAGCCGCGGAAATGATGCTCGAAAATGATTGCGGAGAGCTTCCGGTCATGGATTCGCCGAACAGCCGCACGCCGATCGGCGTGATCACCGATCGCGACATCGTGTGCCGCGCCGTGGCGCAGGGAAAAGATATACGCGGAATGTCGGCGGGCGATTGCATGAGCACGCCCTGCGTGACCGTGAACGCCGATGCTACGCTCGAAAGCTGCGTCGAGCTGCTGGAAGCGAGCCTGATCCGGCGCCTGCCGGTCGTCGATGATTATGGCGAATGTTGTGGAATCATCTCGCAGGCTGATATCGCGCGTTTTGAAAAGCAGCAGGCTGCCGAGCTCGTGCACGAGTTATCGAGCTAGGCGGGAAACCTCAGGCGGATTTGAGCTGCGCGCGCGCGGGCGCTGCGATTGCAATCGCCCCGCTCAGGCGCACGGGCGCCGCTTCACCGCGAAGGTCCAAGAGACTGCGAAAAAGGCGGGAGTTGGCCGCCGCGCCGGTCTCGAGCGTGGCATTCCACGGCACGAGCCGGTCGGGATCGTCTCCGGGGTCAACAATCAGAAACTTGCGTGGCTGAAACTTGCCGCGCTGCTCAGTGCCCGCCTGGCCGATAGCGAGCACCCAATGATTGAGTTTGCGCGCGGCGCTCTCGATGCCAACGATCACCAGCCTTCCATGCTCGAGATGTCGGGCGATGAACTGCTCGGCTGCCGTATCGGTAGCCTCCGTCGCGTCGTATTCTATTTTCGGCCGCACAAGGCGGAGCAACTTCCTGAAGTCGCGCGAGTCAGTGCCTGAAAAATAAAATGTCCGCGCCAGGCGGTAAAGGCGGCGCAAATCGGCGCCCATGCGCCGTTCGTCCATCGGGAAAAACCGCGAAGTAGGGATGACGCGCATCGCCATCAGCGCCATGAACAGGCAGTGGGTGCCGCACGCCCCGTCGAGGTCGCCCTGCTGCACGAACACCGGCCTGTACTTGCCCTTGCTGATGATGCCGCATCCCTGCGCACCGCCGACGAGGCCGGCAGATACGCGGGTTACCTGGGTTAACGGAGCATTCATGGCGATGAAAAGCGGGCATGCGGGGGCGGGGTCTCGGCGCATTATCAGGCGTCGTTTTCGGCCTGAACATCGGCGTAATGAGCGTAGCGTCGTAGGTACTGACTGTCGGAAGCCTCCCACGCCCGCCGTGTGGCAACCACCAACAAAACAATAAGTTACATTCTCTTGCGCTTCGCGCTGCCGCCATTGGAGGCCCGTGTCCGCAATACTTTGCTGACCTCGAACGGCGCGACGGTTTCAAGCTGGTCGTAACGGCAATCCTGCGGTGGCTTATCCGGACGCCAGCGCAGAAAGATGGCTGCGTGCCGGAAGCGGTCGCCCTGAAGATGATCGTATTTCACTTCACAGGCGCGTTCTATTCGCAATGGTTCCCATGCGAGGTCCTTACCCGCGCTCCAGCGACTCTGCGCGCCCGGCATGCGTTGTGATCCGGTGTCGCCGGCTCGAGCCCAATCACGCCACGGATGCTTCTTCATGGCATCGCCCTGCAGCGGCTTGAATTCGACCGCGAGCGCTTTGCGCGCGGCCAGTGAAAATGAAGAAGCGACGCCGACATGATGGAGCACGCCGTGTTCATCGTAGAGGCCGAGCAATAATGAGCCGACGGCATCGCGCGAGTCTTTGTACCAGCGAAAACCCGCCACGACGCAGTCAGCGGTGCGCACGTGCTTTACTTTGATCATGGCGCGCCGGCCTGGCTGATAGGGGAGGGCGAGGTCTTTCGCGATCACTCCATCAAGGCCCGCGCCCTCGAAGCGCTTGAGCCAATCGAGAGCAAGCTTGCGGTCGCGCGTCATCGGCGTCAGGAACAATGGCGGATCCAGCGTGCCGAATACCGTCTCGAGCAGTGTCCTGCGCTCGCTCTGCGGCAGATTCATGAGGTTGCGGCCGTTGCGCGCCAGCAAATCGAATGCAACGAACGAAGCGGGGGTCGCGGCAGCAAGTTTGGCCACGCGGGACTCAGCCGGGTGCAGGCGCATTTGCAGCGCGTCGAAATCCAGTCCCCTGTCCGTGGCAATCACGATCTCCCCATCGACGACACAGCCGCGCGGCAGCTGGCGCAAAAATACCGAATGCAAGTCCGGAAAGTAGCGATCGAACGGCCGCTGATCGCGGCTTTGAATATACACATCGTCCCCGTCGCGGAAAACAATGGCCCGAAAGCCATCCCATTTTGGTTCGTACAGAACTTCGCCCGCGGGCGGCAATTCGGCTGCAATTTTCGCCAGCATCGGCTCGAGCGGCGGCGTGAGCTTCTGTACCTCTGCGCTGGCGGAATGTTTGCTGCGGGGCGACGGCTTCGATCGGCGTGCGGGCATGATGCGCGGGTAAGGATAGAAAACGAGTTTGGATGCAGCAGCACTCGGTAGACCGCCATTTCGGTCAGGGCGTTCCGCGCGTTATGCCAAACGAATGGCACGCGAAGTAGGTGAAATCCGACAGCATGGCGCGGTGATCTGCGACTGGTCAGCAGGGGTGTGCTGTCACAAAATAGCGCGTCGCGACACGTTATGTGTGCGCTGCGTCCGGAGCAACGATTGAGGGTCGCCACCTATAACGTCAACGGCGTCAATGGACGCCTTCCGCGCCTGCTCGAATGGCTGCACGAAACGCAGCCTGACATCGTCTGTTTGCAGGAAATAAAAACCGATGCCACCAGGTTTCCCGCTAAAGCGCTCGCCCAAGCGGGCTGGGGCGCGATCTGGCACGGCCAACGCTCCCATCATGGCGTCGCGATTCTCGCGAAGGGCGAGGTTCCGGTCGAGCTACGCCGGGGCCTTCCGGGGGATTCCGAAGATCGGGAAACACGCTACCTCGAAGCAACCGTCAAAGGCCTGCTCGTCGCCTCGCTTTACCTGCCTAACGGCAACCCGCAACCCGGCCCGCGATTTGACTATAAGCTTGCCTGGTTCGAGCGGCTTATTCGCTACGCGAAAAAGCTTTGCGCTTCGCCGCAGCCCGTAATACTCGCCGGCGACTATAACGTGGTGCCGACGGACGCCGACATTTACAATGCTTGGTGGTGGCGCGAGGACGCCGTGATGCAGCCGGCCACGCGCGCAGCGTACAGGCGTCTGCTCAAGCAGGGCTGGATCGACACAACGCGCCACCTTCATCCGGACGAAAAAATCTATACGTTTTGGGCCAATGCCCGTGCCTTTGAGCGCAACGCCGGCTTCCGCATGGACTTCCTGCTGCTGAATCCTTATCTGACGCCGCGCCTGAAGGCGGCGGGCGTCGACGCCGAGTATCGGGGCCGCGAGCAGCCGAGCGATCATGCGCCGACATGGATACAGCTTGCCGACTTGGCGCCCCCGCGCCGCGCTGCGAAGAGGGCGCCGCCGATCGGCGCGCGCAAGAGATAGAGCGCATGAAAATCCTGCAACCGAAAACCGGACCATGACAGCAAAAACCATTTGGCGCGTCATTGTCGCGCTCGTCGCCGTCAGCGTGATCGTTCTGCTCGGCGTCAACATGATGGCTGCCGAAAAGAAAATCACCGAGCATGTGGAGCACCAGTACGACGTTACCAATCCGCAGTTTTCGCGCACTATGGGCGCCTTGCTCGGGCCGCCGCTCGTCACGGGCAATCGCGTCGACACGCTGCTCAACGGCGATCAGATATTCAAAGCGATGCTCGCGGCCATACGCGGCGCCCGCTCGACTATCACGTTCGAGACTTACATCTACTGGTCGGGCGACATCGGCAAGGCTTTTGCCGACGCCCTGTCGGACCGGGCGCAGAATGGCGTCCGGGTCCACGTGTTGCTGGATGCGGTGGGCAGCCAGAAGCTGGATGAGGATTCGCTCGACATCATGCGCAAGGCCGGCGTCGAGGTCGAGTTTTATCATCCGGTCAAGTGGTACACGCTCGGCAAATTGAATAACCGCACTCACCGCAAGCTGCTGGTGGTCGACGGCAATGTCGGGTTCACGGGCGGCGTCGGCATCGCCGACAAGTGGGGCGGAAACGCGCAGGATCCCGATCATTGGCGCGATACGCATTACCGCATCGAAGGGCCGGCGGTCGCGCAGATGCAGGCGACGTTCATGGACAACTGGACCAAGGTGACCGGCCGCGTTCTGCACACCGCCGACTACTTTCCCGCCATCCCGCCGTCAGGGCCGCACTACGCGCAGGTATTCCAAAGCTCGGTCGATGGCGGGGCCGAAAGCATGCATCTCATGTACCTGCTTTCGATTGCGGCAGCACGCGAGGCTATCCAGCTTTCGATGGCCTATTTCGCGCCGGATGATATTGCCCTCGACGCGTTGCTCGCCGCCCTGAACCGCGGGGTGAAGATACAAATCCTGCTGCCGGGGCCGCATACCGACGCGGCGCTGGTAAGCAGCGCGTCGCGCGCGAAGTGGGGCGCGCTGCTCGAACGCGGCGCGGAGATCTACCAGTACCAGCCCACCATGTTCCATTGCAAGGTGCTGGTGGTGGACGGAGTCTGGACTTCGGTGGGCTCCACCAATTTCGACAACCGTTCGTTCAGGCTGAACGACGAAGCCAACCTGAACGTCTACGACGCGGCAGTGGCGCGGCGGCAATTGGAGATATTCAAGGAAGACCTGACGCACTCGCGGCGGGTGACGCTGGAAGAATGGCAGGCGCGGCCGTGGACGGAAAAAGCCGGTGACTGGTTCGCGGCGCTGTTCAGCGCGCAGTTGTGAGCGAGGTGAGTGCGCGGAAATAAAAACGGGCGCCGCAGCGCCCGTTTTCATGATGCTGGATGCAACTGATCAGAACGTGTTTTTCATGCTGACTGCGATTGCGTTCTGGTTCTGCCCGGTTTGAACCGCGCCTGCGCTCAGGCCACCCAGTGTGTAACGCGAGTTTGCATCGTTTTGCAGGCTCACGTAGCCAACCGTGAATTCCGTGCGCTTCGACGCATTGTAAACATACTGGATTTGCCAGATGTTGCCACCCGTCGCGCCTGCACCGCCGTTCGCGGTAAGCGTGCCGCCCGCTGCACCGAACGCGACCGCCGCGCCTGCACCCGCTCCCGCGTTGCCCGACGTGTTGTTCGCTTTGGTGTAGCCGCCGCGAAGTGCATGCGGACCGGCGATCGCCCATTGTGCGGCGAGGTTCCAGGCGTTGACTTTCAGGTCGGTTGCGCCGTTCGCGGACATGTCATATCTGCGCGACACATACAGGCCGCCCACTTTGACCGGGCCGAACTGATAGGCTGCGCCGGCATGCCACGCTTTGTCCGTGCCATTGTACGAACTGCCGGCTGCGCCGAAGTTCGAATGGTTCTCATAGGCCAGAGTGACGTAGAGCGGACCGTTGTTGTAAGTTCCTGCGACGCTCCATACGCGCGGCTTGGTGCCGGACGCTGCGTTGGTTTGCGCGATCGACGTGCCGGTAGTGCTGACCCCGAGGGAACCTTGGAAGCCGCTGAAATTCGGCGTGTCATAGAAAATCGAGTTGGTTTGGCGACGGCTGAACGCGGTCGGCGTGCCATTGGCGGTGAACGTGCTGGAATCACCGTAGAGCATACGGCCCACGCCCCAGATACCGGTGTCCGAAGTGATGCGCGCCGCACCGGCGGTCTTTTTCATCGGCATATCCCAGTTGCCAACAAACGCATTACCGAACGAACCCTTCACGCCGATTGCGCTGTTACGGCTGCAGAAGCCGGCCGTGCCCGAACCGCGAATGTCGGCGGTGCTGGTGCACTGGAACCAGGCAGTCATGCCGCCACCGAGTGCTTCTTCACCTTTGATGCCGATTTCCGAGCCCGGAGACTGCAGAATATCGACGTTGACCAGATCGCCGCCATTAAGATTGCCGGCAGGCGCGTTGCCAGCAGCCGCGCCGGCGCCAAGCGGGCCTTGCTTAGCGTAGGCATATTCCATGTACATCGTGCCGAAAATCTGCACGTTGCTTGCCTGTGCAAGAGCTGCTGCGGGGGCCGCAAAGGCGCTGGCTACCGCCAGTGTCATGACTTTCTTGTTCATCTCATCTCCTTTGAAACGTTTTGACGCTGCCGGCTACAACATTGCGGGGCCGGCAGTTGGTTGGTCCCGCGCCCGCACTAAGTGGGGTCGAGGGAAGTATCGCAACTGTCTGAAAAGTCACACTAGGGTCCGTGCGCGTACGGGTTTATACGCGGGACGCAAGAATCAATCGTGACGCTTGCCTTCGCGGCGATGCCGGGCTACAGGTCGGCAGCTTCTATCTTGCAAAGGGGAGCCGGGCATATTTGAGGAAATCAAAACCCGCTTGGGCGCTGCGCCTGCCCGGCGGTTGATCCACGGCAGGACTTGACCGCTAATTAAACTGCTTTAGATCTCAATAAGATAGCGAGATTCACCACGTCAGGCGATCGATCGCGCAATGCGCGCCGCGCGTGCCGTTTCGGGGAGTTGAGTGCGTCGCTCGCCACCGAACCTCGTGACGCACGCGCCGTGTGCACTGCCCAAACTCCGTACGTGTAACTACGTGGAACGCACGCGGTCTGCAGATCAGCGCCCGGCGCCGCATGCGTTTCTTGCTTCGAAAAAAATTTCAAATTTCTTTTGGATGTGTTGTTTTTATGACTCACTTATCGCATGCTCACTTTGCTTCGCGTGTTTATCAGGAAAGGGCCGATGCAATTACTCTCCGCTCATACGGGCGTCCATACGCCTGCGGGCTTGCTTTCGACGCGGCGTGCGCTGGTGGTGTCGGCCGTGTTCATCGTCTGCTATGTGTTTCTGGCGGTCGCGGCGCGTCAATACCTGGTGCGCCCGTTCGGGATCACGGCATGGAATCCCGCGGCCGGGCTCGCGCTGGCAATGCTGTTGGTGTTCGGACATCGGTATTGGCCCGCGCTTGCGATAGCCACGTGCATTGCTAATCTGCTGATACGCGGAATTCCGTCGCCGCCTTATCTGCAGCTGCTGCTGCCGTTGACCATCACACTGGCTTACACAGGGATGGCCGCTTTATTGCGCGGCCCGTTGGGTTTCCGTCTGGAACTCGACCGCCTGCGCGACGTGGTCGTGCTGCTGCTCGTCGCGACAATCGGGACGCTGATCGTGGCAATCGCCTCCGTCACTGTATTGCATTTCGGCGATCTGCTGGCGACGAGGGACGTCAGCCACACGATCATGCGCTCGTGGAGCGGACACCTCCTGGGCATCGTCATCAACACGCCTTTGTTGCTCCTGCTTACAAACTGGACGCGCGTGGAAAAAGTTCTGCAGGACCTTTCAAGGGTGGAAGTGGCCGCCCAGGTGTTCACCGTTATTTTTGCGCTGTGGTTCATTTTCGGGTCGGGCTGGGCCGATCCGTACAAGCAGTTCTACCTGCTGTTCCTGCCCCTGATCTGGATCGCCATGCGGCACGGGCTCGTCGGCGCGATTTTCTGCACGGCCGTGATGCAATTGGGCTTCATATTGTTCGTCGTGAACTCGAGCTACGACGCCGGCATGTCGGTAACCGAGTTTCAGCTCATGCTGCTCGCGCTCGCCGTGACCGGCCTGTCTCTCGGCATGATCGTCGATGAGAATCGCCAGGCCCGTAATGCGCTCAATGAAAGCGAAGCCCGCGTGCGTGCCATCGTGTCGACCGCGCCGGACAGCATCATTACCGTCGGCCACCAAGGCTTGATCATTGCGGCAAATCCCGCCGCGGTAAAAATCTTCGGATGCGCGGCGAGCGAGCTGATCGGCAAGCGCGTGTACGACGTGTTGCCGGAATTCGAGCAGGCCGCGCGCGCCGGCGAGCCGTGCGAGCTGACCGGTGTGCACTGCGACGGCACGCGTTTCCCGGTGGAGCTCTCCGTCGGCACCGCCGAGAACGAGACGCCTGCGCTTCGCATCGCGGTCACCCGGGACATCACGCGGCGCAAGGCCATGGAACGCCAGCTCGGGCAGTCAGCCCGCCTCGCGGCTGCCGGCGAAATGGCAGCCGCGCTTGCGCACGAGCTGCACCAGCCGCTCTCCGCAATTCGAAATTACGCGCACGCGTCCAGGCTGCAGCGGGATGGCGCTGGCAGCAGCGACCTGCCCGAGAAGATCGAGCATGAGGCCGCCCGCGCAGCTGATGTGGTGCAAAGGCTGCGGGACTTCTTTCGCGATGGATCTTCCAGGTTCGAATACATGAGCGTGCAGCGATTGATCGACGGCGCCCTGGCGCCGATGCACGCCGAGGCGGCTAAGCACGACATCACGCTTTGCACCGCACTTGGCTGCGGCAACGTCGACCTGCTGGTTGACAGGGTGCAACTCGAGGCCGTGATCCACGGTCTGGTCGGGAACGCTTTTGATTCCATCGCAGGCGCGGGCTGCCGCATTCGCAGCGTGAAGGTTGGGGCGCAGCGCATGGATGACGGCTGGATAAAAGTCTCCGTCGCGGATTCCGGGCCCGGGATCAACGCCGAAATCGCCGATCGCCTGTTTGAGCCGTTCGCGACGACCAAGGTTACCGGCATCGGCATGGGCCTTGCGATGAGCCGCGCCATCGTCGAGGATTACGATGGCAGATTGTGGGCCGAAACAGGTGCTGATGGCGGCGCGATATTCTATTTCACGATTCCGTCTGCCGATCTGGGTGACTCCGATGCCGCCCGCTAACACCTGCGTCTACATCGTCGACGATGACGCATCGGTGCGCGATTCTCTCGCGGTGCTGCTCGAGCTCAAAGGGTATCGCACGGAGGTCTTCGAAAGCGCGGATGCCTTTCTGAAAAGTTATCGGCCCGCGAATGCCGGGTGCCTCCTGCTCGACGTGCGCATGCCGGGCATGAGCGGCCTCGAGCTGCAGGCGGCTTTGCGCGAGCCGGAGATGAGGCTGCCGATCATCGTTATCACGGCGCACGGCGATGTGCCGACGGCGCGCGCCGCCCTGATCGCAGGCGCTGCCGATTTTCTCGAGAAGCCCGTCGATCCTGAATTGATGCTGGCCGCTGTGAGTGCGGCGCTCGAGGGCGACGCTGCGCGCCGGATTGCCGTGCGCAAGATGCAGGACGAAAAACGCAAGCTGGATATCCTCACTGCGCGGGAACGCCAGGTGATGGAACTGATCGCCGAGGGCACGCACTACCGCGAGATTGCGGCGAAACTGGGGATCAGCCCGCGTACCGTCGAGGGACACAAGGCGCGCGTGATGGATAAGCTGCAGGTCAGGAGCGTGACTGAGCTTGTGCACCTGCTGCTCGGCTCGACACCAGCGACCAAGGCGAGCGTCACCAAGCTTTAATCCGGTTTTTGCCTGGCGGCGGCGTGTGCCATGGCTGCGGTCTTCCCGCAAACACTTTCAGGAAGCTAGAGCCACTCCGGCGGCATGCCGTTCTTGAGCAGATCGCGCGCTATGAACCAGCGATGCACTTCGCTGGGCCCCTCGTAAATACGCCAGACGCGGCACGCTCGGGACATGTATTCGAGCGGCAGGTCTTTCGTCATGCCCATGCCGCCGAACAACTGCATTGCGCGGTCGGTGACACGCATGATCATTTCGCTGCCCTGGAGCTTGACCATTGCCGCATCGCGCCGCCAGTTGCCGGCGCCTTCGTCGATCATGCACGCGAGCCGCCAGGTAATGAGCCGCACCATCTCCATTTCCTGGAAGCTGTCGGCTATCCACCACTGCACGGCCTGGCGGTCGGCCAGGGGATGGCCGAACGTGGTTCGATCGTTCGCCTGCGGCAGCATCAGTTCCATGCAGCGCCGCGCATAGCCCAGGGCGCGCGCCGCGATTTCAAGCCGGCGCACACCCAGCCTGTTCTGCATCGGGCCGAAGCCTTTGCCGATTTCGCCCAGCACCTGGCTTTCCGGCACTTCCACATTATCGAAATAGACGCCGTAGGGCGCATGCTCGCCTATCGTGTTGAGCACCGTCGGGATAGACATGCCCGGCGTGTCGCGGTCGACGAGGAAAGCGGTGATGCCGCCGCGCGAGCCTTTCGCCTGATCGGTAACGGCCATCACGATCATGAAATCGGCCTGGCGCGCGTTGCTGATGAATATTTTCTGTCCGTTGATTACCCACTTGCCGTTTTTATACTCGGCCCGCGTTTTCATGCCTGCCGGATCGGACCCGGCGCCGGGCTCCGTAATCGCAATCGCGCTTTTCTTTTCCCCGCTCGCGTACGGAATGAAGTACTTCTGGATCTGCTCGCCCTTGCAGGTTTCCTTGAGCATGAACAGGTTCGGGCTGTCGGGCGGCAGCACGAACGGCGTGATGCTGGTCTTCAGTTCCTCGATCACGACGGCCTTGGCCAGCATCCCCAGGTTCTGGCCGCCGTATTCTTCGGGCACATCGATGCCGTAGATGCCGATCTCTTTCGCCTTGTTCTTCAGGTGCTCCTCGATCTCATGGGGCACCAGCGGCGCGTCGGTGAGGCCGCGTTCGGCTTCGCGGCGGATCACGTCCTTTTCGAGAGGGCGCAACTCTTCACGCACGAAGCGGGCGACGGTTTCGCGCAGCATGCGCAACTCCTGGGGCAGGGTGAAATCCATGAATTCCTCGGTCATTATTCGGTTGGAAGCTTAATTGTAGTGCCGGGCGGCCGACGCGCGCGGTGGAGCGCCTGCGCGCGGAGCCCATCGTCATGGGTAGGTATGACGCACACTGAAGTTAAGCGCGGCGCATCGGATCAGCAATTGGGTAGAGCAGGCTGAATGCGGATCGTCAACGCGTCCGGCCTACGGGTAGTGAGCCCCGTCTTGGGACAGGCGGGATCGTAGTGGATTGATTTTATTGATTTTATATTCTTTTATCCACTATGCGAGGCTGTTTCAAATCGCTTGTCAAAAAAATCTCGACGCCGTCAGGATCACTTCCGGTGGATTAGGTGTCGCGCCAGACCCGCTCTTAGTTCTGCATAGTCAATAGTTTGATGATAATTTCACAGTATGCGGATAGGATAGATTGAACGGACCCGCGACGAAGCAGGGCTGATACGCAGCAGTGTTAGGCGCGGCCCGGGAATGCATGATCGCTACAGAGGAGCGGCGTTTTGAAACACGATGTAGTTTGGCTCCTTCGGTGCAAAGTATGGCTGATCGCCTCGGCGATTGCGGTCGCCTGCTTCGCGCCTGAATCCTCCCGTGCGGCGGACCCGGCGGCATCGCCACGAAAAGCGGTGCTCGTATTGAGCGGTGAACGCAGCAACCTGCCCTCGATAGCGGCGTTCGAACGAGCCATGCGCGAGTCCTTGGCAGGCCCGGACGCCGCATTCGATCTGTTCGTGGAGCATCTCGACTCCGGCCGTTTTTCGGGGCCGAGGCATCAGCAGGAATTTGCGCGGCATCTCGCCAACCGCTACGCCGGCATGCGCATCGATGCAGTCGTCACAGTCACCGAGTCCGCGCTCGATTTCGCGCTGGCGAATCGCGCCCGGTTGTTTCCGGGCGTTCCGCTCGTGGGCGCGCAGGTTGATAAAAAGTCGCTGCAGGATCGTACCCTGCCCGCCGACGTCGCGGTCATCCCATACTCCTACGACTATCGCAGCACTATCGAACTGATGCGGGCCTTGATGCCCGGATTGCAGCAAGTAGTGGTGGTAAGCGGCGTCGCCGAATACGACCTGCGCAGGCGCGATGAGGCGCGCAATGCAATCGCCAGCTTTACGCCTGCGCTCGAGTTCACGGCTCTGAGCGGCATCTCGATGAAAAGCATCGAGGAGGCAGTGCGCGGGCTGCCGCCTGACAGCGCGGTCCTGATGACCTCGATGGTTCGCGACGCGGAGGCCCGATCGTATGTGGGAAAAGATGTAGTAGCGCGCCTTGTCGCAGTGTCTCCCGTTCCCGTGTTCGGAACGTTCGAAAGCCACCTCGAGGCGGGGGCGCTTGGCGCCGCGATAACGAGCAATTCGGACCTGGGGCGCCTCGCCGCGGCAGAGGTTACGCGCGCGCTCGCCAAAAAACCCTTCGAGACGCGCCTTCCTGAGCAGGCTTCTGCGCCACTGCACGTGAACTGGCGCGCATTACAGCACTGGAAGCTTCCGGAAAAGCTGGTGCCCGCCGGGGCCGTGATTGACTTCCGGCCCCCCACGTTATGGGCGCAGCATCGCGCGCTCATCAGCGTGATCGCCGCCGCGCTCCTGCTGCAGGCGATATGCATTTCAGTGCTTTTATTCGAATTGCGCCGCCGGCGCGCGATCGAGCGCAATCTGCAGGAAAGCGAATTGCGGTTCAGGACGATGGCCGACACGGCACCCATCATGATTTCCATCAGCGGACCCGACGCGAAGGTCAGCTTCGTCAACGAGACCTACCTGCATTTCACCGGCCGTAAGTTCGAGCAGGAAGTCGGCCAGAGCTGCGGCCTCGGCATCCATCCGGAAGATCTTGACGGGTACATCGAGGCGCACGTTGCGGCTTATGCGGAGCGGCGCGAATTTTTGGCGGAATACCGGTTGCGCAGGAATGATGGCGCCTATCGGTGGATCGCCGAACGTGGCGTGCCCCGCTTTGCGCCCGGCGGCACCTTTGTCGGCTATATCAGCTCGTGCATCGACTTCACGGAGCGCAAACGGCTGAATGAGAAATTCCGGCTGGCTGCTGCGGCATTGCCGACGGGCATCATCATGTTTAACGAGCAGGGCAGCATCGTGCTTGCCAATGCGCAAGCCGAAATGTTATTTGGCTATGAGCGGGGCGAGTTGCTTAAATGCATGGTCGGCGCACTGCTGCCTGACCGCGCGCTCGACGCTCCCATCTCCAGCCATGCACAGCTGATAGGGGCAGATACGGCAGGTCAGGCCGCGCGCAATCGTGAGGTGATTGCGAGACGCAAAGACGGCAGCGAATTTTCCGTGGAGATGGCGTTGACGCCCGTCGATTCGGAGGAAGGCAAGTTTGTGCTCGCGTCGATTGCCGATGTTACCGAGCGTCAGGAACTTCAGCGCAGCCGCCACGAACTGGCGCACGTTGCGCGCGTATCCGTAATGGGTCAGCTGGCCGGCTCGCTGGCGCACGAGCTAAACCAGCCGCTCACCGCGATACTCAGCAATACGCAGGCGGCACTGCGATTCATGAACAGAGAATCGATTGATGTGGCCGAGGTGCGGGAGACCCTGAATGACGTGGTAGACGAAGGCAAGCGCGCGAGCGAAATCATTCGCCACATGCGCGCGCTGGTGAAAAAGGCCCCGCTCGAGGTGGCGCCGGTCGAGCTTCCGGGCGTCATGCGTGAAGTCGCCAAGCTGATGCACAGCGATGCCGTCATGCGCGGCATGAACATGCGATTCGAGATCGCGCCCGATCTTCCGGTCGTGCATGGCGACCGCATTCAGTTGCAGCAGGTGATGCTCAATCTGCTGCTCAATGCTTTTGAGGCGATGAAGGGGCGGCCATATAACGAACGCATCGCCACCGTGGTTCTCGCGCGGGAAGGCAACACCGAGGTCAGGATCGAGGTTCAGGATCGAGGTACCGGCTTGACGAGCGATGCGCTGGAGCGCATCTTTAAACCGTTTTTCACCACCAGCTCCGAAGGACTCGGCCTTGGCCTTTCCATCTGCCATTCGATTATCGAAGCCCATGGCGGCCGGCTGCGCGCCGAGAGCAGCCACCAGGCCGGCGCCAGATTTTATTTCACCTTGCCGGTGGCCGGCGCGGCGGCGCAGTCGAGCCCCGCAGTAAAGGCAGCATGAGTAACTCATCAGCCATCGTTTATCTGGTCGACGACGAGCCTTCCGTGCGCAAAGCGCTCGCGCGCCTGCTTGGCGCCGCCGGCCATCAAGTCGAGACGTTCGAGTCCGCCCGCGCGTTTCTCCAGCGCGGACCGAAGGCAGACGGACCGGCTTGTCTCGTGCTGGACATGCAGATGCCCGAGCTAACGGGCCTGGATTTGCAACGCGAGCTGAAAACAAAAAACTCCATCCTGCCGATCATTTTCGTCAGCGGTCACAGCGACGTCCCGGTAAGCGTAAACGCGATGAAAGCGGGGGCCGTCGATTTTCTGACCAAGCCCGTGCAGGACCACGAATTGCTGCACGCGATTGAGCGCGCGCATCTGCATTCCGCTTTGCAGATCAGGGCGAAGGCCGAGCGCGACGATCTGCTTGCCCGCATTGAGAGGCTGACCCCGCGCGAGCGTGAAGTGATGCTGCTGGTGGTGGCCGGCCGGCTGAACAAGCAAATTGCCGACGAGCTGGGCACCGTCGAGAAAACCATAAAAGTGCATCGCGCCCGGGTGATGACGAAAATGGAGGCCGACTCGGTGGCCGATCTCGTCAGGATCGTCGAGAAGGCCGGCCCGCGGCCAGCCGACATCGCCAGGGACATGCCGGCCAGCTAGCTGTCCGCCCCGGCCTGCGACTGCCGGCCGCACCGCGGTTGGACCAAAGTCCAATATCGCCTGGGTTGTCACAGGCCCTATTCTTCGCGAAAGGAGCTACGGACGCGCTTTGCCTGCGCCCGCGTACAACTCTCGCGATGACAGCAGGGAAGCCCCTAGTGGCGATCATAGACGACGATGAATCCGTCGGCCGCTCGACCAAGCGGCTGCTGCGCGCCGCCGGCATCGAGTCGGAGTCTTTCATCAGGGGCGAGGATTTCCTGGAGGTTCGCGCCTCGATTCCATCGTATCGTCCCGACTGCGTCATTCTCGACGCGCAGATGCCGGGCCTGACGGGCGTCGAAGTGCAGGCACGAATGGCCGGCAGCGGCATCCCGATTATTTTCGTCACCGCTTACGACGACGTGACCGTGCGGGAAGCGGCGCTCTCCGCGGGCGCAGTGGCGTTTTTGCGCAAGCCGTTTCACGACGAAATATTGATCCAGGCGATACGCTCGGCGCTGCAAGCGGGGCCGCGCGCCGCGGATACGGCTAAATTTTCATGACCGGCACGGCATGCGCAGCGCGCTATTGGACCAAAGCCCAATTGTGCGGGCCGCGTGTAAGTGGGAATTTCCGTGCTGTGCGCCCCCGGTTGAGAACGCGTGTTTTCGACCGCGAGCAGGGCCAAACAACTTTCCATAAGGAGTCAGCATCATGATGAAATATATTCGATCGCTTCAGGCCGCCTTGCTTTTCGCGCTGGCGTTCACGGTAAATCCGGCCAACGCGGCGTCAGGCCACGTTCTCGATGAAGATGCGCAAGCCGCACTGACGTCTTTGTACAACACCGCGCCCGCGGCCAAAGCGCTCGGCGCCAAAGCCAAGGGCATACTCGTCTTCCCGAGCATCACGAAAGCGGGCTTCATCGTGGGTGCGCAGGGCGGGGACGGCACGCTCTTCGAAGGCGGCAAACCCGTTCGCCATTTCAACAGCGGCGCGATGTCTGTCGGCCTGCAGGCCGGCGTGCAATCGTATGGCTATGCGCTGTTCTTCATGACCGACGCCGATCTCGCTTACCTCAAGAAGACAAGCGGCTGGTCGCTAGGGACGGGGCCCAGCCTGGTCATCGGCGATGCAGGCGCCGCCAAGGATCTTTCGACGCTTACCGGCCAGAAGGGCGTTTACGGATTCATCTTTGACCAGAAAGGTTTGATGGCCGGCATGGGCCTCGTCGGACAAAAAATCACGCCGATCAAGTAATCGCCAGCATTGCCGGCGCGCATCGCGCCGGCATATTTGCATTCCTCATGCGCAGGCACGACAGGAGTGATGCATGAAAATTCAAGGGAGTTCGAGCATGAAGCGCGTTCGCATTGCAGTGGGCTTAATCAGCCTTTCCACGGCCTTGGTCGTGACCGCCCAGCAGCCCTACGTTTATCCGGCCAAAGGTCAAAGCCAGCAGCAGCAAAATGCCGACACCGGCGAATGCCAGCAATGGGCCAAGCAAACGACCGGCGTCGATCCGATGCAGGTTGCGCAGCAGATGTCGAATCAGGCGCCGCCTCCCCAGTCGCAGCAGGGTGACGGCGCGCGCAGCGTGGCTCGCGGCGCGGTTGTCGGCGGCGTCCTCGGTGGTATCGGCGGCCGCGGCGGCGAGGGCGCGGCAGTGGGGGCGGTCGTCGGCGTTGCGCGTCACCGTTCGCGTCAGCGCGATGCGCAGAACGATTACGCGCAGCAGCAGCAATCCAACCAGCAGCAGGCATCGAGCATGCTTTCTGCATTTAACCGTGCCTACGCCGCCTGCATGAGCGGCCGCGGTTACTCGATTCAGTAACCATCGAGATCAAGGGAGAACAGGTGATGTTGACGAATATGCGCAAGGCCTTGATGGCGACGATCTGCTGCATGCCGGTGCTGGCGCTGGCGGCCGACTTTGACGGCAGCAGGATACTGATGTGCGCGACCATGGAGTCGCACGATTGCAGCGCCGGAGAAATCTGCGAGCGCGGGATGCCCCAGACCATGGGCGTGCCGACGTTCATGCGCGTCGATGTGTCGAAGAAAACGATCGAAGGGACCAAGCGCACGACGCCGATCGCGTCCGTGAGCAAGGGCGAACGCCAGCTTCTGCTGCAGGGCTCGGAGGGGGCGTATGGCTGGACCCTCGTGCTCGACACCCAGGACGGCGCGATGACCGGAACGCTGGTCAGCCGTGATGGCGTATTTGCGCTGTTCGGCGCCTGCACTCCGTTGTGACAGCGAAGCTCGCGAGCCTACAAGGGAAGGCCATCATGATGCAGGTTATCGATATCCCGGCCGGTTTCAAGCGCGCGGCCGTTCTCTCGCACGCGCGCGTGAGGTTACTTGCGCTCGCAGTCGCGCTCGCATCAGCTGCGGGGTGCAGCAAGCAGGAAGCGCCGCCGCCACCGCCCCCGGAAGTCACGGTGCTCAAGGTCGAGCCGCGCGACACGCCGATCATCTATGAATTTATTGCCACAACGCAGAGCCCCCAGCAGGTCAACATCGTCGCGCGGGTGAGCGGATTTCTCGACAAGCAGTCGTACACCGAAGGCGAGATCGTACGCGCGGGCAGCGTGCTGTTTCAGATGGACCAGAAGCCGTTCATTGCCGCGCTCAGCGAAGCGCAGGCCGGCTGGGACAAGGCGAAAGCCGCGCATGACACGGCAGTCGCGACATTGAACCGGGTGAAGCCGCTGGCGGCGCAGAAAGCCCTATCCCAGAAAGATCTCGACGACGCAACCGGCGCGGAACAGGCGTCCGCCGCGTCGCTCGCAGCGGCCAAGGCCAATGTCGATACGGCCAAGCTGAATCTCTCGTACACGACGATCGCTTCGCCGCTGACGGGCGTTTCGGCCGCCGCCCAGCAAAGAGTCGGCGCCTATCTGAATCCCGCCAACAGCCAACTGACTACGGTCTCGGCGCTGGACCCGATGTGGGTGAATTTCAGCGTCTCGGAAAATGAACTGTCGGCGTATCGCGATCAGATCACCAAGGGACTCATCGTGGAGCCGAAGGGCGCTAATTTTTCGATCGAGATCGTCCTTGTCGACGGCAGCGTGTTCCCGCGCACCGGCAAAATAACGTTCAAGGATCCGTCGTTCAATCCGCAGACGGGCACGTTCCTGCTGCGCGCGACGTTTGCGAATCCGCAAGGTGTGCTGCGGCCGAATCAGTACGTGCGCGCGCGCCTGAAAGGCGCGCTGCGCCCGAAGGCGGTGCTCGTGCCGCAAAGCGCGGTGCAGCAGGGCGGCAAAGGCCATTTCGTATGGGTCATCGACAAGGACAACAAGGCTGAAAACCGGCCTGTAACGCCCGGCGACTGGTATGGCGACCAGTGGTTCATCAATGCCGGATTGAAAGCCGACGAGCAGGTCGTCGTCGGTGGCGCCCTGAAGCTGCGTGCGGGCGCGACCGTCAAGGCTACGCCGTACGTGGCAAAAGCCCCGACTGAGACGCCGGTCGCGAAGCCTGCCGAAACCAAAGCGGGGAGCGACGCGGGACTCAAGGCCGCAATGGGCGGGGCAACCACGGGCCCGGCGGGCGCAGCGGGTGAAAAGGCGGCCGCCAAATCGCCCGAGATGCCGCCATTGCCGAAGTCGGAACCGGCGCCGGCGCCCGCAAAGTAACCACCGGGGCACGCACTCATGTTTTCGCGCTTCTTTATTGAACGGCCGATATTCGCGACCGTCGTTTCGCTGCTTCTCTGCATCGCCGGTCTGGTTGCGATGTCAGTGCTGCCGATCGCGCAGTACCCGACGATCACGCCGGTGCAGGTGCAGGTGACCACGACGTATCCGGGCGCGGACGCGAAGACGGTCGGCGACTCGGTGGCGGCGCCGATCGAAGCCGAAATCAACGGCGTCGACAACATGCTTTACATGACGTCTGTCAGCTCGAATACGGGTCAGGTCACGATCACCGTCTACTTCACGCTCGATACCAACCCTGACAACGCGCAGGTGCAGGTGCAAAACCGGGTCAACCTTGCCCTGCCGTCGCTGCCCGACGCGGTCAAGCAGTATGGCGTGTCCGTCGACAAGAAATCGGCGAGCATCCTGATGATCGTCGCGCTCTTCGACAAGGAAGGCCGCTACACGCCGGAGTACGTGACGAACTACACCAACGTCTACGTGCTCGATGCCATAAAGCGCGTCAATGGCGCGGGCCAGGCCAGAATATTCGGCGAGCCCGACCAGGCGATGCGCGTCTGGATGGATCCCAACCGGATGGCCTCGCTCGGGATCACCACCACCGACATCGCGACCGCGATCACCAATCAGAACGCCTTGGTAAGCGCCGGCCAGATCAATGCCGAGCCGAATGCCGGCAATGTGAAGATGACCTTCCCGGTCGTGACGCAATCGCAGTACGTCGAGCCGCACCGCTACGAGGACATCATCCTGCGCGCGAATCAGGACGGCAGCGCGATCGTGCGCGTCAAGGACGTGGCGCGCGCCGAAACCGCGCGCCGCCTCTACATCGACGACAGCAAGTTCAACGGCAAGCCGACCACGGCACTCGTCATTTATCAGCAGCCTGGCGCGAACGGGCTCACGGTTTCCTCCGCAGTGCGCAAGACGATGGAGGAGATGAAGAAAACGCTGCCGGCCGGCATCGATTACTCAATCGCGCTCGATACGACCGATTTCGTGCGGCTGTCGATCAAGGAAGTGATCCACACGCTGTTCGAGGCGATCATCCTGGTGGTCCTGGTCGTGTACATCTTCCTGCAGAACTTCCGCGCCACCGTGATTTGCACGGTGGCAATTTTCGTCGCGCTGATCGGCACCTTCCTGGGCATGCTGGCGATGGGTTTCTCGATTAACCTGCTGACCCTGTTCGGCCTTGTGCTTGCGATCGGCATAGTCGTCGATGATGCAATCGTGGTAGTCGAGAACGTCGAGCGCAATATGCACGTTAATCACCTTGAACCGAAGGCCGCAACCATCCGGGCCATGGAAGAGGTGGCGGGTCCCGTAGTGGCCATCGTGCTGGTGTTCGCCGCGGTATTCGTGCCCGCCGCGTTTCTGCCCGGCACCACCGGACAGCTGTATAAGCAGTTCGCGCTGACCATCGCACTATCAGTGGCGATATCCGGCTTCGTCGCCCTGACATTGACACCGGCGATGTGTGGAATGCTGCTCAAGCACTCGTCACCACCAACCAAAGGGCCGTTCGCCTGGTTCAATCGCCAGTTCGATCGCCTGATCAAAGCATACGGGCGCGCCGTGCTGCTCACGATCAAGCGCACGGGCATAGCGCTCGTCGTGTTTGGCGTCATGATTTACGGGATCGCGCACCTGTTCAAGGTGATTCCCACCAGTTTCGTCCCGAACGAAGACCAGGGCTATACGTTTGCGCAGATCGTGATGCCGGATGCGGCGAGCATGAAACGCACGGTCGAGACTTCCGAACGGATCGAAGCGCTGTTCGCGAAGAATCCCGCGGTCGCCGATCGTACCGTGATCAACGGCTACAGCTTCATCGACGGCCAATACAAACCGAACGTCGCAGCCATGTTCGTAACCTTCAAGGACTTCGAGAAGCGCTACGAATCCGCGGCTGTCGCCAGGAAGGAAAACGTCAAGGCAATCCTGGGCGGCGTGTACGCCGATTCGCAGGCTGTGGACACCGGGGTCTTCATTCCGATCGCGCCGCCGGCGATTCCCGGCATCGGCACGGGCAGCGGATTCGAATTCTGGATCCAGGACAAGGGCAGCGGCGACCCCGTGCGGCTCGATGAAGTCACCCAGCAGTTCATCGCCGAGACGCGCAACAGCCCAGCGCTGGGCCGCGTCGCCACGACGTATCGCGGCATCTCGCAGCAGATGCGGGCGACCGTGGACCGCGCGAAGACCGTTCTCCTTGGGGTGCCGATCGTGGATGTGAACAACGCCCTGCAGGCGCAGTTCGGCTCGATTGTCGTGAGCCAGTTCACCCAGTTCAGCCGGGTGTGGAACGTCGTGCTGCAGGCCGATGCGCCGTACCGCGAGCGCCCGACCGATCTGACCAAGCTTTACACCCGCTCGACTAACGGCAAGATGGTGCCGCTGTCAGCGGTGGTGAACACCGAATACGTCAAAGGCCCGGACATCGTGCCCCATTTCAACGGGTTTCCGGCTGCTCAATTGATCGGGGCCGCGGCACCGGGATTCAGTTCCGGCGATGCGATCAAAGCCATGCAGCAAATCGCCGCAAAGGTGCTGCCTGACGGATATGACTATGAATGGTCGGGGATGGCGTACGAAGAAATCAAATCCGGCGGTTCATCGACGGTTGCTTTCGCCTTTGGCGTGCTTATCGTGTTCCTGATTCTGGCTGCCATGTACGAATCGTGGTCCTTGCCCTGCGCCGTGCTAACCGCGGTCCCGTTCGGATTGATTGGCGCATTGATTGCCACCTGGGGGCGTGGACTCGAGAATGACGTTTACTTCCAGATCGGGCTGCTGGTACTGGTAGGGCTCGCGGCCAAGAATGCGATTCTCATCGTGGAGTTTGCGGTTGAATTGCGCCAGCAGGGCAGGTCCATACTCGACGCTGCGGTGGAGGCCGGCGAACTGCGCCTGCGCCCGATTCTGATGACGTCCCTCGCGTTTATCCTGGGTTGCGTGCCGTTGTGGATCGCCCTGGGCGCCGGCATGAACGCCCGCCATTCGCTCGGCACCGGCATCATCGGCGGCATGCTCGGGGCGAGCACGCTGGCGCTGGTATTTATTCCGCTGTTTTTCTACCTCTTCAGCCGGCTCGCGCAGCGCGGCAAGCCGGAGCCGGCAGTCGCACACGCCCACCCGGTCGCGGGCGGCGGTGAGCCGGCATTGGCAGCTCCGCATGCCAAACGCGAGGATAACTGAGATGGGCGCAGCGATACGCGCTACGCTTCGCAAGCGGCTATTCATGAGTGCTGCTGCGCTGGGCGCATTGATGATGTCGAGCGGCTGCATGATGGGCCCGGACTACAAACGCCCGTCGATCGACTCGCCGAACGCCTTCCGCGTTGAAATCAAGGCCGCGGGCGAGCTCGCGAATACGGATTGGTGGGAGCAATTCCGCGATCCGGTGCTGAATGACCTTATCCGCACGGCACTCGCCGAAAACAAGGATATTCGCATCGCCGCCGCGCGGGTCGAGGAATTTCTCGGCCGATATGGCGTCACGAGATCACAGCTATTCCCGCAGGTCGGCACCCAGTTCCAGGCGGGCAGCCAGCGCATCTCGAGATCGACCCAGCCGCAGATTGCCGCGGGGCAGAGCGACACGTTCGACGGGTATTCGCTCGATCTCGGCATGTCGTGGGAGATCGATCTGTGGGGCCGGCTGCGCCGCGCAACCGAGGCCGCCCGCGCAGACCTGCTTGCTTCGGAGCAGTCGCGCTTGTCGATCATCCTGTCGCTGACTTCTGCGGTCGCCACGTCGTACGTAACCATCGTCGACCTCGACCGCCAGCTCGAAATCGCGAAAAGCACTGCGCAGGCGCGTGGCGAGTTCTTCCGTATCTTTCAGCTGCGCTACGAGGGCGGCGTCGTCTCGGAAGTGGAGCTCAGCCAGGCGAAGTCAGATTATGAACTCGCGCTCTCGATCATCCCGACGATCGAAAGGCAGATTGCGCAGCAGGAAAACGCGCTTTCGGTTCTGCTCGGGCGCAATCCCGGGCCCATCATGCGAGGGCGCACGCTCGACAAGCTGGTCCTGCCCCAGGTGCCCGAGGGCTTGCCATCGGAATTGCTCGAGCGGCGGCCGGATTTACGGCAGGCGGAACAGTCGCTGGTAGCCGCCAACGCGCGCATCGGCGTGGCCAAAGCGCAGTTTTTCCCCCGCATCTCGCTGACCGCAATACTCGGCGTCGCGAGCTCGTCGCTGTCGAATCTTTTTCGCGGCCCGGCCCAGACCTGGTCTTACGGGGGCACCGTCTCGCAGCCGATTTTCACCGGCGGCAGCCTGATCAGCCAGTTGCTGGTTGCGGAAGCGCAGCAAAAGCTGGCGCTGGTCTCGTACCAAAAAGCGATCCAGACCGCCTTCGTCGAGGTAAACGACTCGCTGATCGACCAGGCCAAGACCCGCGAACAACTGGTCGCCCAGGCGCGCCAGGTCGAAGCGCTGCGCAACTACGCGCAACTCGCCCGGCTGCGCTACGACAACGGCTACACGAGCTACCTGGAAGTAACCGACGCCGACACCAAGCTCTTCAACGCCGAGCTTCAATACACCCAGGCGCAGGGGCAGCTGTTTTTCGCGCTGATCAATGTTTACAAATCGATGGGCGGCGGCTGGGTCGTCAATGCAGATCGCCTGACGCCAGGCTCGCCGGCGGCAGCCGCGTCAATCCGCTGACCGCCCGGCGGCAACTCGAGGGAACACAGCCACACACGCGGCTCTGATTAAGCAAGACAACATTAAAAAGGTATGAAGGCCATGAACAAGCGAACTGGAATGAAAGCAGCAGCGGGCAGCGTCCTGGCGCTGTGGGTGATGGCATCGGTGCAGGCGCAGACCGGATTTGAAACACCGCCGGTTCTGAACGCTGCACAGTTGCTGCCCGCGCAAAGCGTCGCAGGCCCGAACTTCAAGGTCGAGAACGCGGTGACCAATGATGGCTTCATGAATCACTATGTAATCACCTCGCCGTTCGGCAAGTTCGACGCCAACTCGGACGCGGAAGCCGTCAAGCGCGTGCACGAGATCGGCGCGATCGCGAAGTTAAAGCAGCTCGAGAGTTCGGATGAATTCGGCAAAGGCATCGCCAGCGCCGCGGGCAACGTGGTCGAGGGAACGAAATCGCTGGTCACCAAACCCGTCGAAACGGTGGGCGGCATTTTTTCCGGCGCAGGTGCGATGCTCCGCCGGACCGGCGACTCGCTGTTCGGCGATCCGAAAAGCAAATATGAAGACAGCGGGGCGCAAGCCGTGCTGGGGGTTTCGCAAAGCAAACGCGACTTTGCTGCGAAGATGGGCGTCGATCCATATACCTCCAATGAGGTGCTGCAGGAAGCGCTGACGCGTATCGCGCGGGCGTCCGCCTCGGGCAACATCGTAACGTCCGGCGCTCTTGCGGCGGTCGGTGGCGGTGCAGGCACCTTCATATCGGTGACGGGCGGCTCGCAAACACTCAATGACATGCTGACGAGGACGCCCCCGACCGATCTGCGGCGCATGAATCGCGAGAAGCTGCAGAAAATGGGCATCGGCACCGATCTGATCGATCTGTTTCTCGCCAACTCGAATTATTCGCCGACGTATCAGTCTTTGCTGGTCGAAGCGCTGGACGGGATGCGCGACGTCGGCGGCCGGGATGCATTGCTGAAGGTCGCGATCAGCGCCGATACGGATGCGCTTTGCATGTTCCGCCAGCGCCAGGCACGCATGTATTCCGCGTACCACGCAAAAGTGCAGCCGCTCGAACGCATGATGGCGAACGGCAAGCTGGCGATGGCGCGCACCCGTGACGGCAAAGTCGTCATCACGATGCCGCTCGATTACGTCGTGTGGACCGATTCGCTCGCGCAGTCCGCGAATAACGCGGAGGCCCAGTTGAAAACCTTGAGCGGCGTCACAGGGCGCGAGCTTTGGATTACCGGCACCGTGAGCCCGCGCGCGCGGCAGGAACTGGAATCCCGCGGTTGGAAAATTCAGGAAAAGGCGGGCGACAACCTGGTCGGTCCCGGCTGAGCGGTAAATGCTGCGGCGTGCCGTTCGATTCGCCGGCGTGAAACGCGTAAGCGGTCGCCGTTGAAATTCGCCGCCGCAGTGTTCGTCCTGGTGCTGTGCGCCGCCTCGGTCCTGGCCGTGTCGGGCTGGGGCGTGCTCGCCATCCAGTACTCGGATATCCGCAGCGAAGCGGGGCGGACCTTCCTCGCCGCAGCATTCGGTGCGGCCGGGTTTGCCACGCTGGTTGCGCTCTTTTCGCAGCGCTGGCGCTGGCGCGCCGCGGTCAGCTTCGCGGCGTTGTCCCTGGCGCTGATAGCATGGTGGGGCACGATCGAGCCGTCGAACGACCGCGACTGGCAGCCCGAAACCGCCGTGCTCTCGTATGCGACGATCAATGGCGACCTGATTACCGTTCACAACATCCGGAATTTCGACTACCGCTCCGAGTCCGATTTCACGCCCGCGTATTACGACCGCACTTTCGACATGCGGCAGATGGTGGGTGCAGACATTGTCGCGTCATACTGGATGGGGCCGGCGGTCGCGCATGTCTTCGTCAGTTTTGCCTTCAAGGACGGTCAGCATCTGGCCATTTCGATCGAAACCCGCAAGGAGCGCGGCGAGGATTATTCGACGATCAAGGGATTCTTCAAGCAGTACGAGATTTTTTATGTGGTGGCCGACGAGCGCGACGTCATACGCGTGCGCACGAACTACCGCAAGGACCCGCCGGAAGACGTGTATGTGTACCGCGTGGCAGCTCCCCTCGAAAACGGCCGGCGGCTGCTGCTTGACTACGTCCGTGCCATGAACTCGCTCAAGGAGAAAGCCGAGTTCTACAACACGCTCACCACCAATTGCACCACCGGCATCTGGAAGCACAGCTGGGTCAACGCCAATCACCTTGCGCTGTCGTGGAAGGTGCTGCTGAGCGGCTATGTGCCGGAATACCTGTACGACTCCGGACGGCTCGACACCAGCATGCCGTTCGCCGAATTGCAGCGGCGCGCCCATGTTAATTCGCGGGCCCGCGCGGCCGATAAGGCCGACAATTTTTCGCAATTGATACGCGGCGAGTTGCCGGCGGGAGCGAAATAATGGAAAACATGATGAGTCCGCGGCCGCACCACGCTTGCAAATGCAGGGCAATCTCCGGCGTCGCCGCGGTCGCGGCGCTGCTGACCGGGCTGCACGCGGCCGACGCGGCAGATTCGCCCGTTGTACCGAGAACGCCAGATGGGCAAACGGTCCGGCCGCGAATCGGCCTGGTGCTAGGCGGCGGCGGCGCGAAGGGCGCGGCCCATATCGGCGTCATCAAGGTGCTTGAAGAGTTGCGCATACCGATCGATTGCATTGCCGGGACCTCGATGGGTTCCATCGTCGGCGCAGCGTACGCTACAGGGCTTTCGTCGCAGGAGATCGAGAAGATCATCAAGGCCGTCGACTGGAAGGAAATTCTTGCCAGCGCGCCCCGTGAGGAAGTGCCGATCCATCGCAAAAGCCTCGATTTTATTTTTACGCTCGGCCTCGAGCTCGGGATTAAAGACGGCAAGCTGATCGGGCCGGGCGGCCTCGTTCCCACGCATCAGGTCGAAGGCCTCTTTCGCACCATTGTCGCGGGTGCTCGCCAGGGCAGCGATTTCAACAAGCTGCCCATTCCTTTCCGGGCAGTCGCCACCGACCTGGAAAGCGGCGCGATGAAGGTATTCGACGAGGGAGACCTTACGATAGCGATGCGCGCGAGCATGGCGGTTCCGGGCGCATTTGCTCCGGTCGATCACAAAGGGCACCTCTACGTCGACGGGATGCTCGTGCGCAATTTGCCGGTGGACGTCGCCCGACAAGCTTGTGCAGACGTTGTCATCGCGGTGCCGGTGGCGAATCCGGCCGTCACGCGCGACAGCATCAAGGGCGCGTTGACGGTGCTTGGCCAGGCGATGAATATCTCGATCGAGGCCAATGAAAAGGTGCAGCTCCAGACGCTGACCGCCAGGGACGTCGCGATTCACGTCATCCTGCAGAACATCGGCTCAGGCGATTTCAGCAAAGTGCCTGAGGCAATTCCGATCGGCGAGGCCGCAGCGCGTAAGGTCGCGGCGGAGCTCTCGCGCTACAGCCTGCCGCCGGCGGAATACGCCGCGTGGCGCAAGCATCTGGTGCATCTCGCCACCGCGCCGACCGAGAAGATTGACGAAATACGCATGGCGGGGTTCAAGGTAACGAACCCGGAGGTCATGAAAACGTTCATCGCGACCAAGGCCGGGGAGCAGTACGATCCCGTCAAAGCGGACAAGGACACGACGCGGCTGGTCGCCCGCGGCGACTTCTCGTCGGTGAGCTACCAGCTCACGAAGGAGAACGAGCGCAATGTGCTCACCTACCATGCGACCGAGAAACCGTGGGGGCCGAATTACCTGCTGCCCGACATCAACCTCGCCACGGACATGAAAGGCGATACGTCGTGGGGCGTGCGCCTCGATTACCAGAGGCGTTGGCTGAATTCGCTGGGCGGCGAACTCCGCGTCTCCGCTCAGCTGGGTCGGCCGAACATATTCGCCACGGAGTTTTATCAGCCGCTCGACACGCAGCAGCGGTTTTTCGTCGCGCCCAGCCTGTACGCGAGCCAGACATTGCTATACGTGTATTCCGGTGATACTACGGTGGCGGAATTCGATACACGCCGCTTCGGCGCGCGCCTGGATGCGGGTATCGCCTTCGGTTCGGTGGCCGAGTTCCGCGTGGGCTTGATTCGCGGCGGCGTCGACATCACGAGCACTGTAGCGGGCACCAACGTGCCCGAACCGAATTCCAGCCCGGTCGGGGGTTACACCACACGGTTCAACTACGATACGTTGGACAAGCGTATTTTCCCGACCAAGGGCACCTACGTTTCCATGAACGGATTTTCATCTCAGTCGGGGATCGGAGGGGAGCAGACTTATCACACGCTCGGATTGAACGCGAGCACCGTCTTCTCGCAAGGGCGAAATGTCTGGATACTGAACGCCCGTGGCGGCACCGATTTCAACACGCGGCCGCCTTTCTACGACCAGTTCCAGGTCGGCGGATTGTTTAATTTCTCGGGTTACAGGAACGGCCAGCTGATCGGCCGTGAGTACGCGTTCGCTGCGGCCACCATGCGCCGACGCATCGCGGATCTGAACGAAACTTTCGGCACCGGCCTGTATGCGGGCGCCTCGCTGGAGGCGGGGAATGTCTTCCATCGGGTCGACGGCGCGTCAGCCAGAGGCGCACTGATAGGCGGTTCACTGTATCTCGGCGTGAACTCGAAGATCGGGCCGATTTATCTCGCGTATGGCCAGTCGCAGGGCGGCCATAGCGCGGTGTACCTGTATCTCGGCTCGGCGCTCGAGGCGTTCAAATAAGGCGTCCGCGCGCGGAAGCGTTAATAGATCGGGCGGGGTTGCGGCGCACCGCCCCGGGGATTATTGGACCAAAGTCCACTAGTGGACGCAAAACCGGCTGATGTAGTCTCGATTTGTCGATTCCGTGAGGCGATCAGGGTCGAAGCTGGACCGATTCCGGCAAACGCCATCACAGTATTCGCGGCAAAGACGGTCCGCTCGTGAAAGAGCGGGGCAACGAGGACCAGCGGTTCGGTGGCGCCGGATAATTCCCGTGTTTTAACGGCGCCGTCGTCGCTCTCTATTTTTCGTGAATGAAAGGAAAAATCATGGTGCACAGCGCGGCTAAGTTACTTGCGGCAGCGGTAATCGGATGGGCCTTTACGAGCGGAACGGTGTTCGCGCAGGCGAAAGGGGCGCCGGCGGCCAACTCGGGATTTCTGCCGGACTATTCCAAGCTTGCGCCCGCCGCCGACAATCCGCAGTCGAGACGCTGGGTCAATAAGGATTTCGATTTCAAGCCGTTCAATAAAATCCTGCTCGACCCGGTCGAGGTGTTCGTGAGTCCCGCGAGCGAGTACAAAGGCGCATCGCCCGACGTTTTGAAGCGCATGAGCGACAACTTTACCGGCTCGTTCAAGAAGGCGCTGCAGCCCGGCTATACACTCGTGGACAAGCCGGGGCCCGACGTGCTCCACATACGGCTCGCGATCACCGGCGTGAATCTGGTCAAGCCCGGAATGAACCCGACGGATGCGCTGCCGATCAAGTTTCTGTTCAAGGCAGCGACCGGCGGTTTTGAGGCAAAGAACGCGGTGCTGACGGGCGAGATGCAGGTGCTCGATCCATCCAACAACATCGTCGCCGCGGTGGTGTCGCAGGGGACGAGCAATAAGACTCTCTCCGAGAAACAGAGCATCACATGGCAGGACCTGCAATCGATCACGGAGGCATGGTCGGCCAATCTGCGCAAAGGGCTCGATACCGCGCGCGGCGTAGCCGCCAAATAACCAGGGCGGCATGCCGCAGTTCGGCGCGCCGCACTTAACTCTTTTACCTGGGAAACCGAATGAGTGAAATTTCGAAAGACACCGGCGTCATCGCCGTCTTAGCCAAGCGCATGGTCGAAGAGCGGCTGCCTAAGGCGCTCGCCTTGAAAGAGCGGGTCGACCGCGGAGAAGTGCTCAATGAACTCGATCTCGCCTTTCTCGAGCAGGTCGTCAAGGATGCCGGGACCATGCGGCCTTTTATGAAGACCGACGCGCGCGTGGCCGACGTGGCTGGCCGCATGCTAGTGCTCTACAAGGAGATTTCCGACAAGGCGCTTGCGAACGAGACGGCAAAGAAGGATACGTGATGGCGCGCGACAAAAACCGGCAAGGAGATTCGCTCATGGGTGCCAAGCGCAGCAAGGCGGACGGAAAAAATGCAGGCAACCGGCAGCCGGACAAAAACGGCGGCCGGCTCAAAGCCAAGGCGTACGATAAGGAACTGAAGAAGCTGCACGTCGAGCTCGTCACTTTGCAGGAGTGGGTCAAAGCGAAGGGACTGAAGGTCTGCATCGTGTTCGAGGGCCGCGATGGCGCGGGCAAAGGCGGCACGATCAAGGCGATTACCGACCGGGTCAGCCCGCGGGTATTCCGGGTTATCGCACTGTCCGCGCCGACCGAACGCGAAAAGAGCCAGATGTACCTGCAGCGCTATCTGCCGCAGATGCCCGGAGCCGGCGAGGTCGTGATCTGGGACCGCAGCTGGTACAACCGCGCGGGCGTCGAGCGAGTCATGGGTTTTTGTCCGGAGGACCAGGTCAAGCGCTTTCTCGAACTGGCGCCGGCCTTCGAGCGCATGATGGTCGATTCCGGCATCATTCTGCTCAAGTACTGGCTCGAAGTCAGCATGGAGGAGCAGACGCGCCGGCTCGAATCCCGCGGCGATGACGGACGCAAGCTCTGGAAGCTCTCGCCGATGGACGTCGAGTCGTACAGCCGCTGGTACGATTATTCCCGGGCGCGGGACGAGATGTTCAAGGCCACCGACAGCTCATGGGCGCCGTGGTACGTGGTCAACTCCAACGACAAAAGACGCGCGCGGCTCAACCTGATTACGCATTTGCTGAGCAAGATTCCGTACAAGAAATTAAACCGGGAAAAGGTGGTCCTGCCCAAGCGCGGCAAGCCACAGGGCTATAAGGAACCCGACTACCCGTACAAATACGTGCCGGCGAAGTTCTAGCCGCGGCTCGTTACGGTCGGTGGATTCAGGGGTAGCGCGCCGATGCACACAGGTCAGTCCAACGACGAGTTCACGCCCGTCCTGCTCGAATTGCGCGATGGCCGGCGCGTAACGGTGCGTGCAGTGCGGCCGGGCGACCGCGACAATATGCAGAATGCGTTGCGTGCGCTCTCGACCGAATCCCGCTATGCGCGCTTCATGTCGCCGCTGCGCGAATTAACGCCGAAAATGCTCGATCGCGCGGTGCATCCCGACGAAAACCGCGAGCTCCAGCTCGTTGCCGTTACGGGCGAGGGGGCAAGCGAGCAAGTCGTGGCCGGCGCGCGCTATTCGGGCGATCCCGGCGGCAGGAATTGCGAATTTGCGACGACCGTAGTCGACGGCTGGCGCCGGCTCGGTCTCGCCCGCCGGTTGCTCGAGATGCTGATGGAAGCCGCGTGCGCCCGCGGCTTCGCCCAGATGGAGGGCTATATCCTCGCATCCAACACGGGGATGCTGCATCTCGCGAAGCGGCTGGGCTTTACGGAGGTAGAGAGCGAGGAAGGTCCCTCGGTCCAGTTGGTTCGATACGAGCTCGCAAAGTCGGCGCGCACGAAACCCTGAAAGTTATCCGGGGAATCCGGTGCGGCACGCGGTTATCTGTTCCTAACGTCCTCATCCTTCTTATGCTGGTCGTATATGTATCCGCCGGCGGCGCCGACCGCCGCACCCGCGGCCGCCCAGCCCCACTCGCCGGAAATGATGCCGGCGGCAGCGCCGCCGATTCCCGCGCCGGTCAACGTGCGCCGTTGCGTGTCGCTCATGTCGGCGCACGCGGTGAATGTCAGTACGCCGGCAAGCGCGCAAGTAACCATTAATTTTCGTTTCATGAGGGTTCTCCTGAGTTAAAAGTTTTATGGGCGGGCGCTATTTCTTGCACGGATACGTCTCGGCTAGGTAGCGGAAGAGCGTATCGACCGCCCCGTCTTTCATGTATGCGGGATGCGCTCCGCTCCAGGCCACGAAATCGTTCATTACCTTGGCGCGCGTCGGGGTCGGAGTCGGCGCGCAGACGAAACGTTTCGAGCCGGTTACCGCGGAATCGTAGTAGCGAAACGCGCCCACCAGCACCCCATGGCAGAATCCCATGGCGTTGTGGTAGGCCGGATGGCCGGGGTCAAAGCTGCAGACTTTGACCAGGTCCGCCGCGTCGCGCATCTGAAAGTTGTTCGAGTCCGCCGCGATGGCGGAGGTGCTCAAGAGCAATGCTGCAAGAACTGCCGGAACGCGCATGACTGTGTCTCCTTGTTGTAATAATCGAATCAGCCTGGCCTGGCAGCATCATTCAATTCGCTGCTTAAGGTGCGAACTGCCCGCCGCATGGTTGGAAACTGGCGCGGCGCGGACGGGCGTACCTGGTCCATTCCGGTCGTGCGCCGCCAGTTGGCGATTTCCGTCTGGCGGCCGGCGATCGCAATGCGGACGCCGCGCGCGGTAAGCTCGTTCTCGAGCTCGCGCATCGCATGGCGGCCGGTCACGTCATGGCTCGTCACAGGCACCGCGTCGATCACGAGCCAGCGCACCTGCGGCCCCGCGGTGGCCACCGCTGCCAGCGCCGACCGCTTGAAGTACGCCGCGTTGAAAAACACGATGGGCGAATTGAATCTGAACAGGCACAGGCCGGGATGGGTGCGCGCCTGCGGATGTCGATCGATGCTGTGAAAACCCGGCAGGCCTTCGACTTCCCCGAGCACTTCGCATGGCGGGCGGGCCACAATGCGCACGAAACGCAGTAAGGCGAGCAGCACGGTGATCACGATGGCGTCGATCGAGCCGAGCACCACGACAGCGAGCGTGGCGATAATCGAAATCGCGAATTCGCTGCGATCCTCCCGCCACAGCAGGCGCACACCCCTGATATCGACGAGCGAATAAGCGGCCATCACGAGCACCGCACCGAGCGCGGCCTCCGGCACATAACTGAGCGGCCCGGTAAGCAGGAGCAGGACCGCTGCGATCGCCGCCGCCGCGACCAGGCCGGTAACCTGGGTGCGGCCACCCGCGGCGTCGCTCATCGCCGTGCGCGAATCCGCTCCGCTCACCGCAAAACCATGGGAAAGAGCGGCGGCGACGTTGGAGGCGCCGAGTGCCGCAAGGTCGCGGTCGGCATCGATGTCGTAGCCATTTTTCGCCGCAAAGCTGCGGGCGGTCAGCATCAGGCTGGTAAAGGAGATCAAAGCGATGCCGGCGGCGCCGGCGAGCAGCGGCTTCAATTCGGCAAACGGGATCGACGGCAGCGCAAGTCCAGGCAGCCCCGCGGGCACGTCGCCCACGATATGGACGCCGCGCGCCTCGAGCCCGAACGCTGCGACGGCCGCGGCGGCGAGCACCATCACGACCAGCGCAGCAGGGACCCGGCGCAGCACCTTCGGGAGCAGAAGCAACACGCAGAATGACGCGACGCCGACGGCCAGCGTGTACGGCTGCGTTTCATCGAGTTTCTCCGCAAGCTCAACAAGGCGCGGCACGATGCCGCCGGCCTCAATCTTGAAGCCGAACAGCTTGCCCATCTGGCCGAGCGCAATCGATAGCGCGATGCCATTCATGAAACCGGCGAGTATCGGGCGCGACAAAAAATCGGCGAGCACGCCGAGCTTGAGAAAGCTCGCGCCGATGCAAATCAGGCCCGCGAGGAAAGTGAGCGTCATGGAGATGGCCAGATATTGTCCGGCATCGCCCGCGGCGAGCGGGGCGACCGCGGCAGCCACGAGCGCGCATGTGGCTGCATCCGGCCCCACGACAAGCTGGCGCGAAGAGCCGAAAAGCGCATAAGCGACGAGCGGCAGGATGCTCGAGTAAAGCCCGACCGCCGGATTGAACCCGGCAAGTTCCGCATAGGCGACCCCAACAGGCAATGCGACTGCAGCGACCGACAGGCCCGCTACGAGGTCATGCGGCAGGTCCTTTGCGCGGTAACGCGCGAGCGTTGCTATCCCCGGGGCGACAGTCGCGAGGCGGTCAAGCCAGCCGGATTGAGCGCGGGTTTCAGGCATTCTTGGGTTCCGCCTGCAACAATTTGGGTACCATGCTGATCAACACCGCCACGGCGACGCCGAGCGAGGTTTCGATCAGGCGCGCGTAGGCGTAGTGCCACGCTTCGTTGCCGTGATACAGCAGCACCAGGCCGCAGATGTAGCCGGAGAGCTTGGCGCCCTCGTTTATCCGGAAGACATAGCAGAGCAGCATCGCAACGAGAACGCCCAGCGCGATGGTCAGCGGGCTCGGCGGTAGCACGGGCACCAGCGCGGCGCCGCAGATGGCGCCGATGACCGTCCCGAGGATGCGCATCAGGCCGAGCCGGCGACTTTGCGCCGGGGACAGGTCTATGCAGATCACGGCGCCGATGAAAGCGTAAATCGGATGTTCCAGGTGCAGAAGGTCCGCGAGCATGAGCGCGACACACGCCGCCACTGCGGCGCGGATGGACATCTGGACTCCCCTGGTGTGCTTTGTCATATCACAAGCATCAAGCCTGGGGCCGCCATAGGAAAAAGGATGCAAGCATAAGGAAAACCAAAGGGCGGCCTACCGGGAGACGCGGCGCCACCGCCAGCGGGTCGAGGCTGTGCAAGCTAACTTTGGTCCCTGACTCCTTATGCATATTCCAGCGGTATGCCCTTGTACGTTGACGGTATCGCGCCCGCGGGCTTATCTGGCTTGCCCAGCTTACTTCGGCGCGTGTTTGCCCCAAATTGGACGAAGGTCCAATACCTCCCCTGGGGCCTGTTCGGCCCGCTGCGCGCTCATCCGGCGGCACAGCCGGCAACCCGGCCCATCACCCGCATGATTGGACGAAGGTCCAATAGCTTGGCCCGTGTTGCAGGGCGAGAATCTCGGCCACGGCAGGACCCTTTCCGGGGTCAATTGGCGATGGGCAGGTTGGCCTGCGCCAGGTTTGCAAGTTCCGAAGAGGCAGTCTCGATGAATCCAGGATCACAATTCGCGCAAAGTCACGATATTGCAACCAAGGTCGCGCGGCTTTTCCAAAAGCGCGTAAAAATCGCGCACGACCATTTCAACGGGCGGCTGAAAAAAGCCTACGAAACATACGCCGCCGATGTCGCTGCGCAGCCGATGACACCGTGGGACCTGTGGAAGAATTGCTATAACTACGGCGTCGACTGCACCCAGCGGTCGATTCTATTCTGGGACACGCTGCGCCAGCGCGGCAACAACTATCTCGACCACGTAAAGAAGGGGCAGCCGCCCGTATTGCACTTCGACTACGAAATGGTGCTCGACGCGCGCGGCTTCGGCCAGCCGGTCAATTATGCGCTGGTGCGCATCATTCCGCCGGCGGGTGTCAGGGTCGATCCCAAGCGGCGGCCGTACGTCATCATAGACCCGCGCGCCGGGCACGGTCCCGGCATCGGCGGCTTCAAGGACGATTCACAAGTGGGCGTCGCGCTGCGCGCGGGACATCCGGTTTACTTCGTCATATTTTTCCGCGAGCCCGAGCCGGGCCAGACGCTGCTCGACGTGTGCGAAGCCGAGCAGCAATTCGTGCGCAAGGTGCGGGAACTGCACCCGGACAGCGCCAAACCGGCGATCGTCGGCAATTGCCAGGGCGGCTGGGCCGCCATGATGCTGGCGGCTGCAAGCCCGGACGACACCGGCCCTATCGTTATTAACGGCGCGCCGATGTCTTATTGGGGCGGCGCATGGCAGGAAGGCGAGGGCGACAATCCCATGCGCTATGCGGGTGGCATGCTCGGGGGATCGTGGCTGGCCTCGTTAACCGCGGATCTCGGCAACGGCGTGTTCGACGGCGCGCACCTCGTCAAGAACTTCGAAGACCTGAACCCCGCCAATACGTTCTGGGACAAGTACTACCATCTCTACGCCAACGTCGACACCGAGCCGCCGCGCTTTCTCGAGTTCGAGCGCTGGTGGGGCGGCTTCTACCTGATGAACCGCGAAGAGATCGAATGGATCACGCAAAATCTTTTTGTCGGTAATAAGGGGTGGTCGGGCGACGTCAAATCGAAAACCGGCAAAGCCTTTGATCTGCGCGAGATCAAGGTGCCGATCATCCTCTTCGCGTCAATGGGCGACAACATCACGCCGCCTCAGCAGGCATTCAACTGGGTGGCGGACGTTTACTCGAGCACCGAGGAGATCAAGGCGCGCGGCCAGGTGATCGTCGGCTTGATGCACGAGGACATCGGTCACCTCGGCATCTTTGTTTCCGGCAAGGTCGCGAAAAAAGAGCATAGCCAGATCGTTTCGGTGATGAAGTCGGTCGAAATGCTGCCGCCCGGCCTCTACGGGATGAAAATCGGCGAACATAAGTCTGGCAGCGGCGAGATGGAATACGAGGTTGAGTTCCACGAGCACCGGCTCGAGGATATCGCCCAGCGGCTTAACCGCGTGCAGCGCAACGACGAAAAGCCTTTCAAGGCAGTGGCGGCGGTGTCTGAATTCAACCAGCGGGCCTACGAGATGTTCGCGCAGCCGCTCGTCCAGTCGATGTCCAATGAGACGACCGCCAAAATCTCGCGCGAATTGCATCCTTTGCGGTCGCAGCGGTGGGCGATTTCGGACTCGAACCCCATGCTCGCCTGGCTCGGGCCCGCCGCCGAAGCGGTGAAAAAAGAGCGCCGCGCGCTGCCGCCGGACAATCCAGCGCGCATGACGGAGAAGCTGATGGCGGAGCTCGTCAGCGCGTCGCTCGATTATTACCGCGCCATGCGCGATGCGAAGAGCGAGGCAAGCTTCTTCCAGACTTTCGGCAGCATGTTCTCGCTCTACGTCCCGGACAAGCATGAAGGCGGAGCCAGCGCGGAAGAGACGGCGACCGACCCGCGCGCAATGCCTTTCGTCAGGGACGCGCTCGCTTCGATCAAGGAAGGCGGCTATGCCGAAGCGTTTGCACGCGTGAGCTACCTGCTGACGCCTAAAGGTGACGTGCCTCTTTCGAGGCTGACTTTCCGCCAGGAGCTGCAGCAGGACTACGCCGACTATCTGCCTGATTTACCGGCCCACCAGATGCGGCGGATCCGCGGCGAGCAGGAAATCATCGCGCGTTATGAGCCCGACAAGGCGCTCGAAACGTTGCCCGACTTGCTGGCGAACCGTTCCGATCGCGAGCGCCTGCTCATGCTGTTCGAGCGGCTGCTCGCGGACAAGCGGGTCCAGCAGAAAAAGCCCAGTGCGGACCAGTTTGCAATGCTCGAGCGCATCCGCACGATCCTGAGCGCGCGCCTGCCTAACGGGCGGCTGGCCGCTGTCAATCGACCATAACCAAGGAAGCTGCGCATGGAACGCAAACATGAAAAGTATGAACAGCTGATTGCCCGTTGCAAAGCGCTGCCGCCTACACCGACTGCCGTCGCCCACCCGTGCGATCAAAGTTCGCTGCAGGGCGCGGTCGATGCGGCGAAGGCCGGACTGATTGCGCCTATTCTCGTCGGGCCGCGCTCCAGGCTCGAGGCGGTGGCCAAAGAGCACGGAATCGATATTTCCAAACTGCAGGTAGTCGACGCGGCGCATAGCGATGCATCGGCCCTCGCCGCCGTGGCGCTGGTGCGCGCCGGCAAAGCGGAAGCCCTGATGAAAGGCAGCCTGCACACCGACGAATTACTGTCTGCGGTGATCAAACGCGACACCGGATTGCGCACCGCGCGGCGCATCAGCCACTGTTTCGTCATGGACGTGCCGGGGCACCCCGAGCCGCTCATCATCACCGACGCCGCCGTGAATATAGCGCCGACGCTCAAGGACAAGGTCCACATCGTGCAGAACGCAATTGATCTTGCGCACGATCTGGGCACGAAAGAAATAAGGGTGGCGATCCTCTCGGCGATGGAAACGGTCAATCCCGACGTGCCGTCGACGCTTGAAGCGGCCGCGCTGTGCAAGATGGCGGACCGCAAGCAGATCACGGGCGGCCTGCTCGACGGGCCGCTCGCGCTCGACAACGCGATCAGCATGGAGGCGGCAAAGATCAAGCAGATCGACTCGCCGGTCGCGGGCCGCGCGAATGTGCTGGTGGTGCCCGATCTCGAAGCGGGCAACATGCTCGCCAAGAGCCTGACGTTTCTCGCGGGTGCGGACGCCGCCGGCATTGTGCTCGGCGCGCGCGTGCCTATCATCCTGACCAGCCGCGCCGACTCCTTGATCGCACGGCTCGCCTCTTGCGCGGTGGCGGCGCTCGTGGCCGCGGCGCGGCGCGCAGACAGCAAAAAGGTCATCGGGTAAAGCGATGGCAGACGCGATACTCGTATTGAACGCCGGCTCTTCGAGCATCAAGTTCTCGGTGTTCGCAGCGCGCGAGAACGAGCTTGCGCCCGTGATGAACGGGCAGATCGAGAGCATCTACACCGCCCCCCGGTTCCGCGCGAAGGATGCGGCGGGCGCCGAACTCGGGGCCCGCAAATGGGACGATGGCACGAAACTCGGCCACGTCGGGGCGATCGATTACCTGGTCGAGTTCCTGCGCGCGCATCGCGAAGGCCTCCGCCTGATCGCCGTGGGCCACCGGGTGGTGCACGGCGGTCTTGAATTCTCGGAGCCGACGCGGGTCAGCGCGCAGGTGGTCGACAAGCTTGAGAAATTCGTGCCGCTCGCGCCGCTGCACCAGCCACACAATCTGGCGCCGATACGGGTGGTGCTCGAACGCACGCCGGACATGCCGCAGGTGGCCTGCTTCGACACCGCGTTTCATCGGGCGCAGCCCGAGCTTGCGCAGGCGTTTGCGCTGCCGCAGGCGATAACCGATCGCGGCGTGCGGCGCTATGGGTTCCATGGCCTGTCCTACGAATACATAGCGAGTGCGTTGCCGGCGCTCGACGCCAAGGCGGCAGCCGGGCGTGTCGTCGTCGCGCACCTCGGCAACGGCGCCAGCATGTGCGCGATGAATGCGGGCAAAAGCGTCGCCAGCACCATGGGATTCACCGCGGTGGACGGTCTGCCTATGGGCACGCGCTGCGGCTCGATCGATCCGGGCGTGATGCTCTACCTGCTCGACGAAATGAAGATGGATGCGCGCGCGATCGAGAAGCTCATCTACCAGCAGTCCGGATTGCTCGGCGTGTCCGGCATCTCAAGCGACATGCGCGCGCTGCTCGACAGCAGCGAGCCGCGGGCGAAACTTGCGGTCGATCTCTTCGTTTATCGCATCGGCCGCGAACTGGGTTCGCTCGCCGCCGCGCTCGGCGGCCTCGATGCAATCGTGTTCACGGGCGGCATAGGTGAGCGTGCCGTGGTGATCCGGGAGCGCGTCTGCCGCGACGCGGCGTGGCTGGGCATAACGCTCGATCCGACTGCGAACAGCAAGGATGGACCGCGCATCAGCACGACCGCGAGCCGCGTGCCGGCGTGGGTAATGCCGACGAACGAAGAGCTGATGATCGCCCGGCATACGCGGCGCTTGATCGGCAAGCTGGGCTAACCGTTACAACTGGAGGTCATCATGGCTGCAAAACCAAACACCGCCAAAAATCAATCGGAACATGCGTGGCGCGATTTCGCACCCGGCGTCTGGCAGAGCCGTGTCAACGTGCGCGATTTCATACAGCGCAATTACACGCCGTTTGAAGGTGATAACGCGTTCCTCCAGGGCCCGACGCCGCGCACGCTGAAGATGTGGGACACGCTGAAGCCCCTGCTCGCAAAGGAGCGTGAAAAGGGGATTCTTGACGTCTCCCAGGTGCCATCAAGCATCCTCGCCCACGCCCCCGGCTACATCGACAAGGCCAACGAAATCATTGTCGGGCTGCAGACCGAGGCGCCGCTGAAGCGCGCGATCATGCCCAACGGGGGCTGGCGCGTGGTGGCGGCAAGCCTCAAGTCCTACGATTACAAGCCTGACGAGAAAGTCGGTGAAATATTCAGCAAGTATCGCAAGACGCATAACGATGGTGTATTCGACGCGTATACCGCGCCTATCCGCAAGGCGCGCTCGTCGGGAATAGTCACCGGCCTGCCGGATGCCTACGGACGCGGCCGCATCGTCGGCGACTATCGCCGCGTGGCGTTGTATGGCGTGGATTTTCTGATCGACGACAAAAAACGTGAGAAGGACGAGCTCGATGAGCGCCACTCCACCGAGGACATAATCCGTTTGCGCGAGGAACTCGCCGAGCAGATTCGCTCGTTGCAGGAACTGAAGGAGATGGGCAAGAACTACGGCTTCGACATCTCGGGGCCGGCGACCAACGCGCGCGAGGCAGTGCAGTGGACGTACTTCGGCTATCTCGCCGCGATCAAGCAGCAGAATGGCGCCGCCATGTCGGCCGGCCGCCTGTCGACATTCTGGGACGTCTACTTCGAGCGCGACCTGCGTGAAGGCAAGTTGACCGAGCAGCAGGCGCAGGAGATCGTCGACGATGTCGTGATCAAGTGGCGCATCGTGCGCTTTCTTCGCGCCCCCGAATACAACCAGCTCTTTTCGGGCGATCCGGTATGGGTCACCGAAGTCATCGGCGGCATGAGCGAGGACGGCCGCACCCTGGTGACGAAGTCGTCGTTCCGCATGCTGCAGACGCTGTTTAATCTGGGGCCTGCGCCGGAACCCAACATCACCGTCTATTGGTCGGTGAACCTGCCTGACGGTTTCAAGCGCTTCGCCGTCAAGACCTCGATCGAAACGAGCGCGATCCAATACGAGTCCGACGACCTGATGCGGCCGAAATGGGGCGACGATTGCTGCATCGCCTGCTGCGTGTCGGCCATGCGCGTCGGCAAGCAGATGCAGTTCTTCGGTGCACGCGTGAATCTGCCCAAAACGATGCTGTACGCATTGAACGGCGGCCGCGACGAGATCAGCGGCGATCAGGTCGGCCCGGCGCTCGCGCCGATCACAGGCGACGTCCTCGACTACGATGAGGTGACGCAGCGGCTCGAGCCCATGCTCGACTGGCTGGCCAAAACCTACGTGAATGCGCTCAACGTCATTCACTACATGCATGACAAGTACTGCTACGAGGCAGTCGAGATGGCTTTGCATGATCGCGACGTGCTGCGCACCATGGCGTGCGGTATCGCGGGCCTGTCCCACGCGGCCGACAGCCTGTCGGCGATCAAGTACGCAAAGGTGCGGCCGGTGCGCGACGAGCGCGGGCTCATGGTCGATTTCAAGGTCGATGGCGAGTTCCCGTATTACGGCAACAACGACGACCGCGCCGACGACATCGCCAAGATGCTGGTATCGAAGATGATGAGCAAGATCCGCAACTATCCGACCTACCGCGACGCGGTGCACACCCAGTCGGTGCTGACGATTACCGCCAACGTGGTCTACGGCAAGGCGACGGGCAACACGCCGGACGGCCGCAAGAAAGGCGAGCCTTTCGCGCCGGGCGCGAATCCGTCGAACGGGCGCGACTCGCATGGTGCGCTGGCGACCTTGATGTCGGTCGCCAAAATCCCGTATGACGACGCCGAGGACGGCATTTCCCTCACGCTGTCGGTGGTGCCCACCGCGCTGGGCAGCGAAGCCGAGCGCCTCGCGCGAGGCTCCGATGCGATGGATGCCTATTTCGGCAGCGGCGGTTTCCACGTCAACATCAACGTCCTGAATCGCGAGACGCTGCAGGATGCGATGAAGAATCCGGACAAATACCCGCAACTGACCGTGCGCGTCTCGGGCTATGCGGTGAACTTCGTCAAGCTCACCAAGGAGCAGCAGCTCGATGTCATCAACCGCACCTTCCACGGCGCGATGTAAGCGCAGGCCGGATCATGTCCCAGTCTCTCATCGGCAGCCGCTACGAGTTAAATGTCGCCAGGAAGGGCGCGCAGGAGAGCAAGAGCGCGGCCGACTACTATGCGATCCACCAAGGCGATAAGGAAGAGGCCCAAGAGGGCGACGACATCACGGGCTACGTGCACTCATACGAGGTCGGCAGCACCGTCGACGGGCCGGGCATCCGGTTCGTCAGCTTCCTGACGGGCTGCCTGCTGCGCTGCCAGTATTGCCACAACCCGGATACCTGGCATAAATACAACGGCACGCCGGTGACGGTCTCGCAGGCGATGAAGCAGATCGGCAAGTACGCGCAGGTTTTGAAGATCAGCAAGGGCGGCATCACGATTTCCGGCGGCGAGCCGATGATGCAGCGGCCTTTCGTCATGGAGATCTTTCGCCGCTGCAAGGCGCTGGGGGTGCACACGTGCCTCGACACGTCAGGCCGGCTCGGTGACAAGTTCACCGACGAGCAGCTGATGGATATCGATTTGAACCTGCTCGATATCAAATCAGGTGATCCCGAGATCTACGAAAAAATTACCCGGCAACCGCTGAAGCCGACACTCGACTACGCGCAGCGGCTGTCGGCGCTCGGCCGCCCGCTGTGGATCCGTTATGTGCTCGTGGCGGGACTGTCTGACGGCTACGACAATGTAGAAAAAGTCGCCGAGTTTGTGGGCGGACTCAAGACGGTGCAGCGCGTCGAGATCCTGCGCTTCCATCAGATGGGACGCGACAAGTGGCACAAGCTCGGGCTCGAGTACAAGCTGGAAAACGTCGAACCCCCGGATGCTGAATTAAGCGAGCGCGTGCGCAACCAGTTTCGAAGTCGCGGCTTGACCGTTTACTGATAGCAAACAGGGGAGAAAGCATGGAAGAGCTCAGAACGTTCCTCGAATCGCAGCAGATGCTCGCGCTGTTTTTGACGATCGCGATCGGTTATCTCGTCGGCGAGATCAACATCAAAGGTTTTTCGCTGGGCGCGGGGGCGGTCCTGTTCGTCGCTATCGCCATCGGCTGGTTTGCGCCTAAGGCGGCGCCCGCGCCGATGATTGGTTCATTGGGCCTCGCGCTGTTCCTGTATACCGTCGGAATACAGTATGGCAAGCAGTTTTTCATGGGGCTCACGAGTCCGCAGGGCATACGAGCGAACGTGATCGCGGTGATCGGCGTGCTGTCCGCCGGCCTGGTAAGTCTCATGTTCGTGAAGTGGTTTGGGATTTCGTCCGGTACTGCGTTCGGGCTTTTTGCCGGATCCGGCACCAGTACTGCGACCCTGCAGGCTGCGCTTGCGGCCACCGGCACGAAGGACGCGGCCACCGGCTACGCCGTCTCCTATCCGTTCGGCGTCGCTGGTCCGATCCTGTTTCTTTACATCGTTTTCCTGATTCTCAAGCCGAAGTTCGATGCGCCGACGTCCACCGGCGTGGAGTTCACCGAAATCGCCGTGCGCAACCCCGAATACTTCGGCAAGACGCTCGCCGAACTCATGACGGCATTGCCAGCGGGGGTGCAAATTACCGCGCTGCGCCGCACAAGCCGCAACGAGCCGGCATCCGCCGCATTGGCGGTCGCGGAAGACGACGTCATGTTCGTCGTCGGCCCGAGCAAGGAGGCGCTTGGCGCGGCGGCCAAAATCATCGGCGAAGCAGCGCCCGGCCGTTTCATGAAGGACCGCAAGGACCTTGATTACCTGCGCGTGTTTGCGTCGCGCCCGACCGTGGTCGGCCGCCCGCTCAGCGATATCGAATTGCCGGGAGAGAAGGGCGTCGTCGTGTTGCACGTGCGCCGCGGTGATACCGATCTGCTTTCGCGTCCCGACCTGATACTCGAGTTCGGCGACCGCATCGGCCTGATGGCGAACCGCGCGGATTTCCCGGCGCTGCGCAAATTTTTCGGTGATTCGATCAAGGGCACCACCGAAGTGAGCTATATCTCGGTCGGTCTGGGCATGGCGATCGGCTTTGCGGTCGGCGCGATCAGCATTCCGATCCCCGGTATCGGCAAGATGGCGCTCGGCTTCATCGGCGTGCTGCTCGTCGCACTGATACTCGGCAACATGCGACGCACCGGCGGCATCAACTGGACGATGCCGCTGTCGGCCAACAAGGTGCTGTTCAATCTGGGCCTCACGCTGTTTCTCGCCAACGCCGGGATGTCGACCGGCGCGAACGTGGTGGCGACGGTTGCGCAAAACGGCGTGACCATATTGTTGCTGGGCGCCGCGGTGCTGGTGGCCATCGTGCTGCCGGTCATCATCCTGGGCTTGTTCGTGTTCAAGATGTCGTACGATGAGATGGCCGGTGTGCTGGCCGGCGCAACCGGCAATCCCGCCATTCTCGCCTACGGTAACAAGCTTGCGCCAACCGACCGGCCGGACATCGGATACGCGATGATCTTTCCCAGCATGACGATATTGAAAATTTTGTTCGTCAATATCGCGGCGGCGCTGATGTGAAGGCTCAAGAGTAGCTCACGTGCAAGACGCCGCCATACATCGAGTGAAAGAGCCGAACGCCGCGCAGGACAGGGTTCCGCGCGTCGTTACCATAGACACTATCCTGCCGGCGGATATGGCGCTGCGGGCTGAGGAAACCGGCGTGCGCCGCGCCGCCATGGACCCGTTGACCGTTCTCGTCCTGGGCATTATGGGCGGCGCGTTCGTGGCCTTCGGCGCCATTTTTGCAACCACGGTGAGCGCAGGTGCCGGGGCAATGTCTTTCGGCGTGACGCGACTCTTGATCGGATTGGTCTTCTCCACGGGCCTCATCATGGTTATCGTGGCCGGCGCGGAGTTGTTTACCGGCAACATCCTCATCATCATGGCGTGGGCGAGCGGCAAGGTCACAACCGGCCGGATGCTGAAGAACTGGCTCGTCGTATTTGTCGGCAACTCGATCGGGGCGGCAGGCACCGCGATACTCCTGTTTCTGACGACGCAATATACGTTCGGCGGCGGTGCCGTGGGATTGACGGCGCTGACCATAGCCAACGCCAAGGCAGAGCTGGCGTTCGTCCCCGCGCTTACGCTCGGGATCCTGTGCAACGCGCTGGTGTGTCTCGCGGTGTGGATGTGCTATAGCGCGCGCACCACGGTTGACCGGGTGGTCACGATCATTCCGCCGATTACCGCGTTTGCGGCAGCGGGTTTCGAGCACAGCATAGCCAACGTGTACTTCTTCCCGATCGGGCTATTGATCAAGCACGGGGCCGGCGACGCATTCTGGCAGTCCATCGGCAGGACGGCTGCGGATTTTCCCGCGCTGACCTGGAGCAATTTTCTGGTCTGGAACCTGGTCCCGGTGGCGCTGGGGAACATCATCGGCGGCGCGCTGATGGTGGGGGCCGTGTACTGGTTCGTCTACCTGCGCAAGCCTCGGCAGGTATGACTGGTGCCCCGGTGAACCGCCGAGCCCAGGAAACAGCCGGCGCATTTTGCCGCAGGTAACAGGCCGCCTTATGCAAATACCGCTTACATCGATGGAGCAGGTTTTACCCTTCCCGACTGCGCAGGACTTGGTGGCGAAGAAGAATGGGCCTGCCGTATCGGTAGCGCCGGGCGCCACGGTGCACGCGGCGCTGAAGTTGATGGCGGAAAAGCACATCGGCTTTCTCGCCGTGATCGATGGCGGGCGGCTTGCGGGCGTGCTGTCCGAGCGCGACTGCGCCCGTCGCGTGATCCTGCAGCAGCTGCCGGCGGCTTCGACCGCGGTGCGCGACGTGATGACATCCGAAGTTCACAGTGTTGCGCCCGACATGAAGATCACCGAATGCATCGTGCTGATGCACGCCAAACACATACGGCACCTGCCCGTGATGCGTGGCGCAGAGCTCGTCGGCGTGCTCTCGGTGCGCGACCTGATGGGCGCGCTGATCGAACGCCACGAACGGCTGTTGCGGAAGCTGGGCGAAGAGCGGCTGACCCTGATGTACCCGGACCCGAGCAGCTACTAAGACAACGCCGGACACCAGACGGGGAAAACAGTTGAGCCTCCTGATCGTAATCATCGCTCTCGTGCTGCTGATGTTCGTGGCCTACCGCGGCTTCAGCGTCATCCTGTTCGCGCCGGTGTGCGCGTTGCTTGCCGTCGTCGTCACGGACCCGTCGCTCGTGCTCCCCATGTTCAGCGGCGTGTTCATGGACAAGACGGTTGGCTTTATCAAGTCCTACTTCCCGGTGTTCCTGCTGGGCGCGGTGTTCGGCAAGGTGATCGAGATGTCGGGCTTCTCAAAGTCCATCGTCTCCGCCGTGATCAAGCTCGTCGGCGAGCAGCGCGCCATGCTGTCCATCGTTCTGGTGTGCGCGGTGCTCACCTACGGCGGCGTGTCCCTCTTCGTCGTAGTGTTCGCGGTCTATCCATTTGCCGCGGAAATGTTCAAGCAGGGCGGCATCCCGAAACGGCTCATCCCCGGCACCATCGCGCTCGGCGCATTCACTTTTACGATGGATGCCCTCCCGGGCAGCCCGCAGATCCAGAACATCATTCCCACCACGTTCTTCAAAACCAACGGCTGGGCCGCTCCCTGGCTGGGACTGATCGGCGCGGTGTTCATCCTGGTCGTGGGCCTGCTCTACCTCGAATGGCGGCGCCGCCAGGCGGCCGCGGCGGGCGAGGGCTACGGCACCAACCTGGTCAACGAGCCCGAGCCTTTTACCGAGGAAAAGCTGCCCAACCCGTGGCTCGCGATTGCGCCCCTGATCATCGTCGGCGTCACCAACAAGCTGTTCACCGGAATGATCCAGCAATACTACGGCGAAACGCACACGACAGACTTGCCGGGGCTGGCCAAACCGCTGGTGACTTCAATCTCTTCGGTCGCCGCGGTCTGGGCCGTCGAAGGCGCGCTCTTGCTGGGTATTCTCACCGTCGTCGTATTTGCTTTCGGGCGCATCAAAGCGCGCTTCGTCGACGGCAGCAAGGCTGCCGTCGCCGGCGCGCTGCTCGCGGCGATGAACACTGCGTCCGAGTATGGTTTCGGCGGCGTGATTGCGGCGTTGCCGGGATTTCTGATCATCGCCGACTCGTTAAAAGCGATTCCCGGAGTGCTCGTCAACGAAGCGGTGACGGTTACCGCGCTCGCCGGCATCACCGGTTCGGCTTCGGGCGGCATGAGTATTGCGCTTGCCACCATGGCGGATAGTTTCATCGCGGGGGCCAACGCGGCCGGCATTCCGCTCGAGGTCCTGCACCGGATCGCGTCGATGGCAAGCGGCGGCATGGACACGCTGCCGCATAACGGAGCCGTGATTACGCTGCTGGCGGTTACGGGCCTGACCCACAAGGACTCGTACAAGGACATCTTCGTCGTCACGTTGATCAAGACTGCCGCTGTGTTCGTCGCGATCGCGGTGTACACCACGACCGGGATCTACTAGATGATGCCGCCCGGGAAGCGCGCGGACAGGCCGGCAAGTGCGCGGGCGGGAGCGGTTTGTTTTTGCATTTGCGCCGGCATGCCAACGAGCTAATAAGTGAAAAGGGCGGGTGGAGATCGTGCTTCGTTCGCCGCAGGGTTTACGCGAGATTCCTTGAGACGCGGCCATTGGACCAAGGTCCAATTGTTGGTAATCGTTCACAGCGGAGAATGAGATAGCGAATGTCGCGGCAGTGCGGGCAAGCGTGTTTGCCGGCGCGGCGGCATGGTTTCGCAAAGACTTACGTTTAACAACAGGACTGAAGCGGGTTTATAGCGGATGAACCGGTTCAGTTGCAATCCGTCCAAATGGGAAAATCGGTGATCAGGGAAAAATCCGCCATCGTCACGGGGTCCACCAGCGGCATCGGGCTCGGCATTGCGCGCGCATTCGCGGGCGCGGGCGCAAACGTCCTGCTCAACGGCTTCGGCGATGCGCAGGAAATCGAGCGCCTGCGCGCGGGTCTCGCCGCCGAGTTCAAGGTGAAAGTCGGATTTCACGGCGCGGATTTGTCGGTGCCGGCGCAGATCCGCGAGATGGTCGCGACTGCTACCAAAGAGTTCGGCAGCGTTGACATGCTCGTCAACAACGCCGGCATACAGCACACGGCGCTGGTTGAGGATTTTCCGGAAGAACGCTGGGATGCGGTCATCGCGATCAACCTCTCTTCCAATTTCCACGCGATCCGGGCGGTCCTGCCGCAGATGAAAAGCCGCAACTGGGGCAGGATTGTCAATATTGCCTCCACGCACGGTCTGGTGGGGTCAGTCCAGAAAGCGGCGTACGTCGCGGCCAAGCACGGCGTGATCGGATTGACGAAGGTGGTGGCGCTCGAGACCGCAACTACCGGCATCACGTGCAATGCAATCTGTCCCGGCTGGGTGCTTACGCCTCTCGTGCAGAAGCAGATCGACGAGCGCGCGGCCCGGGAAAAAATAGCGGTGGATCGCGCCAAGCTGGATCTGCTTGCGGAAAAGCAGCCGTCGCAGGAGTTCGCCACGCCGGAGCAGATCGGCGCGCTGGCGGTGTTTCTCTGCTCGGACGGCGCCGCGCAAATTCGCGGCGCGGCGCTGCCGGTGGACGGCGCCTGGCTCGCGCAATAGACGAAGATGCGGCAATTATGCAGACCATAGGACTCGAACAAGCGGTCGCGATGATCCCCGACGGCGCGTCGGTCATGGTCGGTGGATTCATGGGCGTCGGCACGCCCGAGCGCGTGATCGACGAAATGGTGCGCCAGGGAAAAAAAGACCTCACGCTGATTGCGAATGACAATGGATTCCCGACCGTCGGCGTAGGCAAGCTCGTGGTCGCCGGGCTGATTCGCAAGACGATATCGAGCCATATCGGGCTCAACCCGGAATCGCAGAAGAAAATGATCGCCGGCACGATGGAGGTCGAGCTGGTGCCTCAGGGCACGCTGGTCGAGCGCATCCGTGCCGGCGGGTTCGGGCTGGGCGGGATACTGACGCCGACCGGAGTGGGTACCACGGTGGAGGAGGGCAAGCGCAAGATCGAGGTGGACGGCAAGCCGTTTCTGCTGGAGACGGGGCTGCGCGCGGATTTCGCGCTGATTCACGGTTTTCTGTGCGACTACTCCGGAAATCTCACCTACGCGCTGACGGCGCGCAACTTCAATCCGGTAATGGCCATGGCGGCGGACACGGTGATCGTGGATGCAGAGCACATCGTGCCGGTCGGCCTGATTCCGCCCGACAACGTCGTGACGCCGGCGGCGATTGTCGACTACGTCATAGCGCACGAGTGACGACCATGGACGCGCAAACCATTATCGCAAAGCGCATCGCGCTGGAATTGCAGGGCGGCATGCTGGTCAACCTCGGTATCGGCATCCCGACGCTGGTGGCGAACTACCTGCCAGCCGGAGTCAGCATATTTTTCCAATCGGAGAACGGCCTGATCGGCACCGGGCCCATGCCCGAGGAAGGCAAGATACAGCGCCGCCTGACGGACGCCGGCGGGCGCCCGGTGAGTGCGCTGCCCGGCGCCTGCATTTTCGACAGCGCGATGTCGTTCGGGCTGATTCGCGGCGGCCACGTCGACATGACGGTGCTTGGCGGGCTGCAGGTCGACGAGGGCGGTCACCTCGCGAACTGGATGATTCCGGGCAAGATGGTGCCCGGCATGGGCGGCGCGATGGACCTCGTGTGCGGCGCAAAACGCGTCGTGGTGGCGATGCAGCACACGGCGAAAGGGAAACCGAAACTTCTCAGGAAATGCACGCTGCCGCTGACATCGGTGCGCCCGGTGGACCTGCTGGTGACAGAGATGGGCGTTATCGGCTTTCCCGGAGGGCGCGCCACGTTGCTGGAGACCGCACCCGGCGTGTCCGTCGAGCAGGTCGTCGCGGCCACGGAGGCGACGCTCGCCATGGGAAAAAACGTACCGCAAATGCAGATCTGAGGAGAAGCGAACATGCCACTCGAAGTACCCAGCCCGCCCTTGAAAGGGGCCAAAGCGCTGGTTGTCGGCATCGCCAACAACCAGTCGATCGCTTACGGCTGCGCGAAGGCGTTTCATGAGCTCGGTGCTGATCTGGCGATCACCTATATCAACGAGAAGAGCAAGACGTATGTCGAGCCGCTGGCGAAGGAGCTTCACGCGCCGATCCTCCTGCCGCTCGACGTCGCCACGCCCGGCATGCTTGAAGCCGTGTTCGAGGCCATCGCAAAAAAATGGGGCAAGCTCGATATCCTGGTGCACTCGATCGCATTTGCGCCGAAAGCAGACCTGCAGGGCGGCTTGCTCGATTGTTCGGCCGAGGGTTTCAAGGTAGCGATGGACATTTCATGCCACTCGTTCGTGCGCATGGCGAAGCTCGCTGCTCCGCTGATGAAAGACGGCGGCACGATGTTCGCGATGAGCTATTACGGCGCCAGCAAGGTCGTGCCCAACTACAACGTGATGGGGCCGGTAAAAGCTGCGCTGGAGGCGAGCTGCCGCTATCTCGCGTATGAACTCGGCGACAAGGGCATACGCGTGCACGCCATTTCACCGGGACCGCTCAAGACTCGTGCGGCGGGCGGCCTGAAAGACTTCGAGCAGATGCTCAATGCAGCCGCCCAGCGCGCACCGCTGGGGCAGCTGGTGGACATCATGGATGTGGGATTCACCTGTGCTTATCTCGCCACGCCGTACGCGCGCCGGCTTTCCGGCGAGACGCTGTACGTCGATGGCGGCGTCAACATCATGGCGTAGATACGTGTCAACCACGTTGACGTCACCCATTTTCAATTATTTCTCAAGGAGCTTTTCCATGACTAAAACCATCCCCTTCATCCTGGTTGCAGGCCTGCTTGGAAGTCCGCTGGTCTCTGCGCAGCCTAAACCGGCGCAAGGCGCGGTCGTCGTGACCAGTGAACCGGGCAAGGCCTCGATGGTGGCGACTGCCGAAGCGACTGCCGTCGTCGTGGCGATCAACAAGACAACCCGTGTAGTGACGCTTAAAGACGCGAATGGCCGGACACTCGACGTGCTGTGCGGCGACGAAGTCAGGAATTTCGCCCAGATCCGGGTCGGTGACGACGTCAAGGTCAGCTACCGCGAAGCGCTCTCCCTGGAGCTTAAAAAGACGCGCGCGCCGACGGACGCGACCGCAACCAAAGCAGTGGTGAGTGCGCCGCCGGGCGGCCAGCCCGCCGGCGCCGCCGGCGTCGAGGTTACGGTGCTCGCCGACGTTACCGCGGTCGATCCGAAGAAAAGCGTCATCTCGTTGAAGGGTCCGGGCGGCAACATCGTCGATCTCAAGGTGAACAATCCCGACCACTTCAAAGTCGTGAAGGTAGGCGACCAGGTCGAAGCCGTCTACAGCCAGGCGCTGGCAGTGGCGGTCACCCCGGCTCCGAAAAAAGCGGACAGCAAGAAATAGCCGCCGGATGGACAGCACACAGGGCAGCGGGTTGATTCTGCGTTTTCGATCACGGCTTGGAGGCGCGACATGAGACTTGCAGGACTGACGAGAGCATCGGTTTATTCACCGCTGGCCGCCGTGGCGCTGATTGCAGCGTGCGCCTCCGCGCCGGAAGTGAGCACGACGCTCGATCCCGACGCCGATCCGGGGCGCTACGCGACGTTCGCTTTTACGCAGGGCGATCCGCAGCGATTGAACGTCGTAACGGATCCGCAAGTGCTTCGCCGCCTGCAGCAGATGGTTACGCGTCAGCTTGCGGTGAAGGGTTACGTCGCCGCCGCGCCGGGGCAGGCTGCGGACATGGGCGTCAACTTCGCGGCGCGTGTTGAGGACGCGCAGCGCGTGTTCATGACCGGGTCGGGTTTTCAGGAATACGGCTGGCGCAACCGGCAGCTCGGCGGGTACGAAACGGTGAACTATCGAGAAGGCACTTTATTAGTCGACGTGGTCGATCTGAAGCAAACGCGCCTGATGTGGCGCGCGCACGTGGCGGAAGAGCTTACGCCGGGCTATTCCGAGGAAAACTGGATAAAGATCGACCGCGCGCTCGCCGAGGCCTTCAAGACTCTGCCCGCGCGCCGGAAATGACAGGGGGCGTCGGCACTGGGGCGCCGGCCAGCATTTCGCAGCACAAGCTTTTTAAAAAAAGGAAGCATCACATGAAGAATATTTTTAAAGCGGGTCTAGCGTGGTTGCTGGCCGCGGTCGTAGCACTGCCGCTGCCCGGGTCGGCGCAAAATGCGGCGGGCGACGCGCCTTTATTCAAGAACGAGCAGATCGAGCAGCTCGTGGCGCCGATCGCCCTGTATCCCGATCCCCTCATCGCGCAGATACTCATGGCATCGACCTATCCGCTCGAGGTCGTCTCGGCGGCGCGCTGGTCGAAAGCAAACCCGAACGTCAAGGACAAGGCGCTAGAGGACGCGATGCAGCAGCAGCCATGGGACGCGAGCGTGAAGTCGTTGACTGCGTTTCCTCAGGTGCTGGCGATGATGAGCGAGAAGCTCGAGCTCACCCAGTCGCTCGGCGACGCGTTTCTCGCGCAGCAAAAAGACGTGCTGGCGGCGATCCAGCGTTTGCGCGGCAAGGCCGAGCAGGCGGGCAACCTCAAGTCGGGCAAAGAGCAGAACGTCACCACCGTCAATGAGAACAACCAGACCATCATCAAGATCGAGCCCACCAATCCGGAAGTCGTCTACGTGCCCACCTACCAGCCGGCCGTATACGGGCCGTGGCCTTATCCGTCGTATCCGCCGTATACGTATTATCCGCCCGGCTACGTGCCCGGCGCGATGTTGTTTTCGTTCGCGGTCGGCGTCGCAGTCGGCAATGCCATGTGGGGGAATACGAACTGGGGCGGCGGCGACGTCAATATCAATAACACCAAGTACAACAATTTCAACCGCACCAACGTGGGCAGCGGAGCGGGCAGCGGCAAATGGGAGCATCGGCCCGAGCATCGCAAGGGTGCGGGCTACCGCGACCGCGGCTCGCAGGAGCGCTTCGGCAGTCAACGTCCCGGGGTCGATTCACGCGAGCAATTTCGCGGCCGTGCGGAACAGGGCCGCAACGACATCGGACGCGGCGATGCCGATCGCTTCAAAGGGCAGGGCGGCATCGGCGACCGGGGTGGCGTAGGCGACCGCGGCGGTTTCGGTGATCGCGGCGGCGTCGGGGATCGGGGCGGCATGGGCGACCGGGGCGGCTTCGGCGATCGCGGAGGCGCGGGCGGCGGGCGCGATTTCGGCAATCGCGGCGGCGGCTTTCAGGGCGTAGGCAGCGGCGGGCAGACGCGCGACTTCAGCAATCGCGGCGCGAGCAGCCGCGGCGGCAATGGCGGTTTCTCGGGCGGCTCCCGTGCGGGTGGCGGCGCGGCGGCCGGCGGCGGTGCTCGCGGGGGCGGTGCCCGCGGCGGCGGTGCGGCGGCGGGCGGCGGTGCGCGCTCGGGCGGCGGAGCGCGTGGCGGCGGCCGGAGGTAATCATCATGACGAATCCACGCGCTATCAGGCAATGCAAAACCGCCCCGCAAACTCGCACGGGGCCGAACGACGCAGCATCCAACGGCAATTCATCAGTGGAGTCAGGCATGCAAATCAAAAAATATTGGAACGGCAGCGGCGCTCGCTCGCTCGCCGTCCTGCTCGCGGTATCGGCGCTACTGCTGGCGCCGGCAGCGTGGGCTCAGAAGAAGTTTGCCGCGCCTGAAGATGCGGTGAAGGCGCTGATGGCGGCGACGCGCACTCACGATATCAAGGCAGTCCTCGCGGTGCTGGGCGCGGGTGCCAAAAATATCGTGCAATCCGGCGATTCCGTCGCCGATCGGGCTGCGCTCGATCGTTTCGCTGCTGCTTACGACGAGGCGAACAAGCTCGAAAAGGCCGGCGACGACAAGGTGACCCTGAGCGTCGGCAAGGATGACTGGCCGTTTCCGATACCTTTAATCAAAACCGGGGCGAGCTGGCGCTTTGACCCGAAGCAGGGCGGGGAGGAAATGCTGAACCGCCGGATCGGCCGCAATGAGCTGACCGTGATCCAGGTGGTGCAGGCCTACGTCGACGCGCAACGCGAGTTCTACGCGAAGAACCCTGAAGGCGGCAAGCTCCTGCATTACGCCCAGAAATTCGCAAGTACGAAGGGCAAGCGCGACGGGCTTTTCTATCCGACGTCGGGCAGCGAGCCGCCGAGCCCACTCGGCGTGCTGTTCGCGCGCGGACAGGCCGAAGGCTATGCGCCCGGAACCGACGCCAAGCCGAATCCCTACCATGGCTATTATTTCCGCATCCTCAAAGGCCAGGGACCCAAAGCGGCGGGCGGCGCCTACGACTATGTCGTGCGTGGACAGATGATCGGCGGCTTTGCGCTGGTCGCATATCCCGCCAAGTATGGAAACTCCGGAATCATGACGTTCATGGTCAACCACGATGGCGTGGTCTTCCAGAAGGATCTCGGGCCGAACACGGCGGCAGTAGCGGGCAAGCTCACGAAGTTCAATCCGGACGATAGCTGGACGCGGGCCGGGTCCTGAGCATTACGCCATCGATCGCACGTTTACCGGACTGAAGCGCGATGCCATTCGCCACCCTTTTTTCAGACGTCGCAATGCGCCTGTTCGGTGCTCCCCCCGCTCATGGTCAAGCGGTTGAGCCCGAACTCGTGCAGATCGCGACCGAGGCGATAGTCGAAGCCGTCGACCCGCGCTTGCGCGCAGTTCCCAGCTATCGGCGCAGACTGGCGCCGGGGGTCAAACAGACCATCACCCACCTGCGCGATCTGGCGCGCGATCTACCGCCCGGAATTGCGCTTTCGCGCGCTGCGTGGGGCGCCGACCCGCTCGTCAACGCGCTGTTTGCGACGGCTAACGATGTGCCCACGGTCATGTCCGACAGCGATGCATTGCGCGCGTTTTTCGATTCATCCGCGGGGGCCGGCAGCAGCGAAGCGCACGCGCTTCTCGCCATGCTCAAGACAGAGCGCAATGTGCTGGCGCCCGCCATTGTCGACGGGGTGCTGCGTCAGGATGTAGCGCAAACGACGGTGAGTTTTTCCGGGCATCGGCTGGTGGCTTGCGCCGGCGATTTCGCTGCATGCAGGCGTGAGGTCGGCACTCTGATTTTGCGCCGCCTGGCCGGGCTGGCGCTCGAGCGCATCACGGCAGTGTCCGATCGGGCGAACGCGCTCGAGCAGCATAAAGCCCTGCTGGGCGCGCGCCTGCGCCTCCTGAACCTGAAGCGTCATGGCCTGGATGAAGTGGCCGGCAGCGCGCGCGGTGTTGCAGACGAGATAGCCTCGATCGAGCGTGAAATCAAAGCCACCGTCGACGAATACGTCGATGCGAAAGCAAGCCTCGCCACGCTGGAGACGCGCATGGCTCATATCACTTCGATCCTCGAGGCGCCGAGCGATTACCTGTCGCTCGCGCACACCGACTTGCGCGTGAACAAGCTGGGAATCAAGGTGGGCCGCGACACGAGCGAGCCCGCGTCGAATCTGCATCTGAGCGAACTATCGATCGGCGCCGGGCTTACGGCCGTGGTCGCGTTCGTGCGCTGCCGGCGGGCCGACCTGCCTCCCAAAGAAACATTGAGCGAGCGCGCTGCCCGCGGGGTGCTTTAAGTTCAGCGGCAGTTCTAAGTACAAAGTGCAGGGCGCCGTGTCGGTCGCGGCGTGAAGCGGCGGTGCATCAAAAAGGGAGCGGGCGGGCATGGCATGGAATCGCTGGTACAGCCTTAAAAGTTATCTCACCACGGCACTGTGGACCGTCCCGTTCTTTGCGCTGGTGGCCGGCAGGCTGGTGAAATTCCTTGCCGAAATGCTAGGCACCTGGATGGTTGGGCAGGGCTTTTACGATCTCGAAACCGGCTTCCTGGCCATGGATGCCGCGGAAGCAAACGCTTTTCTCGATCGCACTTTCACCATGAACCTGTCCTTCCTGGTGTTCACGTTCGGCTCACTGTTGGTCGCGATTCAGGTCGCCGGCGGCCAGTACACGCCGCGCATCATTGCGACCACACTGCTGCGCGACAACGTCATTCGCTGGATCACCGGACTCTTCATATTCGCACTGATCTGGGCCAACCGGACGATGGTTCAGGTCACTGCGGACCTCGTTCCCCAATTTCAGATTTTTCTGTCGGCGGTGCTTTCGGTTGTATCCCTGATCGCGTTTTTGCTGCTGATCGACTACTCGGCCAAGCTGTTGCGCCCGGTCAGTCTCGTCGCCAGTGTTGGCAGGCACGGGCTCGCCGTCATCGAAGACCTCTATCGAAGGCCGACCGACGGCGCGGAATCCGTCGTGGCGCCCGCCGAAAAGCAGGGCTGGCGCTTGTCGCGGCTGCTGTCCAACAAGCCGGATTTCGCGGCGCAGACGAGTCGCCGGCGCGGGCCCCCAGAGCGCACTATCCATTATCTCGGCGATTCCGGCATTGTGCTCGCTCTCAACGTCAAGCTGCTCGTCGAGACTGCACGCACGACTGCCTGTCTCATCGAATTCGTGCCGCAGATCGGCGACTTCGTCGCCCATGGCGATCCGTTGTTCCATGTTTACGGCAACGCGGCGGCAGTCGATGAGCGCAGCCTGCGCACCCTGGTGGCATTCGGCTCGGAACGCACGATGGAGCAGGATCCGATGTTTGCATTTCGTATCCTGGTCGACATCGCATTGAAAGCGCTGTCGAAAGCGATCAACGATCCCACGACCGCGGTGCTTGCAATCGACCAGCTGCACCGGCTGTTGCGCCTGGTCGGCTTGCGCAGCCTGCATGGCGAGGAGATCCTCGACGCGCAAGGCAGCGCACGGCTTATTTTCCGGACGCCGAACTGGGAAGATTTCGTGCATATCGCATTCCGCGAAATACGCCAGTGCGGCGCGGGCAGCCTGCAAATTGCGCGGCGCCTGCGCGCGATGATCGAGAACCTGACGGCAACGCTGCCGCCGCACCGGCACGGCGCGCTGCTGGCCGAACTCGCACTGCTCGACCGCGCGGTCTCGCGAGAGCATCCGTTTGCCGAGGACGTTGCGCTGGCGCGCATCGGCGATGCGCAGGGACTCGGCGGCGCGTCATCCAGCCGGCTCACCAAACAGGTCTAAAAGCTAATTATGCGAAAACTCATCAGCGGCATCGTCGATTTTCGCGAACGCCTGCTGCCCGAATATGCCGGGCGCTTCAAAGATCTCGCGCTCATGCAAAAACCCGATGCGCTTTTCATCACGTGTGCGGACAGCCGCGTGGTGCCGGATTTGCTCGTTTCGACCGACCCGGGCGATCTCTTCACCATGCGCAACGTCGGCAACCTGATTCCGCCGGCGAACGACGAAGGTCATTCCACCGGCGATGTATCGGAGGCGAGCGCAATCGAATACGCGGTGCTTGTATTGAAAGTCGCCAGCATCGTCGTCTGCGGGCATTCAGAGTGCGGCGCGATGAAAGCGGTGCTGACGCACAATCCAAAACTGCAGGCGCCAAATCTCGACCGCTGGCTGCGCAATGCGGACACGGCAGCGTTCCGGCTCGAGCACGAGGGTGCGCTCGATAATGCTTTACAGCGGCACGATCAGCTGTCCCAGCTCAACGTGCTTGTGCAGCTTCAGCATCTGATGACGTATCCGATCGTTCGCCAGCACGTGCAAGCCGGCACGCTCGCGCTCATCGGCTGGTGGTTCGATATTGCGAGCGGCAATATGTACTCGTACGAGCGCGAGGAGCGTTCGTTCAGGCTGATAGACCGCGCGATGGCGGACCGCCTGATCGCGCGGTTCATGTCTCCCGCGCACTAAATCATGAAGCGCAGTTTGCAGGTCGCCGCGAGCGGCATCGTGCTGCTGGCGGGGGCTTGCGCATCCTTTCCATTGCTGCTTGAGACCGACGCAGCACGGCGCACGGTGGTTGAGCGCGTATCGGCTCTGACCGGGGCGCGGGTTCGCTATGACTCGCTGGCCCTTCATTGGTTGCCGTCGCCGCGCGTTCAGCTGCGCGATGTGGCTGTCGAACATGACGGCAAATTTGATGGTCGCATCGCGAACGTTGACGTCCGGTTTGCCCTGTGGCCGCTTCTGCGTGGCGAGTTCAAGGTGTCGGCTGTGCATTTCTTGCAGCCGGCATTTTCCATTCAAGTCACGGCCCCGGCCGGCAGCAGTGATCCCCTGGCCATTTATAGGCAGGCGGCCGGGCCGGTGATGGCAGTCCTCGCGCGCGACGCGGCTGACATGGCGCTGTCATTCGATGCAGGCCGGTTAGATGCCTACGCGGGTTCGCAGCGCATGGTTTCCTTATCAGAGCTGACCGGCACTGTCACCGTATCGCCGGATGCTCTAGACGCGAGCGTTGATTGCGCGTCCGATCTCTGGGCCGGATTGAAGGCCAGCGTTCGTATCGTAGCCGGCACGCTCGCCGCGAAGGGCAGTTTGCGACTGACCGGCTTGCGGGCGATGGAGGTGCCGGCGCAATACACGCCCGGCAGCGCATGGCGGCTGCATCCGGGGTCGATCGACACGTCGCTCGACGTCGAAACCGATGGCATGACCAGGTTGCGCCTGACGGGCAGCACGCATGCGCAGCAGTTCGTGGTGGCGCACCGGCAGCGCGCGGCGACGCTCGGCACCGTGCGCGCGCAGTGGGAAATCGAGCGTGACGGACGCGCCGTCAACGGGATCTTGCGCGAAGTGAGCGTGGGCGAGCTTCTGCACGGCGCGAGCGGTACGCTGGGCGGCACGCTTGACGGCGCGCGGATTGAATTCGCGGCCAAAGCGGGCTCCCTCAACCTCGCGGAGCTGCATAAAATCGCGGCCGCCGCGGCCGGCGAGCATGGCGCCGCGCCGGCGCCGATGGCCTATCTGCCGGCCGGAAAGCTGCGCGATATCGAGGCAAGCGGTACGTGGCCGGGCGGCATCTCGAATGCCAGCGGACGGCTCGAGCGCGCGACCGTTGCGATCCCCGCGGCGGGCATCGTAGTCCAGGACGGGAACGGCCCGTTCGTGCTGGCTGATTCGGTGTTGCGCGGCGCCGGACTGACGGGCGGGATTAACCGATCGACTTTCAGCGCGGGCAAGCTTGCACTCGAGCTCGGGCCGCGGATGCGGTTACGGAGCCTCGAAGCGGATCTGCGCGCCGAGCTTGGCGATGTGCTGGCCGTGGCGCGGCAACTCGTGCCGGGAGGAGGGGGTGCGGGATTTGCGCGCATCGCGTCCATCGCAGGGCGCGCGACCGGCAGCGTGCGTTATGACGTTCGCCGCAGCGCGGATCCCATCAGCCTGCAACTGGCAAACGTTGATGCGACGGTTCGCCACGACGGCATACCTGTGCCAGTGCGCATTGCGCGCGGCTCACTCCAGTATTCCAAAGATCGGTTGCGGCTGCAGAACGTGACCGGCACTGCCGGCCGTTCGCGCATCAGCGACGGCAATCTCGATTTCGAATTTTCGCCTGCCGCGACGATCCGCGCCGCGAGCGGCGACGGCGAGTTGTGGCTGGATGAGCTATTCCCGTGGTTGAAGTCCATCGACGCTTTGCCCGCGGCGTGGGTTGCGGGCGCGACCGGCGGCGCGCGCGTGCGTCTCTCGCGGCTCGCGGGTCCGCCGGCCCGGCCCTCCGCGCTGGAATTCGAGGCGCTCATCGAACCGCGCCAGCTCAACTTGCAGATGCCGGCGTTGCATGCGCCCTTGCTGCTCGCGTCAGGCGAGATTGCGCTCACCCCGCGCATGGCGAAGCTTAAAGAAGTGGCGCTGGCGGCCGGTGCAACGCGGGCCGTGGTGTCCGGAAGCGTGACCGATTATGCAGCGGCCGTTCCGCAAGCCGACATAGAGCTGGCGCAGGGCGTACTAGACCCGGACGGCCTCGAGTGGATGCGCGCGCGGTGGGAGCTGCCCGCGACCGTCATGCCGCGCGCGCCGCTTGAGATTGCCGCGGCGCGTTTGCGCTGGCGCGACATCGAACGAGAACCCCTGATTGCGCAAGGCAAAATCCGGGTCGGCAATGCGGTGAGCGCGGAATTCGATTTCACGCGCCGGCCCGGCGACTTGCAATTGAGGCGCCTCGCCCTCAAAGACGCCGACAGCGATTTCGTTGCCGCGGTGCACTGGACCCCCGCCGCGTTGACGCTGGCGCTCGATGGCACGCTCGACAGCCAGACTTTAGGGCGTATGTTCGCGCAGCCTCCCGCCGTGCCGGGTCTCCTGCGCGGCAATCTGCGCGCAGCCATCGATCTAAAGGAGCCGCAGCGCTCGAGCGCCGCCGGCAAGGTCGAAGGCAAAGGGCTGGACTTCGCGCCATGGCTGGGCTTTCCGCTGCTGATGGAGCGGTTCAGCCTGGACGCGCAGCATCGCTTGCTGCGTGTGATTGACGCCGGCATTGTGGTCGCGGGACAACGCATGGACGTGAGCGGCACCGCAACCGCCGGCGCGCAAGCCTGGGTGCTCGACGGCAAACTGGGCGCGAAGGCGCTCGACGTGCAACGCCTGCTCGATGATGTCGCCCGCGGCGTTGGCGCCGACCCCGTGCGACGCGCGTCTTCGCTACCGTGGAACCTGCCGGTCTCGGGACGGTTGACGGTGGAGGCCGGGGAACTGATGTGGGGCCGACACGTGCTTCAACAGGTTGCGGGATCGCTCGATCTGGCCGCGAACCGCATTGGCCTGACGGCGGGCCGGGCGCTGTATTGCGGCGCGAGTGCGCCGTTCACTGCGGCGCTGACGCCGGGCCACATCGAAGCCAGGGCGACGTTTCAGGCGCGCGCCAAGCCCGTGGCCGCAACGTTGCACTGCCTCACCCCTGATGCACCGACGATGACCGGCACCTATGACATCGATGCGGAATTGTCGACCAGCGGCGCGGCCCACGAATTGCGCGATGCGGCGCGCGGGACTTTCCGGCTGGCGGTGCGCGATGGGCGCATCGTGCACTCGACGATGCTGGAACGCACGCTTACGGTGGAGGAGGTGGCCGCGCGGATGCAGAGTGACGCGGCGACTGCGGCCGGCGCCGGATTCGACTACAACCTCGTCGTGCTCGCGGGCGAGGTCGAAAAAGGCAGGGCGCGCCTGGAGAAAAGCGTGATCGACGGCGCCAGCCTGTACATGACGATCGCCGGCGAGGTGATCTTTGCCGACGGCAGTCTCAACTTGCAGGGATTGCTTGCCCCTTTGCGCGGGACGGGCAAGGGCGGGCAGCCGCCATCCGGCACGTTCGGCAGGTCGGTCGTCGTCGTGCCTGTTGGAATTCGCGGCACCGTCACCGATCCCAAGGTGACCGTGATGCCCGCCGGCGCAGTCGCCAGGACGCTGGTGAACGTGATCACCGCGCGCTTCCTGCTGCCCGTTAACATGCTCGACGGCGTGCGCGGCGGTACTGAGTTCGCGCCATGATTGTTCGGCGCTCCAGAACATTGGCATTGCGCGCGCGGGCTCCCGAATATTGGACCTTGGTCCAATTGGGAAGCGTGGGGCTCTGCGCCAGACTGGGCGCGGAGCGTGAGACGGGGGCGCCTGCCCAGTCGCTTTGCCTGCCGCGGCGCCGGCACGCTCTCCTTTAAATGAACAATACCGGAGACCGGCCATGAAAATTGCGCATATTTCAGTGCTCGCCTGCGCGCTGGCATTCGCCACGCCGCTGGCCGCGCAGGACAAAAAAGCGACGCCCGCCAAGGCGTCCCAGAACAACATGCAAGTCCTCGCCAAGCAAATCAAAGACGACAAGAAAGTGGTCGTCGCGCACAACATGCATCTGACGGAAGCTGAAGGGGAGAAGTTCTGGCCGCTATACGACGGTTACCAGAAGGCGCTCAACGGCATCTATAAGCGCACCGGCAGGGTCGTAACGGCGTATGCCGATGCGTACACCAAAGACACTTTCAACGATGAGCTTGCTAAAAAGCTCATGACCGAAATGCTGGCCATAGAGGGCGCGGAAGCGCGACTGCGCCGAACGTATGCGGAGAAAGTCACTCAAGCAATTTCGGCGACCGCTGCCGCGCGCTTCCTCCAGATCGAGAACAAGGTTCGCGCGATGGTGAATTACGAGTTCGCCGCGGGCATTCCGCTGGTACCTTGAGCGCCGACACCCATACACGATGAAACGACTCCGCTGGCGGATTCCGGCCGGACTCGCGCGCTGGCTGCTATGCGGCGTGGCGGCGGCAGGGTTCTGCCTGCAGGCCGGTACGGCCGGGGCGCAGGACTTGGAGCCGCGTTCATACGTCAATACTCCCGTCGGTATGAATTTTCTAGTGGGCGGTTACGGCTACACGGATGGCGACGTCGCATTCGATCCTTCGCTTCCCATCGCCGATGCGCACTTTCACATGAATACAGTGGTGGCGGCATACGCGCGCTCGTTCGGCGCGTGGGGAAATTCGGCGAAGTTCGACGTGATTGTTCCGTATTCGCATTTCACGGGCAGTGCGATGGCGAGCGGCGTGCTCAGAGAGCGCGATATATCGGGATTTAACGACCCGCGGTTTCGCGTCTCGATGAATTTTTACGGCGCGCCCGCTTTGTCGGTGAAGGAATTCGCAAGCTATCACCAGGACCTTATCGTCGGCGCGAGCCTGCAGGTCGGCGCGCCTCTCGGCCAATACGATCCCACCCGGCTCGTCAACCTCGGCAACAATCGCTGGTCGTTCAAGCCGGAACTCGGCATCTCCAAGGCATGGGGTGCGTGGGTCGTCGAGGTTGCGCCGAGCGTGACCCTCTATACAGACAATACCGATTTCAACAACGGCCGCACGTTAAAGCAGGACCCGCTGTATTCCCTGCAGACGCACGTGGTGTATGGTTTCCGCAACGGCGTTTGGGTGGCGTTCGACGCCACGTATTTCACGGGCGCGCGCACCACGGTAAACGGCGTGCGCAGCGAAAATCTGCAGTCGAATACGCGCGGCGGATTTACGCTGGCGCTGCCGGTAGACCGGCACAATTCGGTCAAATTGTATGCGGCGGGCGGCACTTCCAGCCGCACCGGCAGCAGCTTCAATGGTGTCGGCATCGCCTGGCAGCATCGCTGGGGCGCAGGCTATTGAAACGATTGCAGGCAAACCGCGAATTGACCATAAGGGAGTGAAAAGTTCATGGTGACTTCACGCTTCAATCCAACGGTGCAATGGTCATGCGCTGCGATTCTGGCGGCGGGCTTGGTCTTCGCCGGCGCTGCGCGCGCCCAGGCGCCCGCGAAGTTTTCCGGATTCCTCAGCGACTACTCGCAATTGCAGGCTCGCACCGATCCGGTGTTTGTATACAACTACGGTTATGTACGGCCGGACACCGACTGGAAGGCCTATGACGCCGTGCTGGTCGAGGCGGTGCAGGTCGTGCTAAAGCCCGGCGCGCAGAGTCCCGGCTTCGATCCGCGCGATATTGCGGCGCTGACTGATTACTTCGAGGACGCGCTGGTGCGCGAACTGGGCAGCGCCTACAAGCTCATCGAGTCGCCGCGGCCCGGCGCGTTGCGTTTGCGGATTGCCATCACCGAGATCGTGGCGGCGCGTCCACGGGAATCGAAGGGCGTCGATTTCCTGCCCATGATGTTGCTGGCGCGCGGTTTGAAAGGCCGCAGCATATCTGTCAATGTGGGCTCGGTTGCGCTCGAGGCGGAATTGCTCGACGACAATACCGGCGGCCGGCTGGCCGCGGTCGTGTCGAGCAGGGCGGCCAATACTGCAAATCCGCCGGACAAGGGTGCGAGCAACTGGCAGGAGGTGCAGGCCGCGATGGATTTCTGGGCGAAACGCCTGCGCGTTTTTCTCGATGAAGCACGCGCGCTGGAGCAAAAGAACTGAGAGACACCCGCCGCAGTCACGAGCGGGCGCTTCGCCCGGCCGCCTTGCCGGGTTCCCGAACACGGGCTGGACAAGTCAGATTGACCCGATTAACAGGTAATTCCTGTCCGGCTGACGTCGAATCGGGCCTGGGCCAGCCCGCCGCCACATCGGTGGCATGGACCAAGGTCCAATATATGGCGGACGCGGTCTCCCGTAGCCTTGTGCAAATGCGCGCAACCAGAACATCGCATGCCGTCAGAAAGCCGCTTTGAGCGCGGAGAAGCCTTTCATTGCTCTAGTCGACGACGATGAATCGGTGCGGCGTGCGATCAAGCGCCTGATTCGCTCGCTCGGGATGGAAGCCGACACTTTCGCAACGGGTGAGGAATTACTGCAACTGCTGGCGGCGATGCCGACCTATCGGCCCGACTGCGTAATCATCGACGTGCAGATGCCGGGGCTGAATGGGCTCGAGGTGCAGGCGAAACTGGCGCACACGGCCTTGCCGGTCATTTTTATCACCGCGCACGACGAGGCGGGCGTGCGCGAGCAGGCACTGGCGGCGGGCGCGATCGCGTTCGTGCGCAAGCCGTTCAACGACGAAATTTTCATCAAAACCGTGGACGCTGCGCTGAAGCGCGGCACGCTCCACGCGACGTAGTTTCGTTCGTCAGAGGAGTAACCATGCCGATCCTGTCTTTCAACCATGCGAGCGACGCCGCGACGCCGGACGACGTTCGCATAAACACCGAGTCCGTCCGCTTCGTGGAAGCATCGCGCCCCGAGCAGAAGGGACTCACGATGATTTATCTCATTGGCCAGGGGGAGGTCGGCATCCCGGTCGCTGAGCCGCTGGCGGAAGTCCTCGCCGCGATCGGCTCCTTGGCCGCCGCCGGACGGCATTACTTCGCCGGCGGCGCAGGCGGCGCGGCGAGCATGGTCTATATTTCAGTCAGCAATTTGAGCTACCTGCGAGCCAACAAACAGACGCAGGGCGCCTTCTGGCACGCGTATTTCACCGATGGTTACGAGCTGCGCTTGTGCGACCCGCTGCCGGCGGCGTGCGCCACGGCAGTTAGATAGTCCCTGCGGGTCGGGCGCGGCGGCGCGTGGCGCGGCCTAGCTCGCGATCGCCTCGCGCGGGTGCATGCCCTGTTTTTCCATGACCTGTTGCATCACTTCGTAGTACGTCCAGCCGTTGATGCGCGTCTTGCCGAGGAAGATGGTCGGCGTGCTCGTAATTCCGATGTCGCGCGCCTGATTGACGGCCGCCAATGCCCGCTCGGCGTACAGGCGCTCGTGCAGCGCAATTTGCATCTCGGCCGGATCGAGCCCGACGCGCTCGCCCGCCGCCATCAGCGTTTCAGGTTCGCCGATGTCGCCGCCCTCGGTCCACATCAAGTCGTAGAGCGCGGTCTTGAACGCGAAATCCCGGCCGCGGTCGCACGCGAATTCAAGCGCTTCGAAAGCGAGGAAGCTGAACTGGCGCTTTTCGGGATAGCTGATGCGGGCGTATTGCTCGGGCGCCATCTCTTTTAACCACGCATTGCGCCGCTCGGCTTTGGCTTCCGCCTCCGGCGTGCGTTCGCGCGGGCACCCTTCGGGCGGCGTGTCGGGATGCAGCCAGTGCGGCCGCCACATCGGCTCGACGCCGTACTCGCGCGCGAGGCGGTCGATCTGCTCCACGGCAAGAAAGCTGTAAGGGCATACGAAATCCGCGAAGACCGCCACGCGAAAGGGGGCAGGGGGATTTTGGGTTTCTGTCGTCATCACGCGTCTCCTGTCTAACTATATGGCCCGCGCCATCGCTTCGGCGGCTTCGACTGCCAACCCGTCGCCGGTGATGCCGCCCGCCAGCACATCGCGGTCGAAGCTCAAAAATGCGACGCTCGCGCCCTCGGCACCGGTGATCAGCGGCTCGGCGGGTTGCTCGCCGCGCACGTAGCGGAAGCCCGGCGCGGCGATTGCCCTGCCTTCGATGATAACCGAACCTTCGAGCACGACTTCGTAGCGCCCGAATTCAGCCGCCGGCATGCTAAGGGCAGCGTGGGCCGGCGCTTTGACGATCACGGCCGCCGGCCCGTAATCGGGCGGCATCAGAAGTTTGAAGGATCCATCCGGCACGCCGGGTAAGGCCTGCCATGCCGAATCGGCTGCGAGTGTCGCGAATATGCGCCCGCCCAGATTGATCCGCCGCCGCGCATCCGTATTCGACATCGCGATTATGCCGCCCGCTTTCGGATGCAATACCAGCATGTCGTGCCCGCCGGACACCGCGAAAGGTCCATAGGGCATATTGTGATCGGTGTAATGAATAGCCAGCGCCTCGAGATGCTTGACGCCGCGCGGGAAGTCCATCGCGCCGCTCAGCAGCAATTGAAACTGCGAGGTCAGGTGCATGTGCCCGTAGACGGACGGGCAATCGTCGAAGCGGAATCGCAGCGCTTCGGGGCCGCCGTCTTCGCCCGCGAGCAGGACCTGGCACGCGAACGTGATTCCCTCGGAGGAACCGCGCTTCCACGGCGCGGCCGTGCAATCGACTACGTAAGACTGCTGCATGCGTATGGGCCTGGTGTCGTCCACGGGTCAAAAGCATTGTATGCACCGCGCATTCGGTTGCCAAGTTCGCGGTCCACTTTTCCCGGAGTGAAGCAGAGCCAGGCGATTCGTGATTGGCAAGCCGTGGTTACCCGGTTTACCATGCAGGTGGACGCTCGTTCGTCCGCCGTGGTTCCGCTCCAACAAAAATCCGGACGTGCATGATTTCGGCCGATATACGCGGCCCGGGTGGGCGCCGTTTGTACAACGTAACTGCACGACTTAACTGCACGACTGACTTGGACGATTTGCTCGTGCGATTTTTCGTGCGGCTGATCCGCGCGACTCATTTGTGCAACACGAGGGGGGAGAATGAAGTGCAAACCTGAAGCGGGTCACCAGGGGCCTCGTCCGGCAATCTCGGGCGCCGCGTGGGCATTCGCAGTCCTCGTCATGGCAACGGCAACTGGCAGCCTCCAGGCGCAGTCCTATCCGGTCAAGCCGATCAGGGTGGTGGTGCCGTTCGCGCCGGGCGGTCCGAGCGATATCTTCGTGCGCGCAATCGGTCCAAAACTCACCGAGGTGTGGGGCCAGCCCGTCGTGGTCGACAACCGCGGCGGCGCGGGCGGCGTGATCGGCATCGAGGTCGTCACGCATGCGGCGCCCGACGGATATACGCTGTTGCTGGGCGCATCGGGTGCGCTGGTCATCAATCCCGCCCTGAATCCGCGGCTGACCTACGACACATTCCGCGACCTGGCGCCGATCACGCGCGTCGTGATCAATCCGCAGTTGCTCGCTTTGCATCCTTCACTCGCGGCGAACAATCTGCAGGAACTCATCCAGATCGCCAAGGCCAAGCCCGGGCAGATCAATTACGCGTCGGTCGGCATCGGCAGCTCGCCGCATCTGGGAATGGAGATGTTGAAGGCAATGGCGGGAATCAACCTCACTCACGTGCCTTATAAAGGCACGGCGCCTGCGCTGACGGATTTGCTCGGCGGCCAGGTGTCGCTCATGTTCACCAGCATGGCGACCGTGCTGCCGCACGTGCGCGCCGGCCGCGTCAAAGGCATCGCCGTGGGCAGCGCGAAGCGTTCGCCCGCAGTTCCCGAAATACCGACGGTCGCGGAATCCGGCATCACGGGATTCGATTATGTCACCTGGTTTGCGTTTTTCGCGCCTGCCCGCACGCCGCGCGCCATCGTCGACAAGCTTAACGGTGAAATCGTCCGCATCCTGGCGGAGCCGAAGCTCGCGCAATACTTTTCGGGCCAGGGCGCCGAGCCCGCGGCCACGACTCCCGAAGGACTGACGCAGTACATGCGAGATGAACATGACCGGTGGAAGCGCGTCATCAAGTCCGCGAATATCCAGGCCGAATAAGAAACCAGCCACTCCGCAAAAAAGGATACACCATGAACGCAGCGAATAATTCCACAACGACCACCGCGCTGGCGGGAATAAAAGTGCTCGACCTCACGCAATACGAGGCCGGCACTTCCTGCACGCAGTCCCTGGCATGGCTGGGGGCGGACGTGGTGAAGGTCGAGCCGCAGGGCGGAGAGAACGGCCGCTTCGCGTCGAGCAACACCGGCAGCGTGGACTCCTACTACTTCATCATCATGAACGCCAACAAGCGCAGCCTCGTGTGCGACCTGAAATCGGAGCGCGGCAAGGCCGTGATGAACAAGCTGGTCGCCGAGGCGGACATCATGATCGAAAACATGTCGCCGGGCGGCATCGAGAAAATGGGGTTCGGCTGGGACGTCGTGCAGAAAATCAATCCACGGCTCATCTTCGCGCAGATCAAGGGCTTTGCGCCCGACGGCCCGTATGCGAAATATCTAAGCTTCGACATGATCGCGCAGGCGGTCGGCGGGGCGTTCGCCATTACCGGCGTCGAAGGCGGCCCGCCACTGCGTCCCGGTCCGCACGTCGGCGATACCGGCGCAGGCATCCATTGCCTCGTCGGCATCCTCGCCGCGCTGAACCAGCGCCACGCAACGGGGCTCGGCCAGCGCATCGAGGTATCGATGCAGGACGCCGTCATCAACTTCAATCGCATTTGCTTCGCGGGCCAGCTCATGTTCGGCAAGCCGGTGGAGAGGACCGGCAACCAGAGTTCGATCGGCGCCACTGCGCCGAGCGAGCTCTACGTCTGCAAACCGGGCGGTCCCAACGATTACGTGATGGTCTACAACTCGCGCGCCGGCAACTGGCACTGGCAGCGTTTGCTGACGGTGATCGGGCGCGAGGATTTAAAGGACGATCCGCGTTTCGCCTCGCCGGCGATGCGCGTCAAGAATGCCGCGGTGGTCGACGGGCTGGTGGCGGAATGGTGCGCGCGGCATACCAAGATCGAAGCGATGGAAAAGCTGCAGAACGCAGGCGTCCCCGCCGGTGCAGTGCTCGATACCGCGGAGCTCACCGCGGATCCGCATCTGCGCAAACGCGGCATGTTCGCGCCGGTCAACCATCCGCAGCGCGGCGAAATCTGGATGCCGGGCTGGCCCGTGAAAATGTCGGCAAGCAATGTCGAAGTGAAGTGCGCGCCGACGCTGGGGCACGATACCGCGGACGTGCTCGCCGAATGGGCCGGCCTTAACGAGGATGAAATCAGGGAGTATGTGAAAGAGACGCCGCTCAAGATCGCAGGCAAGCATTAGGAACTCATCATGGCCAACATTTCAGGCAACGAGCTTGTCGCCGAGACTCTGCAGCGCATCGGCGTCAAGGATTTCTTTTTCATCATGGGCGGGCCGATAAACGGTGTTTTGACCCGCACGATGCAAAAAGGCATACGCGGCATCGATGTGCGTCACGAGCAGGCGGCGGCCATGAGTGCTCATGCGTATGCGCGGGTTACCAACAGGCCGGGGCTCTGCATGGGCGCCTCGGGGCCCGGCAGCGTCAACCTGACGACGGGCCTCGCGAATGCGCTGATCGACTGCAGCCCGATCGTCGCGTTCGGCGGGTCGAGCCCGGTCAATGAATACCTGACGGGGGCTTTCCAGGAAATCGACCAGGTCGCGGTGATGAAACCGGTTACCAAGTGGGCGCATCGTGTCTATGAAACGCGGCGCATACCGGAGATGATCGATCTAGCGTTCCGCCAGTCGATTGCCGGCAAGCCGGGCCCCGTCTACCTCGACCTGCCGTCGGACGTCATCAACAACGAAATCGATGAGACGCTGGTGAAATGGCCCGATCTCACGCGCACGCTCGCGCGCAACCGCCCGCAGGGCGACGCCGCGCTGATCGAGCAGGCGATCAAGCTCATGGAAGGCGCGCGCAAGCCCGTGGTCCTGTCGGGCAGCGGCGTGCTGTGGTCCGACGCGGTCGATGAGCTGCGCAAATGGGTGCTCGATACCGGCATGCCGATATACACGACCCCGCAAGGGCGCGGCGTGTTGCCGGAGGATCACCCTCACGCTTTCCTGAATGCACGATCGACGGCATTGAAGGAGGCTGACCTGCTGCTGATCGTCGGCACGCGCCTGAATTATGTGTTCGGGCAGATTTCGCCGCCGCGCGTGTCCAAAACGGCCAAGGTCATACGCATCGATATCGATCCGGCAGAAATCGGCGCAGGCTCGCGCGTTGACATCGGCATTGTCGGCGACGCAAAAGCGGTGATGCGGCAATTGCTCGCCGCGGCGGGTTCGCGCATCAACGCGGGCGCATTCGCCGACTGGCGCGGCAGCCTGGCTTCGATCGAGGCGGCTAAACGTCCGGAGGCCGAGCAGGCGATGTCCACAACCAATGTGCCGATCCATCCGCTGCGTCTTTGCAAGGAGGTTCGCGATTTCATCGATCGCGATGCCATACTCGTGGTGGACGGCCAGGAAATCCTGAACTACGGCCGGCAGTCGATTCCTACCTTCAACCCGCGTCACCGGATCAATTCCGGCACGTTCGGCATCATGGGCGTTGGCATGCCGTTCGGCGTGGGTGCCAAGGCCGCGTTTCCGGATAAGCAGGTCGTCGTGCTGCATGGCGACGGCTCATTCGGGTTGAACGCGATGGAGCTCGACACTGCCGCCCGCCACAACCTGCCGATCCTGATCATCATCAGCCTGAACGGCGGCTGGACCGCGGACCCCAAGCGAGAAAAGCCGGGACGCGACTTAGGCTACACGCGGTTCGATCTGATGGCCCAGGCGCTTGGCTGCCACGGCGAGCAGGTCGAGAAGCCGGAAGACATCGCGCCGGCGCTCGAGCGCGCGAAGGCCGCGCTCAAGAATGGCAAGCCTGCGCTGGTCAACGTGGTGACTGACTTTGCGGCGCGGGCGGTGACGATCCGGTTTACCAAGACCGCAACCTAGCCGCCGAGCGGCCGAGCGGGCGGCGCCGCGCGCTCAGTGCTTGCCCGCGACTTTCGAAAATATCCGTTCGCTGCGCCGGCGATCGGTCGCGTCTGCGATGCCCGGCTCGGCGCACCACGCGAGCAGGCGCTCGGCGGGCGTGTTGGCACTGCTCGCTGCTTCGTTCTTGAAACGGTCGCGCAACTGCTTCACCTGCAGTGCCAGCCGCTGCTGCTGATAGTCGGCCGGGCTGTCGAGGCCGAGCGCGAGCTCGAGTTCGAGCAGGCGTTCGCGGCGCGATTGGGTGCCGCGCTCGATGCGCGCGCTGTATTCAGCGGCATGTGCTGGATCGGCCAGCGCCCCCATCGCCGCATCCCGGCGTGCGAGCATGGGTTTTTCCCACGCATCCGGCAGCGGCGGGAGTTCCAGCCATTTTTCCTGCACTGCCGCACCCGCATTCGCGTCAGTGTTGCCGGCCCGCACCAGACCATCGAGTGCTTCGCTCAATTGCTCCTTGGCGGCGAGCGTGGTCCAAACGGCCGCTTTGGTTGCGCGCGCGCGCTGTGCCAGCATTTCATCGATGCCGGCCTGGGCTTTTTTGAAGCGCACTTCGACGCCGCGCATCGAGGGATCCGGGGCGCCGCGCTGCTTGCGCCACTGATCGGCCAGCTCGCGCGCAGCCTGGCGGATTTCCTGGTCGCTCCTGTCGGTTGCGGTAGTAAGCGCTTCAAGCTTTGCGCAGATGTCTTCCAGCTCACGCCGGCCCTGCTGCTTGAGTCCGGACTGTTCTTTGCGTTTCGCATCGCGCGCCGTGAATACGCCATCGCACGCCGCGCGGAACTGCTCCCACAACGGGCGCTCGTCGCGCTGCAGGAGGGATATCGCTTTAGCCTGTTCCTGCCACTTCGCTTGCAGCGCCTTGACGTGAGTCAGCGTGTCGCGCTCCATCGCATGGGCGGCGAGGCCTTTCGCCTCTTCGATCAATGCAATGCGCGCCGTTTTGGCGTGGTTGCGCGCGGTCGACAAGGCTTCGCGCAACGGCGCCAATGCCGCCTTCAGTTCCGTATCGAGCTTCTTCCACGCCCGCGGCTCGACGCTGCCGAGATTGCCCTCGCGCCATTTCTGCTCTGTTTCGCGCAGCCATCGCTCGATCGCGCGCCAGTCGCGCGGCTCAGTGAGAAGCGACGGCGCGTGCGCTGCCGCGGCCGCAATGAACTCTTCGCGCTGCTTGCGGCCCTGCTTGCGCAGCGCCGCCTGCTCGGCGAAATGGCGTGCGGCCGGCGCATAAGCCTTTTCACAGGCGCCGTCGAAACGCTCCCAGAGGGCTTTCGGCACCCCCGCGTGCTGCTGATCGAGCGCTTTCCATTCATTGCGCAGTTTCTGCACTTCCGCGGCCAGTTGCGCAGCATCCAGCTTCTGTGTCGCCAGCGCCTCGGCACGCTCGCATAATTGCACGCGGGCATTTTGCTGGCCGAACGACTCCCAGCGCTCGAGCTCGACCAGCTGGTGCACGAGGCGGCCCAGCCGCTGCGTCGTGGGCTTGGGCAGCAGGCCGGCGGCGAGCTTCAGCTTTTTGACATTGTCGGCGGCAGTGCGCGCTGCCTGCAGCTGGCCGGCAGCCAAGGCCTGTTCGGCGGCATGCAGCAGGCTGTGTACCTGCTGGCGCACGACCTGGGCCTGCTGGCGGGTCGTTTCCAGAAATGCAAGGCGCCGCTGCTCGACAATAATGAGCGCGGTTTCGAAGCGTTGCGTGAGCGCGGGCGTGCGCAGCTTGCGGTCGAGCGCCTGCCAGCGCAGCGGCAATTGCGCATCGTCCACCGTCGTGCCGGCGGCGAGGCGCTCGGCTTCGACAACCAGCGCCTCGACGCTCGCCGAGGTGGCAAGATCGCGTTCGAACCCGGCGATGCGCTGCTCCGCTGTCTCGAGCTCCGCAACGGCCGCATGATTTTCGCGCGCGAGCGCATCGGCTTTGAACGTCGCCAGCTCCGCGCGCAAGCCCGCAATGCCTTCCAGTGCGGCCGGCGCTGCAAGGCCGGCGAGCCATTCGCTTAACGCGCGGCTGAACTGGGTGCGGCCGCGTTGCTCATCCTGCTCTCGCGCAAAGCGTGCCTGCACGGTTTCGCGCGCTGCCTGATAGCTCGCGGCCCTGGCGGCATCGTCGCTCATGTCGAGCGCTTGCCAGCGGCGGTCGAGCTCGACGACTGCGCTCACGATAGGACCGTTGCGCGTCGCAAGTTCGGTCAACTCCGCCAGTATTGCGTCGGCTTCGGCGGCTTGCCTGACACGGCTCGTCATGGCATCGAGACGTTGCTGCGCAATCCGCGCGACGCCGCGATCCTTGCTTTTGGCCGCATCGGCGAGCTTGCGCAATCCGTCCGCGCTGGCGATGCGCATGGCTGCGGCTTTGCGCATTTCGGCGTGGCCCGCGGCGAGTGCGAGCTCGATCAGCAGATTCTCGTCGCCGATTGCGCTGATTACATGCGCGCGGCGCTCTGCATCATGCACCGCATCGAGTGCGTCCACGATGCTTTCGGCAAGCGCAGCGCGCACCGCGTTGTCAGTCTCCGTTTGCCACGCAGCGGCGAGCTTGGACGCATCGGCACAGCGGCGGGCGGCGGCAATGCGGACTTCAGGCGCCGGGTCCGCGGTCAGCAAGTGAGCGACATCGGCCGAATCAGGCTGCAGCCCGGCCACCCCCAGCGCGCGCTGGGCGGGATCGGTGTGCTGATGCTGGGGCAGGCGGGAAAATAGATTATTGATCATCGGTGGCGAGACGAAAAATTCAGTGCTGTATTTCGAGCAATATCTTGCCGATATGCGCGCTGGTCTCCATGCGCGCATGGGCGCCTTTCGCGTCGGCGAGCGGCATGATCGAATCGATGAGCGGCGTCACCTGGGTGCCCAGGTGCGGCCATACGCGCTCCATGACCTGGCGCACGATTTCGATTTTGAGCGACAGCGCCGACACCCGCAATTGCGAGCCGGTCACGACTGCGCGCTTGGCCATGATGGCCGGCACCGGCACCGAAAACTGCGTGCCATCGCCGCCGGACAGGTGAACGAGCCGCCCGTCCAAGGCGAGAGCATCCAGGTTGCGGGCCGCGTATTTACCGCCGATCATGTCGAGTATGACGTCGGCGCCGTGATTGGCCGTCGCGGCCTTCACGCCGGCGACAAAATCGGCCTCGCGATAATTGATGGCGGCCGCTGCGCCGAGCTTCAGGCACACATCGCATTTTTCAGCACTGCCTGCCGTCGCAACTACCTGCGCCCCGATCAGGCGCGCGAGCTGGATCGCGATGGTGCCGACACCGCTCGAGCCGCCGTGCACCAGCAGCCATTCTTTGGGTTGCAGGCGGCCGAGCATGAAAACGTTGAGCCATGCGGTAAACAATGCCTCGGGCAGCGAAGCGGCGAGTTTTAAGTCGTAGCGCTCGGGTATCGGCAGCGTTACTTCCTGAGCCGCGATGCAGTACTGCGCGTAACCGCCGCCATTCACCAGCGCGCAAACGCGATCGCCAACCTTCCAGCGTGTCACGTTGGGACCGATGGCCGCAATCTGCCCGGCGACTTCGAGACCCGGAATATCGGTCGCTCCGGGAGGACCGTATCCCCTGATGCGCTGACCACAGTCATGTCGATTAATGCCCGCGTAGGCGACCTTGATCAAAACCTGCCCCGCGGCGGGCTGGGGCACCGGCCGAGTGACAGCCTCTAATACTTCGGGGCCGCCGGCACGGGCAATGGTGATCGCATTCATGGTACTGGCCAACATCGTTGTGTTATCTCCTGGCAGACGCCGCGAACATGCATGGGGCGGGCGCCATCGTGACGCCCGGTGCAGCGTGGGGTCGCCATTGTAACTTAGCAGGTCGGCTGCGCATTGCCGATGTCGGACTGCCATTCTCGGTTGCCGGTGGTGGCCGAAGTTAGGGTTGACAGGCGGAATATGCAAACGTTCCGGCGATATGCCGCGTAGCGTGACCCAGTTCACACTCGCGTGCGTTCAGAGAAAAATTTACACGTGTGCTAGGCTAACGCGAACAGGCACGAATCTATTCCGGGAAGCGGGTTTCGAATGAAGTTATCAGTACAAATGCATTGCGCCTGGCGGGACGCGTCTGCGCGTTTGCAATGAACGATCGTTCCCCGATCGTCGAAGATCAGCTGACGCGCAGCCGTGCCATCGCGGCATATGCAGCAGGTGCGCTGACGCGTGAGTTCCCGCTGGATGTCATGCGCGCTGCGACTACGTCGCTGATTGACTACATCGGCGTTGCCGTAGGGGCGGTCGACGAAGCGCCGGTCGTGCCGGTGCGCGCTGTCGCGACGGAATGGGCGGCGCGCGGGAATGCGCGAATATTCCTGGGCCCGCTTACGACGCCCGCGCTCGCGGCACTGGTGAATGCAACGATGGCGCACGCAATGGATTATGACGATGCGCACCAGATGGGGGCGGGGCACATCAGCTGCCCCTGCTGGTCGGCGGCTTTGGCGGTAGCGAACGAGCTCGGCTCCAGCGAAAAAGACACGCTTGCGGCTTTCATTACGGGATTCGAAGTCATGGCCCGGTTGGGCGGCGGCGGCCCCTCCGGCGTGGGGCGCAATCTGCATCGCCGCGGTTTTCATCCGACATCCGTCTTGGGCCGTGTCGGTGCCGCGGTGGTCGCCGCTGTGCTGATAAAGCTGGATGAGAAAGAGATTGAGTACGCGATGGGTGTCGCGGCGACGACTGCCGGCGGCTTGATCGGCTCGTTCGGAACGCACGCCAAGCCTTTTCACGGCGGCAAGGCGGCGATGGATGGCATACTCGCGGCCCAGCTCGCAGCGCGCGGCTTCGAATCGGCAACCGGGCTGCTCGAACTCGAGCAAGGCCTGCTCGCCTCTATCATCCAGGACCGTAAGGTGGACGTGCCGCCGCTTGATTTCACGGCGCGCTGGGAAATATTGCGCAATGGTTACAAGCCGTACGCGAGTTGCCGTGCGACTCACGCGTCGATTCAGGCCGCGCGCAAGCTCGCGTCGCTGATCGGCGACAGAAAAATTTCGCGGGTCGCCGCCAAAATTCATCCGAACGCCATGGTGGCGGCCGGCAAGTTAAACCCGCGCACGCCGCTCGAATGCAAATTCAGCATCTCGTTTTGCATTGCGCTGGGTCTGCGCAACTACCGCGTCGTCGCGACTGATTTCACGGATGCGATCCTCAAGGACCGCACAGTCACCGAGCTTCTACCGTGCATCGAGCTTGAAGTGGTGCAGGACCAGCTCCAATACGAGGCGCATATGGATGTAGTTCTGGACGACGGCACGCGTCTGCACGAGGACACGGCGATCGTGCTGGGCCATGCGGACAATCCGATGAGCGAAGAGGATTTTCGCGGCAAGTTCGAAGGTCTCGTAGTACCCATACTGGGGCGCGAGCTCGCCGCACAGCTCTATGCATTACTGGGCGACTTCGCGCGCCCGGGCAATTTAGCCCGGGTCATGGCATTGCTCGCGCATGATCCGCGCTCGAATTGAGCCGATGAGGGCATTCAAGTTCATCGGTGCGGCAGGGGGCATCGTGGCGGCCTGCGCGTTGCCGCTGGGGGGCAGCGAGGCCGCCGAGCCGCCTTATCCGGTCAAGCCGATACGCATGATCACGCCGTATGCGCCCGGCGGCGGCAGCGACACGCTGGCGCGCATCCTGGGTCAGAAGCTGCTCGACGCGTGGGGCCAGGCGGTGGTGGTCGATAACCGGCCGGGCGGCGGCGGCATCATAGGCGCCGAAACAGTCGCGCGGGCGGCGCCGGATGGTTACACGCTGCTCGTTACACCGAGCGCCGTCCTTACCATCAATCCTCACCTCTATTCGAAGTTGCGCTACGACACGTTTAAAGACTTCGCGCCGGTCAGCATGGCGACGAATTCTCCGTATTATCTGGTGGTGCATCCGAAGATTCCGGTATCGACCGTCAAAGAGTTGATCACGTACGCGAAAGCCAACCCCGGCAAACTGAACTACAGCTCCTCCGGCAGCGGCTCGTCGACCCATCTGGCCGGTGTGTTATTTGGCAATCTGGCCGGCGTCGACATGGTGCATATTCCATACAAAGGCGCCGCGCCGGCAATCGTCGATCTGCTGGCGGGCAACGTGCAATTGCGATTTGGCAGCGTGGTGCCGGTGCTGCCGCATGTCAGAAGCGGGCGGCTGCGAGGCCTCGCAATCAGCAGCGCGAGGCGCTACCAGCCGCTGCCCGACGTGCCGACGGTCGCGGAATCGGGCCTGCCGGGCTATAAAGTCGAATCGTTTTACGCGGTGGTGGCGCCGGCCGGAACGCCGCGCGCGCTCATCGCGAAGCTGAATGCAGAGCTGGTGCGCAGCCTGAAGACGCCGGAAGTCGCGGCGCACATGGCGGCGGATGGCGCGGAGGTTATCGCATCGTCGCCCGAAGAGCTTGCCAGGGCTTTGCGCGAGGACTACGAGCGCTGGGCGAAGCCGGTCAAGGACTCCGGCGCGCGCGTGGACTGAAACGAACTCTCAGACCAGAAAATGAAATGGAAATAGAAATGCAAAAGCAGAAACGAATCGTAATGGCGGGAACGGGCGCGTTGGGCGGCTACATCGGCGGCAATCTCGCGCATCAGGGCTTAGACGTGACGTTCGTCGACATGTGGCAGGAGAACCTTGACGCAATACGCACGCGCGGGCTGGAACTTGATGGCGTTACGCCGGAGGAAAAATTCACGGTTAAGACCGACAAGACGCTGCATCTCGATAAGATCCAGGAGCTGGGCAAGGGCAAGCCCGTCGATATCGCGTTCATCTCCGTAAAATCGTACGACACGGAACACGTGACCAAAGCCATCAAGCCTTTTCTCGCGGCGGACGGTTACGTCGTTTCTCTGCAAAATTGCATCAACGAAGACGCCATCGCCGCCATCGTAGGCGCCGACAAGACGCTCGGCGTGATCGCCTCGATCATCTCGGTGGAGCTTTACGAGGCAGGACGGATCCGGCGCATGGCGGCCAAGGGGGGTGACAAGCACACGGTCTTTCGCATCGGCGAAGTCGGCGGCAAGGTGACCGACCGGGTCAACGAACTCGTGAAAATGTTTTCATTGATCGACAGCACGAAGCCGACGACCAATTTGCTCGGTGAACGCTGGTCAAAGCTGATCCAGAACAGCATGCGCAATGGGGTAGCGGCAGCCACCGGGCTGACGAGCGGCGATTGCGATAAGAATGAATCGCCGCGTCGGTTCGCAATCAAGGTCGGAGGCGAAGGCGTTCGCGTGGCCGGCAAACTCGGCATCAAGCTGGTCGGGCTCGGCGGGATGAATCCCGAGCAGCTTGTGCGCGCGAGCGAAGGCGATACGGCCGCACTGGCAGAAGTGGAGACCATCATGATAGGGCGCACGGCCTCGAATCCGCGCGCAGGCATCCAGCGCCCGTCGATGGCGCAGGACATGCAAAAGGGCAGGCGCACCGAAATCGAATTCATGAACGGATACATTGCAGCCAAGGGGCAGGAAGTCGGTATTCCCACGCCCGCCAACTTGAAGCTCGTTGACCTGGTGCTGCGCGTGCAGCGCGGCGAATTAAAGCCGTCCGCGCATATTCTCGACTAGCGAACCTGCAACACGCGGGTCAGACCGTTCGTAAAACCTTTACTGGATTCTTTTAACGCGGTATCTCCGGACCTACGGTCAGCCGCCGCATCTCGCGCCGGTAGCCGTGGTAATCGTTAATTGCGTTGTGCAGCGTGCAGCGGTTGTCCCACACGGTAAGCTGGCCGGGCTCCCAGCTCACGCGGCACGTGAACTGCGGTTCGACGCAATGATCGTTGAGCATCTGAATGATCGGACGGCTTTCGTGCTCGGTCATGCCGTCGAACCGCAGCGTATGCAGTGCGCTTAGGTAGAGCGCTTTTTTGCCGGTCTCGGGATGCGTGCGCACGACCGGATGGCGCGCTTCGTATTGATCGGCGTCTTCCGATTTTTGCACGGCCATATGGGCGATGCGGGCATGATGCGCCGCGCGGTCGCCGCCTTTTTTGTGCTTGAGCCCGCCGCTGAATACGCCAATGATGTCCTTCAGCATCGCTTTCATCCCATCGGAAAGCTCGTCGTAAGCCGCACGCGTGTTCGCGTATAAAGTATCGCCGCCCCTCGGCGGGGTTTCGACGGCGTAGAGCAGGGTCGCGCGCGGCGGCTCTTTGAGGTACGAGGTGTCGGTATGCCAGTCGGCGCCGAAATTTTCGCGTTCCTCCGGCTCCTTGACCATGCGCGTCATCTCGGGGAAGCCCTCCATGCCTTTCGCGAACGGATAGAAGCAGGGGGCGCCGAAGAATCTGCCGACCTCGTATTGGTCCGCGGGCGACAGATCCTGGCCGCGAACCGCAATCACGTGATATTCGAGAAACGCCCGATGCAACTCCTCCCACATTGCCTTGTTCGCACGATCTCTGAGATCGATACCCGAAATGACGGCGCCCAGCGTGCCGCTCAGCGGACGCACTTCCATCGTTTTATAGGCAGTGGCGGCAGCGGGTGAAAGTTTTTGCAAAGCGGACATGTCGGTCTCCTGCGGAGTGGTGCAAGTTTCGCCTTTCGTACCCGCCCTCAGCGCGCGGGCGGCGGCATTGGGGGCGCCATGACTCGCGGTTCAGTCGTATCATCATAATCGATGTAATTTCCATTGATAAGCGCCGGTTTTTCCCATTCAGGGATTCAGGCGGACTGGCAAGCCGAACCCACGCGGATTAACATCGGCTTTGAGTCGGTAGTCGGGAGCAGTGGATGCAATCGGTTGGCGTTGTCGGGTTGGGATTGATGGGCAGTGCGATCGTGCAGCGGCTGCGCGCAGCGGGATTCGAAGTGACCGGCTACGATGTCGATGCCGAAAAGCGCGCGCGCGCAGCACAGCTTGGCGCCCTGCCGGCAGAGTCACTCGCCGCGATAGGTGAGCGATGCACGACGATCCTGCTCGCAGTTTTTAGTACCGACCAGGTCGAGGCGGTGCTCGAAGGCAGCGATGGGTTGCTGAGCGTGCGCGATGCGGGCGCGCCGCGGCCGATTTACATCTGCACCAGCACCTGCGACCCGGACCGCATTGCGCAACTCGCCGCGAGGATAGAAGCGCGCGCCGATTACATTGAAATGCCGGTGTCAGGCACGAGCGCGCAAGTGGCATCCGGAGACGGGGTGGGATTAGTAGGCGGCGCGCGGCCCGCGGTCGCGGCGGCGGCGCCGGTGCTGCAAGCGATATGCCCCAATCGCCAGTACCTCGGCAAGGTCGGGAATGGCGGCAAGGCGAAGCTTGCGGTGAACCTCGTGCTTGGCCTGAATCGCGGCGCGATCGCCGAAGGCCTCGTTTTCGCGGAAAAAATGGGGCTCGAACCGGTGACGTTTCTCGAGGTGCTGCGCAATTCCGCCGCGTATTCGCAGGTCATGACCACCAAGGGCCCGCTGATGGCGCGGCGAGAATTTCTGAAGCCGGTCAGCCGCGTGGATCAAAGCTATAAGGACTTCGCGCTGATGCTCGAGTATTCCGCAGCGCTGGGCCAGAAACTGCCTTTCGCCGAGGTCTATACCGAACTCTTGCGCGATTGCATCGATCAAGGCGAGGCGCAATGGGACAATGCGGCGATACTCGCCGCCATCGCGCGCCGCGGCGGCGAGTGAGCGGGCGAGCGCATACCCAATAAGCACGAGGGGGGAGAACGATGAAGCAGGCACGTACGGGCTGGGCCAGCGCCGCACTCACGCTGGCACTCATGTCGCTTGCTGCCGGCGCGGCAGCGCAGGCTTATCCGGCGCGCCCGGTGCGGATCGTCGTTCCCTTTCCGGCCGGCGGGGGAGCCGACTTCATGGCACGCATCGTCGGCCAGAAGCTCGGCGAGTCGCTGAGCCAGACCTTCATCGTCGATAATCGCCCGGGCGCGGCCGGCGTCATCGGCACCGATATGGTCGCGAAAAGCGCGGCCGACGGCTATACATTGTTGCTCGGCACCACGGGAACCCACGCGACCAACCCGGCGGTGCTTGCGAATCTCCCGTACGACTCATCGCGCGACTTCGCGGCGATATCCATATTCGCGAACGCGCCGTTTGTGCTGTGCGTGCACCCGTCGTTGCCGGTAAGGAGCGTGCGCGAGCTCGTTGCATTCGCAAAAAAGCATCCGGGCGAGTTGACGTACGGCTCTTCAGGCATCGGCAGCTCGACGCACCTCGGTTTCGAATTGTTTGCGCTCAACGCCGGCATAAAAATTCGCCACATCCCTTACAAAGGCCTGCCGCTTGCCATGATCGATCTGGTGGCGGGCAACACGTCGCTGGTTTTCGACGCGATTCCGAGCGCGACGCCGCATATCAAATCGGCGCGCGTGCGCGTGCTCGCGATCGGCAGCCCGCAGCGCTCGCCCTCTTTGCCGGAGGTGCCGACGGTCGCCGAATCGGGCCTGCCTGGCTATGAAATGGGCTCCTGGTATGGCTTGTTCGCGCCGGCAGCGACCCCTAAAGACGTCGCGCAGCGGCTCTCGGTGCAAACCGTCAGGGCGAGCACTGCGGCGGACGTGCGCGCGCGCTTCGCCGGCGCCGGCACCGACCCGCTGGGCTTGCCGGCGGATGAGTCCGCTGCGCTGCTCGCGCGCGAGATCGAGCGCTGGTCCAGGGTGGCGCGGCAGGCGCAGATCAAGGCCGAATGACGGCAAGGGCGGGCGCTAACGCGAGCCCGCGGCGCAAATTGCGGTAAGATATTTCTCGGGCATCGGCAACGGCAAACCACAGGAGCGAAGCAATGGCAATCAACGGGTTTCAGCATATCAACATACGCTGCGCAGAGAGCGATCTGCCCGCGATCGAAAAATTTTACGGTGAAGTGCTCGGTCTGAAAGTGGGGCCGCGGCCCAATTTTCAATTCAACGGTTTGTGGCTCTATGACGGCGACGATCCGATCGTGCACGTGAGCGGGCGTTTTCCGGCGGGCTCTATCGTCGTCGACAAGCACAATGGCAGCGTCGACCACATTGCATTCAGGGCGACCGGCGCCGTCGAGTTCCGCCAGCGGCTCAAAAAAGTCGGCGTGTATTTCGAAGAGCAGAACATACCGCTGGCCGGCTACCAGGTGTTCCTGCACGATCCGGTCGGCACCAAGCTCGAGTTCAACTTCCCCGCGACCGAAACGCCGCCCGAGTTGCCCTCCGGCACGAGCGCCAAAATGCTGGTGCATGAAGTTTGATGGCCATAGCGGGTTGACCGGTCCTGCCGGCGCCATCCCGGCGCCGGATATTGCGCCGCGAAGATTTTCCGCGTGGCGTAATTCATAAGTTCGGCGCGCGCGCCGTATGCATGGCGCCGCCGCCGCATCCTGTTCGCCGAAGTGCCCCAGGCCGTGCAGTTTGCACGGTCAAGTGAGACCCCAATGACTTACAACACCCCGGTGGCCGCCAAAAAGAACACGCTGCTGCGCGAGAGGGTCAGCGACGCCGAATGGAAATTGCGCTGCGAACTGGCGGCAGCGCACCGGCTGATAGCTCACTTCGTATTCGTCGACATGACCTACAACCACATCTCCGCGCGCGTCCCCGGCGAGCCCGCGCATTTCCTGGTCAAAGCCGACGACGTATTCATGGAGCAGGTCACGGCCTCGAATCTCGTCAAATATGATGTCGAGGGCCGGCAGGTGATGGAGTCCGCGCATAAGGCGAGTCCTGCTGCCTATAACCTGCACGCGGCCGTGTTGAAAGCGCGGCCCGACATCATGGCTGCCGTGCATACGCACTCACCCGCGAACCTTGCCGTCTCGGCGCAAAAATGCGGGCTCATGCCGGTCACCCAGCAGGCAATGCGTTTTTACAACCGGATTGCGTACTATGCGAACGAGATCGACGACACGACCGCGGAGGGTTCAAGGCACCTGGCGCTCGCGCTCGGCGACAAGTGGGTCATGCTGCTCGAAAATCACGGCGCCCTCATCTGCGGCACCACATTGCCCGAAGCCTATATCTTTCATCATTTTTTCGAGCTCGCGTGCCGCGCGCAAATCGGTGCGCTGGCCGGCGGCACCCCGCTGATCGTGCCGAGCCCCGAGGTGTGCGCCGAGCGTGTGAAGAAAGCCGGCCGCGTGGGCCAATATGACGCGCGCAGCCGCGATTGGGTCGCGAGCATGGCCCTCGTCGAAAAGCACTATCCGGATTACAAAGAATGAATGTGATGTTTCTGCGCAGCGCCCTTCGTCCTCCTTTCGATGATGAAAGGGAGCACCCAGCGATTGGATGAACCATGACCCGCGAATCCGCCATTTCACGCGCTACCCGCCATTTTGACGACGGTGAATTCATCGCCGACCTCGCGCGGCGCGTGGCCTACCGCACCGAAAGCCAGGTCCCCGAAAGCCGGCCTCATTTGGGCGCCTATCTTGCCGAAGAACTGGGGCCTTCATTCGAGCGCATGGGTTTCAAGGTGCAGATATTCGAAAATCCGGTGCCTGGCGCCGGGCCTATGCTGCTCGCGGAACGCATCGAGGATCCCGCCTTGCCGACGGTTCTCTCGTATGGGCACGGCGACGTCATACGCGGGCTTGCTGAGCAGTGGCGAGAAGGCTTGTCGCCGTGGGATTTGACGCAGGAGGGCAGCCGCTATTACGGTCGCGGCTCGGCGGACAATAAAGCGCAGCATTCGATCAACATGGCCGCACTCGCGACGGTCATCGCCGAGCGCGGACATCTCGGCTTCAACGCGAAATTTCTGATCGAGACGGGCGAAGAGGTCGGGTCTCCCGGCTTGCAGCAATTCTGCGGACGGGAAAGCGCGCGGCTCAAAGCCGATGTGCTGCTCGCGTCTGATGGCCCGCGCCTGTCGGCGCAGCGCCCGACGATTTATTTAGGCTCGCGCGGCGCGGTGAACATGGATTTCACGGTCGATCTGCGCGAGGGCGCGCATCACTCGGGCAACTGGGGCGGCCTGCTGGCAAATCCCGGCGTGGTCCTGGCCCATGCGCTGGCCAGCATCGTCACCCGCGAAGGCAAGGTGCTGGTCCCTGACATACTGCCGCCGGGCATTCCCCCATCCGTTAAAAAGGCACTTGCCGATTGCGCCGTCGAGCCCGGCGCCGATGAGCCTGCGGTGGACGACTGGTGGGGCGAGCCCGGCTTCACGCGCGCGGAGAAAGTTTACGGCTGGCATACGTTCGAGGTGCTCGCGTTTCGCACGGGCAATCCCGACAATCCGGTCAACGCCATTCCAGGGCGTGCGACCGCGCATTGCCAGATCCGGTTCGTGGCGGACACGGACCCTCACTCATTCGTGCCGGCGCTACGCAAGCACCTCGACGCGCATGGGTTCGAGAAGGTCAAGGTCGAGCAGGCCAAAAAAGGCTTCTTTCATGCGACGAGGCTCGATCCCGACCATCCGTGGGTGCAATGGGCAGCGGAATCGATCACGCGCACCACGGGTGCCAGGCCCGCGGTGCTGCCCAATGTAGGCGGCTCTCTGCCGAATGAATGTTTCGCCGATACGCTCGGATTGCCGACGATCTGGGTGCCGCATTCCTATGCCGGATGCTCCCAGCACGCGCCTGACGAGCACGTGCTTGCGCCGATCCTGCGCGAGGGTTTGCAGATGATGACCGGTCTCTATTGGGACCTGGCCGAGAAAGGCCTGCCGGCACGGCGTTGATGTAGGACAAAGCAGCCTGCGTGCGTGACTTCCGTCGAGCATCGGAAGTAAAATCGCCCCGGTAAAACATAATAATGGGAGTGCACAATGAACATTAATTATCCGGGCCGTCCGCTTGCGTTCGCGCTGGGCGCTTTGTCTGCCGCCGTTTTTTCCGCCGCGGCGCTCGCCGATACCACGACCGAACGTATCCAGCAGACCACGCCGGCCTACACGCCGCAGCCCACGGGCCCCAGCGTGAACAACGACAGCTTCAAGAAGCTGCGCGCTCAATGCGAGAAAGACGTTCCGCCCGGCAAGGCCAGCGGCGATGTCTGCGTCGAAGCGGCAGCGATACTCGTCGGTAACGATCTGCCCGACGAGTTTCGCGAGTCGAAGGAAGACCAGCGCATCAAGATCGCCCTGCGGCTGCTCGAGCGCGGCGTGGACAGCAGCAATCTCGCGCGTGGTCGCGCGTATGACTATTACAACCGCATCGGCTTTCTGGGCATGAGCACGTATGCAGATCCCTACCGCGCCAAGGAACTCATGGATATGATGGTCGAGAGCGGTTATTCCGGCGGCACGCTGCGCAGGATACGCTCGCAGACGACCATCCTGTCCTTTGGCGCGTCCGAGACCGAAAAGCGCGAGGGTTGCGCGAATGCCAAGAAAATCCTGGCCGGCGGGAACCTCGACGCCGACAGCACGAACATCGCCAAAGAAATCGTCAGTTCCGGGCTTTGCACCGGGTACGAGCAGATACCGAAATAATCGCTGTTGCTGCGCTATCAAACGGCCATCATGACGATGGCCGTTTGTTTTCCTACCATCGATAAGCAGGCGTAATCACATCATGAGTGCTTTGCAGCCCGGCCTTAAAGGCAACGTTGAAATCGTCGTCGGCGAGGAGCACACGGCGCCGCACGTCGGCAGCGGTCGCGTGCATGTGCTTGCGACGCCGGTCATGGTGAACCTGATGGAGGCCGCGGCGCTGCAAGCAGTCGAAGGCCTGCTGCCCGCCGGCCATCAGACCGTCGGCACCCATCTCGATATCACGCACACCGCGGCGACGCCCGTCGGCATGCGCGTGAAGGCCTATGCGGAACTCATCAAGGTGGACAAGCGGACGCTGACCTTTAACGTGCACGCGGAGGACGAGAAAGAGCGCATCGGCGGCGGCACGCACGAGCGCATCATCATCAACCTCGAGCGCTTCGATGTGCGGATGCAGGAAAAACTGAAGTTGCTGTCCGGCACAGGCAGTAAAGATTGAGCGAGCCGGGCACGCGGCTGCACTCGCAACTGTCCGCGCGCGGTCTTGCCCGCGCCGGCGGCGCAGTCACAGTGGCATTGTTCTCCTCGCTGTCGATCGCGCAGGGATATCCCGCCAGGGCCGTCCGTATCGTCGTCCCGGTATCGACGGGCGGGGCAACCGACATCCTCACGCGCGCGCTCGGACAGCGCCTGGCAGCGGCGTGGGGACAGCAGGTTCTGGTCGACAACCGTCCCGGCGGCGGCAGCAACGTAGGTTTCGAAGTCGCTGCGAAATCCCCGGCCGACGGCTACACGCTGCTGATGGCGCAGCCGGCCTTCACGGTGAACGTCAGTCTCTACAAGAAACTCGGTTACGACCCGATGCGGGATTTCTCCGCCGTAACGCTCGCGGCAACCGGCGCCAACGTGCTGGTGGTCCATCCATCTGTCCCGGCCTATTCGCTCAAGGATTTCATTGCGCTTGCGAAAGCGAAACCCGGGCAACTCAACTACGCTTCGTCGGGCAATGGCACGACGCCGCACTTAAGCGGTGAACTCTTTAATGCGATGGCGGGCGTCAAAATCGTGCATATCCCGTATAAAGGGGCGGGCGCATCGGTGGTCGATCTCCTCGGCGGGCATGTCGATCTCGCCTTCGTGAGCCTCTCGTCGGTCGCGCCGCAGCTCCAGGCGAAGAAGCTGCGCGCGCTGGCGATTACCAGCGCAAGACGCTCGACCCTGATGCCCGAACTGCCCACATTCGATGAGGCGGGACTCAAAGGCTATGAGGTGACCGGTTGGTATGGCGTGCTCGCGCCCGCCGGCACGCCGCGCGAAATCATCGGCCGCCTGCATGCCGAAATTACCCGCGTGCTCGCGCTTCCCGAGATGGTCCAATCGCTCTATGCATTCGGGCTGGAGCCTGCCCCATCGAATTCATCTGAAGAGTTCACCGCTTTCCTCCAGGCAGAAATCAGCAAGTGGGCGAGGGTGGTCAAAGCGTCGGGCGCAAAAGCGGATTAGTCCGGCGCCGGCCTCCTTTGAAATCGGCTCTTCGTGCGTTCGCCCTCGGTTACAGGTGCCTGCTCAGGCGAGCGTGGTCGGATTGCCGAGCGAGGCGTTGAGCGCGACCGCCTCCCGCGCCAGCGCAACGACCGTTGAACGCTCGAGCGGCGTGGTTTTCAGCAGCTCGAGCGTGGCCATTTCGTATTTACCGCCGGGTTTGAGCCGGGGCTCGATATGACGCAGGCGCTGGCCTCGCCAGAATCCGAACAGGATCCGCGTTTTTTCCGCGCGGATGAGCAAGACCGGACCGTTCGAGAAGTATACGAGGTGGCCCCATTTGATGACTTCTTCAAGCGCGGCGGCACCGGTGACCGCCGAGCGCAATGCTGCCGTGTAGTACTGCCGCCAACCGCTCAACGCGGCGACATACGCGAGCGGGTTCGCCGCCGGCACTGACTTCTTCATCGGCATTGGGTTGCGCTTTGCAGGTCGCTCCGTCGGACGCACGACCGCTCGACCGAAAAGTTAGTTGCCATGCCGCCACGCGACCAGAGCGACGCCAATCGCGAGCAAGACGCATAGCGGCGAGTACACGAGCGTGTCCAGGCGCGCGAACTGGCTGCCCCGCACGCGCTTGAAAAAGCCGACGTACTTGAATTCGCCGATGGCGCGGGCGCAGAGGCCCAGGGCTAGCGCATAGCAAAGCCAGGCAAGAATGCGCCCGGAAATGCCCACGTTCACGAGGCCGCCCGTTGCCGCGACGAGACAGGCGAACGACAGCAGGACCGCGGCAACTGCCAGCGTAGCTCGCGCACCGGGAACGAATAATGGCTTGCCGGAGACGCTGGGCACGGCGCCGGACTCGACGGACGACGGCAGAAACGCCATGCGGACGTGCCAAAGCGCCAGCGCCACAAATACCAGGCTGACGGCGAGTGCCAGTGCAGCGTCCGTGCTCATTGAGGGAAAAAATGCTTGGACTGGCGCAGCCGGCACGACGGGCATAAGCTGCAATGTCGGGCGGCCGGGCTGGCGGGTGCCAGGTGCCGAAACCGGCCGATTGAGTGAAAGGACTTCCTATGTTGTCCGATGCTTCTGTCACAACGATGCTGCCGGTCAAGGACATGGACCGTGCGCGTGCTTTTTACGAAGGTTGCCTGGGTTTGAAACCCGGCGGCTTGAGCGCTGATGGAAAGTTTGTCTACGCAGTTGGCGGCACCACGCTTGCGCTCTTTCCAAAGCCCGAAGGAACCAAGGCTGACCACACGGCGGTCAGCTTCCGCGTGCAGGACATTGCCGCCAGCATCAAAGATCTCAAGCGGGCGGGCGTCGCTTTCGAGGATTACGATTTTCCGGGGCTGAAGACGGTGAACCACGTGTGCGTGCTCGGCGCGGAGAAAGCAGCCTGGTTCAAAGACACCGAGGGAAACTACCTTTGCATTCACGAGGATCTTCCGAAGACGTAGTCCGGCGCCCCGATGACGCCTTTCGCTGCGTAGTTTACCCGTTGGATTCGCACGCCTTCAGACGTGCTGTCCTGCCGGTTTGATCCACACCGCACTATCGTGAAATGCGGCGCCGCCGTTCGGGGCGCCGGGGTCGGCGCCGATGAGCAAGTTGATGCCGATCCCGCCTTCGAATGCCGAATGCGGCCAGATCGATTCGACTACGATGACGCCGGGCTGCAGGCCGTCGAAAGCCTTGGCGTGCAAGGTGACGGAGCCGCGCAGATTGCCGATTTCGATGCGGTCGCCGGTCGTGATGTTCAGGGCTGCGCAGTCGTCGGGATGTATTAACGCGGTTGGCCGCAACTCGCGCTTGCGCGAGCCCGCCGTTTCCGTGAAGGTACTGTTCAGATAACTGCGGGCAGGGGCAGTCACCATGCGGAATGGATGCGCATCGTTGGCGCGCTCTTCGCTGTCCATGTAGTCGGGGAGGGCGGGCATCTTCGCGTGAAATTTGCCTCGCGCTTTCCAGTCGGGCTTGAAGCGGAATTTGCCGTCGGCGGTGGGAAAGCCATTGACGAAGTGCGACTTGTCGAAATCAGGCTGGCGGTCGATCCAGTGATCGCGGTGCAGCGTCGCCGCGTCCGGGTAGCCGGACAATTTCAGTGATTCGTCGATAATTTCCCACGCGGTCATGTGAAAGCCGCGATGTTCGGCCCCGACGCGCTTCGCGAGCTCGCAGTGCACGTAGTGATTTTCGCGCGTCTCGGCGTACGGCTCGATCACTTTGCGCGTGACCTGGAAAAACGAGTGGCCGCCGGCGCGGTACATGTCGTCGTGCTCGAGGAAAGTCGTGGCCGGCAGGACGATATCCGCCAGCTTCGCGGTATCGGTCATGAACTGCTCGTGCACGCAGACGAACAGGTCGTCGCGCATGAATCCGGCTCGGACTGCTTTCGAATCCGGGCATACGAGAGCGGGATTCATGTTCTGGATCAGCATGGCCGTGACCGGCGGGCCGTCGCCCAGATCGCTCTTGTCGCCGGTGAGCACCGGGCCCACGCGCGAAATGTCGAGCGCGCGTATCGACGCATCGAGATGATCGGTGCCTTTGATGAGCGTATCGTGAATCTTGTAGATGTCGCCGTTGCTGTAGAAGGTGCCGCCGCCTCGATGCTTCCACTTGCCGCCGACGGTGGCGAGGCACGAGACCGCATGCACGTTGGCGGCGCCGTTGCGGGAGCGCGAAAAGCCGTAACCCATGCGGATGAATGCACGCCGGGTTGACCCGTAGAGTCCGGCAAAGCTCTCTATCTGCTCCACAGACAGGCCGGTGATGGCGCTGGCCCATTGCGGCGTGCGCGATGAGAGATGAGCTTCCAGTTCGTCAGGGGCATCGGCGTGCGTGCGCATGTACTCGCGGTCCGCATAGCCGTCGCGAAACATGACGTGCATGAGTGCGCAGGCGAGCGCGCCATCGGTGCCCGGTTTCAACATGATGTGCGTATCTGCAACCTTGGCGGTTCCTGTGCGATACGGGTCGACGACGATCAACTGCGTTTTGCGCTCGCGCCGTGCCTTCGCGATGTGGGTCATGACATTGACCTGCGTCGACGCCGGATTGCTGCCCCACACGACGATGAGATCGGACTCCGCCATCTCGCGCGGATCGGGCCCCATTTTCGCGCCGACACCGGCCATCCACCCGGCATCGACCAGCCCGGTGCAGATTGTCGAATGCTGGCGCGAATAGCGCATGACGTGGCGCAGGCGGTCGATCCCGTCGCGCTGCACGAGCCCCATGGTGCCGGCGTAGAAGAGCGGCCACACCGTGGTGCTGCCCAGGTGCTGCGCCGCGCGCATGAACTGCTCGGCGACTTCGTCGAGCGCTGCTTCCCACGACAGCGGCGTGAATTCGCCTCCGCCTTTGGCGCCTTTGCGTCTGAGCGGCTGGGCAAGGCGGTCGGGATGATGAACGCGTTCGGCGTAGCGCGAGACCTTCTCGCAGACGACGCCCGATGTATAGGAATTCGCGCTGGCCCCGCGGATGCGGCCGATATGATGGCTGTCGAGCTTCTCGACCTCGAGCGCGCACGTGCTCGGGCAGTCGTGAGGACAGGTGCTATGGGCGATGTTGCGAGCGACGGTGTCTGGCATGGTGGCAGCGATTAAAGCATGGCGGCGATTCGACTGGCAATGCAGGGTGGCAACCCATGCTTCACGCTAGAATCGCAAGCATGAAAGTCGTGATCGCGCGCTTGAACCACGAGACCAATACCTTTTCGCCGCTCGCGACGCCGCTCGCCGCGTTCGGCGCGGGCGATCCCCACGGCCCCGCGTTCGGCGCCGATGCCTACAGGGCGGGTCGCGGGTCGGCGACGGCGATGGGCGCCTATATAGATATGGCGGAGCGCAAAGGCTGCGAGATCGCCGCGCCGCTGTTTGCGATGGCGAATCCGAGCGGGCCCGTCGATGCGGCGGGCTTTCGCGTCATGTGCGATGCGATCGTCCAAGCGGTGGCGGCGGGCTGCGATGCGATCATGCTCGACCTGCACGGCGCCATGGTCGTCGAAGACAATGACGACGGCGAGGGCGCATTGCTCGAGCGCATCCGCGCGATTGCGCCGGCGACGCCGCTTGCGCTGGCACTCGACCTGCATGCCAACGTTTCGCCGCGGATGATCGCGCTCGCTGACATCGTGGTTGGCTTCAAAACCTATCCGCACGTGGATATGTACGACACCGGAGCGCACGCGGCTCGTCTGCTTTTCGACATGCTGGCCGGAAAGATACGGCCCGTCGTCGCGATCGCGCGGCCCGGCGTGCTCGCGCAGACGCTGTGCCAGAACACCGAGATCCCGGGTGCGATGCGCGACGGTGTCGAGTTCGCGCGCGAGCTCGAGCGCCATGGCGCGCTCGCAGCCACCGTGTTCGGCGGCTTCTATCTCGCGGACATCGAGGACGCCGGAATGAGCGTAGTCGTGGTCGCCGACCGCGACCAGGCGAGAGCGCAGCGTTGGGCCGATGATTGCAGCCGGATGCTCGCTGCGCGCCGGAAAGAGTTCGTTTTCGCCCAATCGCCATTGAAAGATTCAGTCGCGCGAGCGCGTGCCGTCAAGCACGGCCTCACGCTGCTGCTGGACCACGGCGACAACTGCATGTCGGGCGGGACTTGCGACACGATGGATGTTCTCGAGGAGTGTTTGCGCCAGGGCATGCAGCATATCGGTGTCGGGCCCATTTGCGATCCGCAGGCCGTCGCGCAGTTGATTGCGGCCGGGCAAGGTGCGACGGTAACGATCGATCTTGGAAATAAAGTGCCGATGCCGGGAGTCGGGCATGCGATGCGTGCGCCGCTGCGGCTGACCGGGCAGGTGCGCGCGATAAGCGACGGCGAATACACGATCACCGGCCCCATCTATACCGGCACGCGCTGCTACATGGGACGTACGGTTTTGTTCGATAGCGGCGCGGCGCGCATCGTCGTCACCGAAAAGACCCAGGAACCGTGGGATCTTGGCGTATTTGCCTGCGTTGGAATGCAGCCCGGGCGCGAGCGCTATCTGATCCTCAAGTCGCGCATGTATTACCGGCCGGTTTTCGCGCCGCTCGCCAGCACCATCGTCGAATGCGCAAGCGGCGGGGTTTGTTCCTCGGATTTTTCGCTGTTCCGCTATGAGCGGGTGCGGCGCCCGGTTTACCCCCTCGACGATTGAAAACGGGTGGCGGCGGCGCACCGGCGTGGCGCAGTCCGCTCCGGATTTGTGCGGCGTAGCGGTGAACGCGATAGTTGCCTGCTCGCACGGACCCTTGTAATACAATAACCACGCCCGGCAACGGCGGGCACAAGTGCACAGCGATGAATCCGTTTCATTCAATGATGAAAGAGGGGATTGCGATGATCAAGCTCATTCGTTCGACCGGCATTTTCACGGCGGGCGTGCTCGCTGCGGTGCTGCTGTCCGGGCCGGCGCTGGCGCAGCAGAAAGTGCTCAAATTCATACCGCAGGCCGATTTGCGCATACTCGATCCGATCGCAACGACGGCCTACATCACGCGCAACCATGGCTACATGGTGTACGACACGCTGTTCGCGATGGACGAGAAGTTTCAGGTCAAGCCGCAAATGGTCGACAAGCACGAACTCTCCAAGGACCGGCTGACCTACACGTTCACGCTGCGCGACGGTTTGAAATTTCATGACGGCCAGCCGGTGCGTGCCGCGGATTGCATTGCCTCGATCGACCGCTGGTCCAAGCGTGACGCGCTCGGACAGAAGCTCGCCGAAGCGACCGAGAGCTGGACTGCAGTCAACGACAAGACGTTCCGCCTCAAACTGAAGAAGCCTTTCCCGCTTACGCTCGAAGCGCTTGCCAAGCCTTCGTCCAACGTGCCGTTCATCATGCCCGAGCGCGTGGCCAAGACGGATGCGTTCAAGAACATTGAAGACGCGACCGGTTCCGGCCCGTTCAAGATGGTCAAGGAAGAGTGGGTGCCGGGCAGCAAAGTTGTCTACGTGAAGAATACGGATTACGTCCCGCGCAAAGAGCCCCCGTCATGGGCGTCTGGCGGCAAAGTCGTCAAGGTCGACCGCGTCGAGTGGATCTACATCCCGGATTCCGCGACCGCCGCCGCCGCGATGAACGCGGGCGAAGCGGACATCTGGGAACAAATGCCGCCTGACCTGATACCCGTGCTGTCGAAAAACAAAGACATCACCGTCAAGAATATCGATCAGCTCGGCTCGATGGGCATGATCCGGTTCAACTTCCTGCACCCCCCGTTCAATAACCAGAAGATGCGCCAGGCGCTGCTCTACATGGTGAACCAGCAGGATTACGTGATCGGGATCGCGGGCGATCCGAAAAACGGGCACACGTGCTATTCGTATTTCACGTGCGGCACGCCGCTTTCATCCGAAGTGTCCGCCGAGCCGCTGAAAGGCAAGCGCGACGTCGAAAAGGCGAAGCAGCTGGTCAAAGAGGCGGGCTACAAAGGCGAGAAGATCGTGATTATCGATGCGACCGACCAGCCGATCGTGCATGCGCAATCACTGCTCACGCTCGAAATGCTGAAGAAGATCGGCCTGAACGCCGAGATACAGGCGGGCGACTGGGGCACGCTGATTACGCGCCGCGCGGTCAAGGAGCCGGTGGAGAAAGGCGGCTGGTCGATATTCCATACGTGGCTGGTTGGGCCGGACATGGTGAACCCGGCGGTGAATTTCCCGATCCGCGGCACCGGCGAGAAAGCCTGGTTCGGCTGGCCGACCGATCCCAAGATGGAAGAGCTGCGCGAGGCGTGGTTCAACGCGCCCGATGCCGCGAGCTCCAAAAAGGCGGCGGAAGCGGTGCAGAGGGCGGCATTCGACTTCGTGCCGATCATTCCGACGGGGCGTTTCATCCTGCCGACTGCCTACCGCTCCAATATCACGGGCCTCATCATCGCGCCGATCAATCTCCTGTGGAACGTTGAAAAGAAATAAGCCGCAAGGGAACAGGTCTGGGTGTTTGCATATGTAGTACGCAGGTTGGGCGCGACCATCGTCGTCATGGCGGTGGTCGCGTTCGTCGTTTTCTCTCTGCTGTATCTGACGCCGGGCGACCCGGCGGCCATCCTCGCCGGCGACGCCGCCACCGACGATGACATCCGGCGCATCCGCGCCAAGCTGGGTCTGGATGAGCCCTTTCTGGTGCGCTTTAGCACTTGGGTGTGGGCGCTGCTTCACGGCGATCTCGGCACGTCGATTTTCACCAACCTGCCCGTCACGCACCTGATCTCCCAGCGCATCGAGCCGACGGTGGCGCTGACGCTGTGCACGCTTGTGCTGTCAGTAGCGATTGCGGTGCCGCTGGGCGTTATTGCCGCAGCGAAAGTCGGCACCTGGGTCGATCGCTCGGTCATGGCGTTCTCGGTCATCGGTTTTTCGGTCCCGGTTTTCGTGCTCGCATACGTGTTGATCGGGACATTTTCGAGCGGCCTCGATTGGCTGCCGGTGCAGGGTTATCGTCCCTTGCGTGACGGCGTGTGGCAGTGGTTCCGCCATCTCGTGCTGCCGAGCACGGCGCTGGGGACCGTTTACATTGCGCTGATCGCGCGCATTACCCGGGCATCGATGCTCGACGTGCTGGCTCAGGATTACGTGCGCACGGCACAGGCCAAAGGCCTCTCTTCGCGCGCCGTACTGCTGGGGCATGCGCTGAAGAACGCTGCGGTGCCTATCGTCACCATCATCGGCATCGGGATCGCGCTCCTCATCGGCGGCGCGATCGTTACCGAAACCGTGTTCGCGATCCCGGGAATCGGCCGCCTTACGGTGGATGCGATATTGCGGCGCGACTATCCGATCATCCAGGGCGTCATCCTGCTGTTCTCGGGCGCGTACGTGCTCGTGAACCTGGCCGTGGACATGAGCTATATGTATTTCGATCCGCGCATCCGGTACTGATGTCGACCGTCGCCATCGATGCGCTGCCGAAGTCGGAATCGCCCACCTGGCGGCGCCTGCGCGAGTCGTTTCGCCGACACCCGACCGCGCTCGTCGGCGGCGCGGTGTTGCTGTTGATGATACTGATCGCGGTATTCGCCCCCTGGCTCGGCAGCATCGATCCCCAGGCCGTTGCGCCGATTCGCCGGCTCAAGCCGCCATCGGCGGAATTCTGGTTTGGCAGCGACATGCTTGGGCGCGACGTTTACAGTCGCGTCCTCTATGGCGCGCGGGTGTCCCTGGCCGTCGGTATTGCGGTCGCCTTGTTGAGCACGTTGATCGGTCTCGCGATCGGGCTCGTTACGGGATTCGTCCGCTGGCTCGACGCGATCGTCATGCGCATCATGGACGGGCTCATGTCGATCCCGCCGGTGCTGCTGGCGATCGCTCTCATGGCATTGACGCGCGCGAGCGTCGAAAACGTGATCGCGGCAATCACGCTGGCCGAAGTGCCCCGCGTTGTGCGTCTGGTGCGCAGCCTCGTGCTCACCTTGCGCGAACAGCCGTATGTCGAAGCGGCGGTGGCCGCCGGCACCACGCTGCCGCGCATCCTGCTGCGGCACATCCTCCCCAACACGCTCGCGCCCCTGCTGGTGCAGGCGACTTACGTCTGTGCATCGGCGATGATTACCGAAGCGATCCTGTCGTTCATCGGCGCGGGCACCCCGCCGAACATCCCAAGCTGGGGCAATATCATGGCGGAGGCGCGCAGCCTTTTCCAGATTGCGGGCTATCTGATCCTGTTTCCCGGCATCTTCCTGTCGCTGACCGTGCTCGCGGTGAATCTGCTCGGCGATGGCATGCGCGATGCGCTCGATCCGCGGCTGGCGAGGAGGATGTAGTGGATACCGCGACCGCGCCGCTACTGGAAGTCGACGACCTCAAGACGTATTTCTATACGCGCGACGGCGTCGTGCGCGCGGTGGACGGCGTCTCATTTGCGGTTTATCCCGGCGAGACGCTTGCGGTGGTCGGCGAATCAGGCTGCGGCAAGAGCGTCACTTCGTTGTCCATATTGCGGCTGATTGCGGCGCCGCCTGGAAAAATCGTCGCCGGAAAGCTGCTGTTCGAAGGACGCAACCTGCTGGAGCTCAGCGAAGACGAGATGCGCAAGGTGCGCGGCAATGAAATCTCGATGATCTTCCAGGAGCCGATGACTTCGCTGAATCCGGTGCTGACCATCGGCCGCCAGATCGCCGAAGCGCTGGTCCTGCATCGGGGGCTGAAGCGTAGAGAGGCGCTCGAGCGCGCGGTGGAAATGCTGACGCTCGTCAACATCCCGGAAGCGCCGCGGCGCATCGAGCAATACCCGCATCAGCTTTCCGGCGGCATGCGCCAGCGCGTGATGATCGCCATGGCGCTGGCCTGCAACCCCCGCCTGCTGATCGCCGACGAGCCGACCACCGCGCTGGATGTAACGATACAGGCGCAGATACTCGATCTCATGCGCGGTCTGAAAGACAAAACGGGCGCGGCCATCGTGCTGATCACGCACGATCTCGGTGTCGTCGCGGAAATGGCCCAGCGCGTCGTCGTGATGTATGCGGGGCGCAAGGTGGAAGAGGCCGCCGTCGACGACTTGTTTGCCCGTCCGCGTCATCCTTATACCGAAGGGCTGCTGAAATCGATCCCGCGGCTCGAGAGCGCGCAGGTCGCAGGGCATGCGCGGCTGGCCGAGATTCCCGGCATGGTGCCGTCGCTCAAGGAGACGATCGCGGGATGTCTCTTCGCGCCGCGCTGCCAGTATGCGACCGGGCGTTGCCGCGAGGCCTACCCGCCGCTGGAAGAAAAGGCGCCCGGCCATTTTGCGGCGTGCTGGGAGTCCGATCGTTTGCCGGGAGGCGGCGCATGAGTTCGGGCGAACTGCTGCTCGAGGTCAAAAACCTGGTCAAGCATTTCCCGGTGCGCAAGGGCGTCTTCGGTCGCGTGACGGGGCAGGTGCATGCGGTCGACGACGTCAGCTTCTCGATTGCGAGCGGTGAAACGCTGGGGCTGGTCGGCGAAAGCGGGTGCGGGAAGTCGACGACCGGCAAGGCGGTGCTGAAACTCGTCGAGCCCACGAGCGGCTCGATCGACTGGCGTGGACAGCGCATCGACGAATTGTCCGCGGGCAAAATGCGGCCCTTCCGGCGCGAACTGCAGGCTGTGTTCCAGGACCCGTATTCATCGCTCAATCCGCGCATGCGCGCCGAAGACATTGTCGGCGAGCCGATACGCAATTTCGAAGCGGCCGGACGCGCTGAAATCCGCGCGCGGGTCCAGTCCCTGTTCGATAAGGTCGGCCTGCGGCAGGATCAGCTCGTCAAATATCCGTACGAGTTCTCGGGCGGTCAGCGCCAGCGTCTCGGCATCGCGCGCGCGCTTGCGCTGCGGCCGAAACTCATCGTGTGCGACGAGCCGGTCTCCGCGCTCGACGTCTCGGTGCAGGCGCAGGTCATCAACCTGCTGATGGATCTGCAGAGCGAGATGCAGCTTTCTTATTTGTTCGTTGCGCACGATCTCGCGGTCGTCGAGCACATCAGCCACCGGGTGGCCGTGATGTATCTTGGCAAAATCGTCGAGCTGACCGACAAGCGCTCCTTGTTCGCGCATCCGCAGCATCCTTATACCGAGGCATTGCTGTCGGCCGTGCCCACGCCCGACCCGCGCGCGCAAAAAAAGCGCATCATTCTCGGAGGCGACGTGCCGAGCCCGATCGACCCGCCGCCGGGCTGCCGCTTTCACACGCGCTGCCCCTACGCGTTCGAGCGCTGCCGCGTCGAAGAGCCCTTGATGCAGGAAGTTCGGCCAAAACATTTCGTCGCGTGTCATTTGCGCGACCCGCAGAGTCATTAAGGAGGCGCTTTATGGCAGCGATGCCGGACGCGGTTCAGCTCACGCGTGAATTGCTGAAGTTCAATACGATCAACCCGCCGGGCGCGGAGCAGGCGTGCGCCCGGCATCTGGGCGAGCTCCTCAAACGCTTTGGTTTTACCGTGGATTACGCAGAATTCGCGCCGACGCGCACCAGTGTCGTCGCCAAGCTGGGCGGGCGGGCGGACAAGCGGCCGCTCGGCTTCACCGGGCACATTGATACGGTGCCGCTGGGAGCGGCAGCGTGGAAAGCGGACGCTTTCGGCGCGAGCATGGAAGGCGGCAAGCTGTACGGACGCGGCTCGAGCGACATGAAAAGCGGCGTCGCGGCGTTCGTGGTGGCTGCGCTCAAGATGGCGGAGCGGGTGAAATCCGGGCCCGGCGTGACGCTCGTAATCACGGCCGATGAAGAGTGCGGCTGCGGCGGCGCGGCGCATCTCGTGAAGCAGGGCGGGCTGCTCGGTGAAGTCGGGGCGCTGGTGATCGGCGAGCCCACCGCCAACTATCCGCTCGTCGGACACAAGGGCGCTTTATGGCTCGACGTCATGACGCGCGGCATCACCGCCCACGGGTCGATGCCGGAGCGCGGCGATAACGCCATCTATAAGGCGGCCGGGGCGATTCAGAAATTGCGCGACTTCGATTTCGAGACGCCGGCGCACGACCTGATGGGCAGCCCCACGCTCAACGTTGGTACCGTGCATGGCGGCCTCAACATCAATTCAGTGCCCGATTCGACCGTTATCGGTGTCGATATCCGCACGGTGCCCGGGCAGGACCATGCGCTGGTGCGCTCGCGCATGCAGCGGCTGCTGGGGGAGACGGTCGAGATCACCCCGACGATCGATGTCGGATCCATCTACTCCGATCCGGATCAACCGTGGATCCAGCACGTGTTCGACGTGACCCAGCCGCACCTGAAGTCGCGGCCGCAGGCAAAAACGGCGACCTACTTTACCGATGCAGCGGTGCTGAAAGACGCTTACCGGGACGTGCCTATGGTGGTGCTCGGCCCCGGCGAACCGCAGCTCGCGCACCAGACCGACGAATACTGCAAGCTTGACTGCATCGAGCAGGCCGTCGATATTTACGTCGAGCTGATCAGGAACTGGAGTTCGTAATGGGTGCATTGAACACGCTGTCGGCGGTGGAGGCCGCACGCCAGATCGCCGCGGGAAAAATCAAATCCGAGGCGCTGGTGCGCGACTGTCTGGAGCGGATCAGTGCGCGCGAAGGCGAAGTGCAGGCCTGGGCGCATATCGACGACGCTGCCGCGCTCGCGCAGGCGCGCGCGGCGGACGCGAATACCGGCGGCGCCAATCGCGGGCTGTTGCATGGCGTGCCGGTTGGCGTGAAGGACCTGATCGACACGATCGACCTGCCGACGGGCTACGGCTCGCCAATTTACGCAGGGCACCGGCCGGCGTGGGATGCGCCATGCGTCGCGTTGACGCGCGCTGCCGGCGGCATCGTGCTGGGCAAGACGGTGACGACCGAGTTTGCCAACATGCATCCGAACAAGACGCGCAATCCGCACAATCCGGCGCACACCCCGGGCGGCTCATCGTCCGGGTCGGCCGCCGCCGTTGCAGACTTCATGGTGCCATTGGCGTTCGGCACGCAAACCGCGGGCTCGATCATCAGGCCCGCATCTTATTGCGGCGTGGTGGGATACAAGCCGAGCTATGGCGTCATCAGCCGCGTCGGGGTCAAGCCGCTGTCGGATACGCTCGATACGGTAGGCACGCTTGCGCGCAGCGTGCCGGACGCGGCGTATCTGGCGGCGGCGATCAGCGGCCGCCGCAGTCTTCTCGTCGAGCAGCCGTGGTCCGGCAAATTGCGCGTCGGCATCTGCCGCACTTACGAATGGAAGCATGCGCTGCCCGAGACGGTCGCTGCCCTGGAGCGAGCCGCCGGCACGCTCGCCGCGGCCGGCGCGCAGGTCGCCGAGATCAAGCTGCCGCCGACCTATGCGAACCTCGTGCAGGCCCAGTGCGACATCATGTTCTACGAGGAAGCGCAGTCGCTCGCGCATGAACGGCTCGCGCATGGCGCCGCACTCAGCGAAAACCTGCGCGCAATTCTCCAGGCCGGTCTCAACGTGACGCCTGAGCGTTACGATGCGGCGCAAATGCTCGCCCGCAACTGTCGGCGCACGCTGGGCGACGTGTTCGTTAATTGCGACGTGCTGCTGGCGCCGAGCGCGCCCGGTGCGGCGCCCGCCGGTCTTACCATGACCGGCGACCCGGTCTTTAATCGCATATGGACGCTGCTTCGCACTCCGTGCGTGACGCTGCCCGTCGCTACCGCCGCCAACGACCTGCCCGTCGGGCTGCAGGTGATCGGCGCAATCGGCAGTGACGTGGAGACGCTCGCCGGCGCGGACTGGATACATCAAGCGCTTAAGTAGCGCCGGTGCACGCCGTGGCGGCGGCACGAATTCACATAAGCACTTGCCGCCGTGTGGGATAATGGGGGGCGTTTGAACAATCGAATGGCATATGGCGCGTCAAACACAGAACCTGGCGATATTGTTCGCTGATATCAGCGACAGTACCAAGCTCTACAGCACCCTGGGCGACAATGCCGCGCGCGTCGTCGTGAACGCCTGCCTTTCGCTGGTCAGCAGCGTGGTCGAGCGCTCCAACGGGCGGGTCGTCAAAACCATCGGCGACGAAGTCATGTGCGTTTTCCGGCGCGCCGACGATGCGGTCAAGGCAGCGAGCGAAATGCAGTCGACGGTCGATGCGAAGCGCCCGGGCAAATACCACGTGCAGCTTCATATCGGCCTGCACTACGGGCCGGTGCTGGTCGAGGACAACGACGTTTTCGGCGACACCGTGAATGCCGCCGCGTATCTGACGGCGGTCGCTGCCGCCGAGCAGATCCTGACCACGGAGGCCACCGAGCGCAATCTCTCGCCCGAATTGCGCTCGACGGTGCGCCCGGTATTCAAGGCGGTGCTCAAAGGCAGCAGCGACGAATCGACGGTCTACCAGGTCGTCTGGCACAACGACGTGGCGGATTTGACCGACGTCAACATGCGCTCCCACAAGATCATTCCGGGCGATCAGGGCAGCCTCATCGTCGCGCACCGCAACGTGAGCCTGCGTCTCGACCAGATGCGCGCAAACATCACGATCGGCCGCGGCGAGGATTGCGACCTGGTCGTGCACGAAAAGCTCGCGTCGCGCAAGCACGTGAGCATCCGCCTCATGCGCACGCATTTTTACCTCGTCGATCACAGCCTCAACGGGACCTTTGTCTCGCTCGAGAGCGGCGACGAAGTCCACGTGCTGCGCAAGGAACTGCTGCTTGACGGCTCGGGCACGCTGACACTCGGGCGCAGCGTAAGAGACGGCGCGGAGGACGTCATCTCATTCACGCGCGACCGGCGCTCGATGTATCGTCTGCAGTAAAGTCCCGGCGCCGGTCACTTACCCCGATAGTCCGCGAGCTGGTTTATCACTTGCTGGCCGGTCCGCGATTTATCGCGGTTTTCCGGCGTTTCCTTCCCGAGCGGCGTCGCCGCGATGAACGTATACATGTCGGCGGCGCCTTCAAAGATGCGTGAGGTCATTCCGGCGCCCTCGAATGCTTTGGCAATCTCGAGCATTTCAGGGACCCAGCGGTGTGCCTTGGGCGGCATGATCGGCAGCGCGCCCACGACCCAGTTATAGACGTCGCTGCGCGACGCTTTGAACTGTGCCTCCAGCGCTGCGTCGACGCCGAGGCGGCGCGCCGCGACGAGCAACTCGACGCCGAGCGCCTGCACGCCTTTGGTCATCGCGGCATAGCACATCTTGATCGCGCTCGCGTCGCCGACCCTATCGCTCAGCACGTTGATTGCGATCTGCGGCGTTGCGATCTGCTCGAGTTCTTTCGCCTCGGGGCCGGATACGTATAAGGTCGTCTTGGCCGCGCCGCGCGGCGGGGGTCCGATGATGCCGCCGTCAGCGCAGCGCCCGCCGGCGTCGGTAATCCGGGCTGCGATGGCCTGCATCGTGGCGGGTGCGATCGCATTGCAGTCCACGACGAGCGGATTGCGCTTGTTGGCGCTCAGCGCCTGCGCCACTTCGGCGGCGAACGCGGGTGCGGCGCCCGGGTTCATGACCGACAGGATGAGCTCGCATCGCTCGGTCAGCATGGCAATGGACCCGACGTCGGTGAGGCCGGCGTCGCGCGCGAGCGCCTTGCTGCGCGCGCTGCGATTATCGAGCGCCGTGCAGACTTCGAAACCCTTGCTCTTGAGCTGCTGCGCGATGGCTTGACCCATGTCGCCGGGACTCATGACACCTATGGTTGCAATTTTCATGCGCTGCTCTCCAGGTTATGCGTGCAGATTGCACTGTATTCGCGAGCCCCGATTCTAGCGTGATCTGGCGTCGGGGCGGCAGGCGGTAAGGATGCATCGATTACAATCGGGCCTCGATCTTAATCGCGCGCCGCGCCGGCGCATCAGGATGCCATGGGGTTTTACGTCATCGTCGCCATGACGGTGTTGAATCACAGCGCGTACAAGGGAAGCAAAATGCTGATCTCCCTATACGCAATAGACCTGGGCGCCACACCGCTCGTTATCGGCATCCTGTATTCGCTGTATTCGTTTTTCTCGCTGTTCCTCGCGCTCTACGCAGGCCGCATATCCGACCGGCTGGGGCCGCGCGTGCCCATGCTGGCGGGCACGCTCGCACTCGCCTGCGGCCTCCTGCTGCCGTTCGTATGGCGCGGATTTACCGCGCTCTTTATTTCGGCGACGCTGATCGGCACGCTGTATATCTTCTACATCGTCTCCGCGCAGCACTTGATCGGCGCGTTCGGCGAAGGCCATAAGCGCACGCGCAATTACGCGACCTTCAGTCTGGGCGTCGCGCTGACCGCATTGATCGGGCCGACGCTGACCGGCTTCCTGATCGATGCTGTTGGGCATCAGTCAACCTACCTCGTGCTCGCGCTGCTGCCGGTCGGCCCGGTGGCGTTCCTGTTTTTTTTCGCGCACCGCCTGCCGCACGTGGCGGAAGATGCCAGGCCCGCGGGCCAGCGCGCAGTCGACCTTGTGCGCAACGTACCGCTGCGCCGCGCGTTCATTGCCGCCGGCATCATCGAAACGGGCGGCGAGCTTTACAACTTCTACATGCCGATTTACGGCCACTCGATCGGGCTCTCGGCGTCGATGATCGGCATCGTCCTCGGAAGCTATGGGGTTGCCGTGCTGCTGACGCGCCTGGTGATGTCGGCGCTCGTCAAGCGCAGCAGTGAAGAAACTGTGCTGGGCGCCTCGCTGGCGCTGGCCGCAGTGGCCTGCATGATCTTCCCGTTTGTCGAGCGTGTTTACATGCTGGCCGCCATCTCGTTCGCGCTCGGGATCGGTCTCGGCTGCTGCGGGCCGCTGTCGATGGTCATCACCTACAACCGCGCGCCCGCCGGGCGCAGCGGCGAGGCGATGGGGCTGCGCCAGAGCTTCAATAAATTTACCGAAGTGCTGGTGCCATTGATATTCGGCACGGTGGGCACGGCTTTCGGCATAGGCGCCGCATTCTGGATGGACGCCGCATTGCTCGCCGTTGGTGCGCTCATCTTGCGCACCGACGCCCGCCAGCGCGCGACGGCGACGCGCGCGGGCACGCATTAACCCGAGCTCTGCACCTGCACGCACCGGCTGGGAAAATGCCCGCTGCATGAAATGACAGACGCCGGTGAGCATCAGCGGCGCGCAGGCGAAAATGTTAGCATCGACGCCAGTCCATGGCCGGTGTCCGCCTCGAGTAGCTGGACACTTTGCAGCGCTTTAGCGCCATGAATCAAAAAATCGGGGCCGCTCATATGAAAATTCTGCATTGCCTCCTGCTGGTCTTGGCTCTGCTCGCTGCGGGATGCGAAAAAAAAGCTGAAGGCGGCTATCAGGGGTATGCCGAAGGCGAATTCGTCCGGGTCGCCGCATCGTTCGCGGGCAGCCTGCAAAACCTGAAGGCGCGTCGCGGCACCCAGGTGAAGCCCGGCGATCTGCTGTTCACGCTCGAGCAGGGCAGCGAGACAGCGGGGCGGCTCGAAGCTGAAGAGCGCGTGCGTAACGCCGAAGCGCAGGCCGCCGACTTAAGGAAGAGCCGCCGCCCGACGGAAATCGAGACGGTGCGCGCGCAACTTGCGCAGGCGCGTGCGAGTCTCAAGCTGTCCACAGTCAATCTGGCGCGCCAGGAGCAGCTCGCCGCGTCCAATTTCGTGTCAAAGAGCGTTGTCGATGATGCGCGGGCCGCGCTCGAGCGCGATCGCGCAAGGGTCAGTGAGCTCGAGGCGCAGGTGGCCACTTCGCAACTCGCCGCGCGCCAGGACGAGATTCGCGCGGCCGAATCGAATGTGAAAGCGGCGCGCGCCGCGCTCGCCCAGGCGGACTGGAAACTCGCGCAGAAATCGGTCGTCGCGCCGGTGGCCGGGCTTGTCAATGATACGAATTACGTGACGGGAGATTGGGTGCCCGCCGGCTCACCGGTGGTGTCCCTGTTGCCGGCGGCGAATATCAAGGTGCGGTTTTTCGTCGGCGAGTCCGCCTTGGGCGGGCTACGGATAGGGCAGCCCGTCAATGTGCGATGCGATGGCTGCGCGGCGCCGCTCGCTGCGCAAATCACGTTCATTTCTCCCCAGGCCGAGTACACGCCGCCGGTCATCTACAGTCGCGAGATGCGCTCGAAGCTCGTTTACCTGATAGAGGCGCGCACGACGCCTGAGGACGCGGTGAAACTGCATCCCGGCCAGCCCGTCGACGTAGCAGTGCAATGACCGAAGCCGCCGTTATCGACGTCGCCGGGCTCACCAAAAGCTTTGGCGGCCGGCGCGTCGTCGACGATTTCAGCATCCGCGTCGAGCGCGGCCAGATATTCGGATTTCTCGGTCCCAACGGAAGCGGCAAAACGACCACCATCCGCATGCTGTGCGGCCTGCTGACGCCGGACGGGGGCCAGGGCAGTTGCCTGGGCCACGACATCATTCGCGAGTCGGCGCTGATCAAGCGCGAGGTGGGCTATATGACGCAGCGCTTCAGCCTCTACGAAGACCTGAGCATCCGCGAAAATCTCAACTTCATTGCCCGCGTTTACGCAGTGCCCGAACGCGACCAGGCAGTCGCGGCCGCGCTCGACCGCCTCGGGCTCGCCAATCGCAGCGGGCAGCTCGCCGGCCAGCTGTCGGGCGGGTGGAAGCAGCGGCTGGCGCTCGCGGCTTGCCTGCTGCACAGCCCGCGCCTGCTGCTGCTCGACGAGCCGACTGCCGGCGTCGACCCAAAAGCGCGGCGCGAATTCTGGGACCAGATTCATATACTCGCCGCCGAGGGCATCACGGTGCTCGTGAGCACGCATTACATGGACGAAGCCGAGCGCTGCCACCGGCTCGCATATATTGCCTATGGGAAACTGCTGATCACAGGCACCGCCGAAGAGGTGATCGCGCATTCGCGGCTCACGACCTGGGCGGTGACGGGGCCCGACCTCTTTGGCCTGGCGGCGCAATTGCGCAAGCTCCCGGCAATCAGGATGGTGGTGCCGTTCGGCACCACGCTGCATGTGAGCGGAACGGATGCGCATGCGCTCGATCAGGCGCTCGCGCCGTTTCGCGCACGGGCGGATACGGAGTGGACTCGCTCGGCGCCGAGCCTTGAAGACGTGTTCATCCGCATGATGGAAGAAGTGCCGGACAACTTCAGCGCATGATGAACCCATGAGCCGCACTTTTTCGTTCGCCCGCTTCTGGGCAGTGCTCACCAAGGAGTTCGTGCAGATGCGGCGCGACCGGCTTACGTTTGCGATGATGGTTGGGGTGCCCATCATGCAGTTGATCCTGTTCGGATTCGCGATCAACTCCGATCCTAAAGCTTTGCCGACCGCGCTGCTCACCGCGGACAACAGCATCTACGCGCGCACTCTCGTTCGCGCAATCGAGAACAGCGGTTACTTCCGCGTCGTGCAACATCTGACCAGCGAAGCGGAGGCCGACCGCGCGCTGGCGGTGGGCACCGTGCAGTTCGTGGTCACGATACCGGAGGATTTCGCGCGCAAGCTCGAGCGCGGCGAGCGTCCGGTGCTGCTCGTCGAAGCCGATGCGACCGATCCGGCAGCGACCAGCAACGCGCTCGCCGCATTGCTCACGATCAATCAGACAGCGCTGAACCGCGATCTCGCCGGTTCCCTGCAAAACCTGCAATACCAGCCGCCCGCCTTCGAGGTGCGCGTGCAGCGCCGCTATAACCCGGAAGGCATAACCCAGTACAACATCGTGCCCGGGCTGCTCGGGGTGGTGCTGACCATGACCATGGTCATGATGACTTCGCTGGCGGTCACGCGCGAACGGGAGCGCGGTACGATGGAAAACCTGCTTGCCACGCCGGTGCGCCCCGTCGAAGTGATGGTCGGCAAAATTATTCCTTACATCATTGTCGGCTACATCCAGGTCACCGTGATACTGCTTGCCGCCAGGCTGCTGTTTGCAGTGCCCATGCTCGGCAGCCTTGCGTTGTTGTCGCTAGTCCTTATCCTCTTCATTGCGGCGAATCTCGCGATCGGCTACACGTTCTCGACGCTCGCCAAGAACCAGATGCAGGCGATGCAGATGACTTTCTTCTTTTTTCTGCCCTCGATGCTGCTCTCCGGTTTCATGTTCCCGTTTCGCGGCATGCCGCTGTGGGCGCAATGGCTCGGCGAGGCGCTGCCGCTCACTCATTTCCTGCGCATCGTGCGCGGCATCCTGCTGAAGGGCAACGGGGTCGTCGAAATTGCGCCTAACCTGTGGCCGATCGCGCTTTTTCTGCTGATCGCGGGGACGATAGCACTGACCCGTTTTCGCGAAACGCTCGATTGATGGCGCGGGCGCGTCGCGCCCTGCACGGGGCAGGGTGCGCCCTGTATACTGCTACCGTGAAATCAAGTGCCGCGTGTCCGTCTGCCTGTATCGACAATCCGCTCCCGCCTGAAACGCATTACGAGGACAACTGTGTCTAGGTATACGGCCGGCGCGGCGCCGCGGGCCTCGTTCAGCGTGACGTCATTGAAGAAGGCGCGAGCGTGGCTCTCGCACTGGCGGCACGTCGCGATATTCGTATTCGCGTCCGTCTCCGTTTCCGTCCACGCCGCGGATGGCGCGCGGGCCGCCATTGCGAGCGCCCATCCGCTCGCCACCGAGGCGGGCTACCGCATTCTCGAGCAGGGCGGCAATGCGTTCGACGCCGCCGTGACCGTCGCAGCCGTGCTGGCGGTCGTCGAGCCATATTCGGCCGGTCTGGGCGGCGGAGGATTCTGGCTGCTCCATCGCGCCAGCGATCGCAAGCAGGTCATGGTCGATGCCCGCGAAACGGCGCCCGCCGGCGTTGCGCTATCGATGTATGTGGACCCCAATGGCGTGCCCGTGCCCGGTGCAACGCTGCGCGGCGGCAAAGCCGCGGGAATTCCCGGCGTGCCGGCCGGAATGGTGCATCTCGCCCAGCGCTACGGGAAGCTGCGCCTGGCCCAGTTGCTCGCACCGGCGATTGCGCTCGCCCGCAACGGCTTCAATCTCGACTCAAGGTTCGCGCGCATTGCCAAAGTACGCGAGCCGCTGCTGCGCGACGGCGTGAACACGGCGCGCATTTTTCTCGACAATGGCGCCGCGCCGCCGCAAGGCTGGCTGTTGCGCCAGCCGGAGCTCGCAACGACACTGGAGCGGCTGGCTGCTCAGGGCCGCGACGGGTTCTACCGCGGGCCGGTTGCGCAGGCACTCGTGAGCGGCGTCAATGCCGCCGGCGGCGTGTGGCAGGCGGCTGACCTGGCCGATTACAAAATCATCGAGCGGCCGCCGGTTCGTTTCAGTTATCGCGGCGCAACGGTCGTATCCGCCGCGCTGCCTTCATCCGGCGGCGTGACGCTTGCGCAGACGCTTAACATCCTGGAAGGCTACAAGATCGCGGACCCGCGCGACCCTGCCGAGGCGCACATCGTGATCGAAGCGCTGCGCCGCGGTTTTCAGGATCGTCTGCGTTACCTCGGTGATACGGATTTTGTCCAGGTGCCCGTCGCAAGACTCGTCGACAAGAGCTACGCGCACAGCCGCGCCGCATCGATCAATCCGAACGTCGCCACCCCGCTTGACGCGTTAACGATCACCCCGCTCGCCGCTGCGACAGAGAGCTATAACACCACGCATTATTCCGTGATCGATGCAGAGGGCAACCGCGTGGGCGCGACGTTGAGCATCAACTCCTGGTTTGGCGCGGGCCTGATTGCCGGCGATACCGGCGTGCTGCTCAACAACGAGATAGACGATTTTTCCCTGGGCGCGGGATTGCCCAACCTGTACCGGCTGCTCGGTGGCAAGGCCAACGCGATCGCTCCGCACAAGCGGCCGTTATCGAGCATGAGCCCTACATTTGTCGAAGACAGCAAAGGGGTGCTCGTGATCGGCGCGCCCGGCGGCTCGCGCATCATCAGCATGGTGCTTTTCGGCATCCTCGACTACGTTAACCAGGATCACGTCGATCTGCTGCGCATCGTCACCGCGCCGCGCTACCACCACCAATGCTGGCCGGACTTAGTCGAGATCGAGCCGGATAGTTTTTCCGACGGCTGGCGTAAATCCCTCGAAAGCAAGGGGCACGAACTGCGTCAGGTGAACCGCAAGTGGGGCAATATGCAGGCCGTTTTCAAGTCCAGCGTCGACGGCGCGGCGATGGCGGGGAGCGATCCGCGCGGCTTTGACATGGGCGGCTATTAAATTATCGGGTTCAAGGGGAGGTAGATATGTCGGCAGGGCATGGTCATGGACATGATGCCGGGCATGGGCCGGAAAACCGGCGCATTGCGCTGCTGATCTCGATCCTGGCACTGGTGCTGTCGATTTCGGAAACGCTCGGCAAGGGCGCGCAGACCGCAGCGATCGACAAGAATATCGAAGCGTCCAACCTGTGGTCGTTTTTTCAGGCCAAGACCATCCGCATGACCGTAGTACGGACTGCGGCTGAGGCGGCCGAGCTTGAGCTCGCGCAGTCGAATTCGCCTCAAACGAAAGAGTCGATCGCGCAGCGGGTCGCCGCGTGGCGCAAGACGGCGGACCGTTATGACACGGAGCCCGAGACGCAGGAGGGGCGCAAGGAACTCGCCGCCCGCGCAAAGCAAGCCGAGAAACTGCGCGATCGCTCGCTCGCCGCCTATCATCATTACGAAACCGCTTCGGCCGCCCTGCAGATCGCGATCGTGCTTGCATCGGCGGCAATAGTCACCAGCACGATGGTGCTCGCGTGGATCGCCGTCGGATTGGGCGTGGCCGGCGTCGTATTTTGCTCGGTCGCATTTTTCGCGCCGCTTTCAATTCACCTCTTTTGATCGGGATGCTGCACTTGCGCGGGGCGGCGGGACGTGAAGGCGGGGCGATTCGGGGTATCATGCGCCGCGCGCCATCATTTTCTATCGTATGAAGACTACTTTCCTCGAATTCGAGCAGCCGATCGCCGAGCTCGAAGCCAAGATCGACGAGCTGCGCTTCGTCCAGGATGATTCCGCGCTCGATATTTCCGAAGAGATCGGGCGCCTCCAGAAAAAAAGCCAGCAGCTGACGAAGGAAATTTACGCCAGGCTGTCCGCTTGGCAGATTTCCCAGGTCGCGCGCCACCCGCAGCGGCCGTACGCGCTCGATTACATGCAGGGAATTTTCACCGGCTTCGAAGAGCTGCATGGCGATCGTGCCTTTGCCGACGATGCGGCGATCGTAGGCGGGCTCGCGCGATTTAACGAGCAGTCGGTCATGGTAATCGGGCATCAAAAGGGGCGCGATACCAAGGACAAGATTTACCGCAATTTCGGCATGCCGAAGCCCGAAGGCTATCGTAAGGCGCTGCGCCTCATGAAACTGGCGGAAAAATTCGGCATTCCCGTCTTCACGTTTATCGATACGCCGGGTGCCTATCCGGGCGTCGGCGCCGAAGAGCGCGGGCAATCGGAGGCGATTGGTCGCAATCTTTACGCGATGGCCGAACTGCGCGTGCCGATCATCTGCACCGTGATCGGCGAAGGCGGGTCCGGCGGCGCACTGGCCATCGCAGTGGGCGACGCTTTGCTCATGCTGCAATACGCAACCTATTCGGTCATCTCGCCTGAAGGCTGTGCGTCGATTTTGTGGAAGAGCGCGGAGCATGCGGCGGAAGCCGCGGAAACGCTGGGCATCACCGCGACGCGCCTGAAAACGCTCGGATTGATCGACAAGATCATCATGGAGCCGCTGGGCGGCGCCCATCGCGACGCGGACGCGATGATGCAGACGCTCAAGAAGGCATTGCAGGACACGTGGCGGCAGGTGCAGAACCAGTCGGTCGACGAGCTTCTTCACGCGCGGTTCGAGAGGCTGATGGACTATGGCAAGTACAAGGAAGTTGCCGCCAAGTAATACGCTGCTGGAGCGCGTTTCCGGGTTGCTCGGCCGGCACGTGCGGCGCGGGGACCGTCTGGTGGCAGGTCTGAGCGGCGGTATTGACTCCGTGGTCATGCTCGATGCGTTGTGCCGGTCGGCATCCAAACTGCGGTTCGAGCTTGCCGCGCTCCACGTCAATCACCAGATTAATCCGGCGGCCGCAAAATGGGCGCGGTTCTGCGGCGCGTATTGCCGCAAGCTCGGGGTGGCATTGACCGTCGTCAAAGTTAACGTGGCGCGCGAAGCGAGCCTCGAAGCGGCCGCCCGCAAAGCGCGATACGCTGCATTTGCGCAACTGCCCGCCGATTTCGTGGCGCTTGGGCACAACCTCGACGACCAGGCCGAAACTGTGCTGCTGCAGTTGCTGCGGGGCGCCGGCGTAAAAGGCGTGAGCGCGATGCCGGCGCTGCGCGGTCCAGCGATTGGGCAAGTCACAGAGGAAGCAAACCCACTCGCGCTGCACGCATCACGCCTCGCGCCTTTAATTTTGCGCCCGCTGCTCGACGTCTCGCGCGCAGAAATCGAAACCTATGCCCGCGAGCGCGGCTTGAAATGGGTGGAGGACGACAGCAACGCCGATACTGCTTTCGATCGCAATTTCTTGCGTCAGCGGCTGCTCCCGCTGCTCGCGGAACGATACCCCGCTTATCGGAAGACACTCGCGCGCGCGGCGCGCAACTTCGCCGAGGCCTCGGGATTGCTGGACGAACTCGCGCGCCTCGATGCGCCGGGCGCAGAGCCGCATATGAAGATCGCGAGTCTGCGTGAACTGACGACTGCACGCGCCAAGAACGCGCTCAGGTATTTCCTCGCATTGCACGGGGTGAAGATGCCCAGCGAAGTCCGGTTGACGGAGTGCGTGCGGCAGGTGCAGGAGGCGCGAGCGACGAGCATTACGATCGATCTCGGCGAGCATCAATTGCGCCGTTTCGGCGGCGAGTTGCGGATCGTTTCGAAAACGACGAAACCGGAAGCGGCATTCAGCCGCGAGTGGCAGGGGGAAGCTCGCATGGCATTGCCCGAGTTCGGCGCGACACTCGTGATGAAAAAATGCCGCGGCCCCGGCATGAGCCTCGCGAAACTCCAAGCCGCGCCGGTGACCGTGCGGGCGCGAACAGGCGGTGAGCGGCTGCGCCCGGACGCGAAACGGCCGCGCCGCAGCCTGAAAAATCTGCTGCAGGAAGCGCGCCTGCCGCCCTGGATGCGCTCTCGTGTGCCGCTGCTGTTCTGCGGAGATACTCTCGTCTACGTTCCGGGCATAGGCATCGACTCGTCGTTCGCCGCACAGCATGGCGAACCCGCTATTGCTCCCGGCTGGGAGCCGCATAGGCGGCAAAATGCGGCATAAATCGGTGCCGGCGGCTTTATAAGCACGGCCTAACGTGGTATTCTTCGGAATTAGCCTTAAAATTCAGACACAAAGGAAGATGCATGGCAGTAGAACGTACGCTTTCTATCATCAAGCCCGATGCGGTCGCGAACAACGTCGTCGGTCAAATCATGGCGCGCTTTGAAGGCGCGGGCCTCAAGATTGTGGCCGCGCGCATGCTGCGCCTGTCGCGGGAAGATGCGGAAGGGTTTTATGCCGTGCATCGCGCGCGCCCCTTTTTCAAGGATCTGGTCGATTTCATGATCTCGGGTCCGGTCGTCGTGCAGGTGCTCGAAGGCGAGAGCGCGATTCAGAAAAATCGCGACCTGATGGGCGCCACCGATCCGAAGAAGGCGGAGAAAGGAACAATCCGCGCCGATTTTGCTCAAAGCATAGATGCCAATGCCGTGCACGGCTCGGACGGTACGGATACCGCAGGCGTCGAGATCGCTTACTTCTTCCCCTCGCTCAATATTTATTCGCGCTAATTCCCGCGGCTATGACCGTCAATCTGCTCGACTTTGAACGCACCGGGTTCGCGCAGTTTTGTGCGGGGATGGGGGAGAAGCCGTTTCGCGCGCGCCAGTTGATGCACTGGGTCCACCAGTCGGGCGTCGACGACTTCGATGCCATGACCGATATCTCGAAGGCATCGCGCGAGGACATGAAAAAGCTCGCGGTCATACGCGCGCCGGAAATAGTCCGCGACGCCACCGCCTCCGACGGCACGCGCAAATGGCTGCTCAACGTGGGCACCGGCAACGCGATCGAGACGGTCTTCATTCCCGAACGCAATCGCGGCACCCTGTGCGTCTCGTCGCAGGCCGGCTGCGCGCTGGCCTGCACTTTTTGCTCGACGGGCCGGCAGGGATTCAATCGCAATCTGACGGTTGCCGAAATCATCGGCCAGCTGTGGCTCGCGAATCGCCAGCTCGGGCGGGGCGTAGCGACGCCGCGTCCCGTGACCAACGTCGTGATGATGGGGATGGGCGAGCCGCTCGCAAACTTTGATAACGTCGTGGCCGCGCTGCAATTGATGCTGGACGACGACGCGTACGGGCTCTCGCGGCGCCGGGTTACGCTCAGCACGTCGGGCCTGGTGCCGGCGATCGATCGGTTGCGCGATGCATGCCCGGTCGCATTGGCCGTTTCACTGCACGCCCCTACGGATGAGCTGCGCAGCGAACTCGTGCCGATCAACAAGAAGTATCCGCTCAAGGAATTGCTGGCTGCGTGCGTGCGCTATCTCGATCGGGCGCCGCGCGATTTCATCACGTTCGAATACGTGATGCTGGCAGGCGTGAACGACAGTACCGAGCACGCGCGTCAACTCGCGAAGCTGCTTAAGACGGTCCCATCCAAAATCAATTTGATTCCGTTCAACCCGTTCCCGGATTCGGGCTACGTGCGCTCGGACGCGGCTGCGGTCGAGAATTTCCGCGATGTGCTGATGCAGAAGGATTTCACGGTGATGGTGCGTAAAACCCGCGGCGACGACATCGACGCGGCATGCGGACAGCTTGCGGGTCAGGTCCAGGACAAAACGCGGCGTCGCGAGAAGCGCGCTGCAATCGCAACGGCGTGAGGTGCTCATGACAAGACTGATCGGACGGGTGATTGCTGTTGGCTCGATACTGGCGATGTGCGGCTGCGCGGGCACCGGCTCGGAGTCGACGAGCTACGCCCCCAAGACGGTGGTCGATACGGACGAGCTTTCGCGCGCCCGCATTCATACGGAACTCGCGGCGGGCTACCTCGAGTTGGGGAACTACGGCGTGTCGCTGCAGGAGGCGGGCGAAGCGCTGAAGGCCGATCCCAACTATGCGCCGGCGTTCAGCGTGCTGGGCCTCGTGTACATGGAATTGCGCGACGACCGGGCGGCCGAGGCGAACTTCCAGCGCGCGCTGCGCATCAGCCCGCAGGATTCCGACGTCAACAATAATTTCGGGTGGTTTTTGTGCCAGCGCAAGCGCGAGCAGGAATCGATCAAGTACTTTCTGACGGCATTGCGCAACCCGCTTTACCCGACGCCCGACAAGTCGTGGGTGAACGCCGGCGTATGCGCGCGCCAGGCCGGCGACATCACGGCGGCGGACGATTATTTTCAGAAAGCGCTGAAGGTGCGGCCGGGACAGCCGCAGGCGTTGCTGCAGCTCGCGGACATGGCCTACAAGCGCAAAAACTTTACCGAAGCCAAATCGTATCTGACGCGCATTCAACGCGAAGTCGAGCCGACGCCTGAATTTCTGTGGCTCTCTTTGCGCGTCGAGCGCGCGATCGGCGATCGCAATGCAGAAGGCAGCCTGGGGTTCCAGCTGCGCAAGAACTTCCCCGAATCGCGCGAGGCGCGCGCATTGGCGGCCGGCCAGTACGAATGAGCACAGCCGAATTTTCGGCCGAATCCGATATACCGCCGCCGCGACCACCCGGCGAGCAATTGGCGGCTGCCCGGGTCAACCGCGGACTGAGCATCGCGGAGATCGCCCAGCATCTGAAGCTCTCCCCGTGGCAGGTCGAAGCACTTGAAGAGGGCGACTACCGGCGGCTCCCGAGCCCGGTGTTCGTGCGCGGCTTTATCCGCAACTATGCGCGCCTGGTCAAGCTCGACCCGGCGGGGTTGCTCGCCGTCGCAGAGAGCCAATTGCCGCCCACTGCGCCCCTGTCGCGCGCGGCGTTGGGGCCCTCTGCGGAAATTCCGTATCCGACCCGGCGCCGCGTCAATTATTACAAATACGCCATCCTCGGCGCGCTCGCGCTTATTCCGCTCGCGGTCTACGAGTTTTATCCGGACAGCTCGTCCGAGCCGGCGGCGACTGGCGGGCAGGCCGATGCGCCGCCGCCCCAGGCGGTAGCGGACCCAACGACGACGCCGGTTTCCAACGCAGGAGTGACGCCGGCTGCTGCCGTCCCGGAGACGGCGGCGCCGTCGAACGCCGGCACCGTTGGGGTGAGCGCGTCCGCCACGCCGGGGGCCGCGCGGCGCGCCGCCGGCGACCAAGTGCTGCGCCTGCGGTTTACGCGCGAATCCTGGGTCGAGATACGCGACGGCGATGGGCGCAAGATATTTTCGCAATTGAATGCGCCCGGCACCGAGCAGACGGTGAGCGGGACGCCGCCGCTGGCGCTGGTTGTCGGCAATGCGAACGGCGTTCAGCTTACCCACAATGAGCAGCCCGTCGATCTTGGTCCCCATACCAAGGTCAACGTCGCGCGGCTCACGATCGAGTAGGCAACATGTACGGTGTTTTGCAAAGGCGTCAAACGCGCCGCGTGGTGGTCGGCGGCATCGCAGTAGGCGGCGGTGCGCCTATCGTCGTGCAATCGATGACCAACACGGACACCGCCGACATCGACGCCACCGTCGCGCAGGTCGCGGCGCTCGCGCGCGCGGGTTCCGAAATCGTGCGCATCACGGTCAACAGCGCCGAAGCCGCCGCCGCGGTACCTCACATCCGCGACAAGCTGGCGGCGAAAGGGGTCGACGCCCCGCTGGTTGGCGACTTTCACTTCAACGGACACCGGTTGCTCACGCAACACCCGGACTGCGCCGAAGCGCTCGCCAAGCTGCGCATCAATCCCGGCAACGTCGGCCGCGGCTCCAAGCGGGACGAGCAGTTCGCGACGATGATCGAGTTCGCGTGCAAATACGGGAAGCCGGTCCGCATCGGCGTGAACTGGGGCAGCCTCGATGCAGAGCTCATTGCGCGCATGATGGACGACAACGCGAGCAGCGCCCACCCGCAGGAAGCCGCGGTCGTCACGCGGCGGGCGCTGGTGGCCTCCGCCCTCGACAGCGCGCGGCAAGCCGAGAGCCTGGGCCTTGCCGGCGACCGGATCATTTTGTCGTGCAAGGTGAGCGGCGTGCAGGACCTGATCGCCGTGTACCGCGACATCGCGGCGCGCTGCGACTATCCGCTGCATCTGGGGCTTACCGAAGCAGGGATGGGATCGAAGGGCATCGTCGCGTCGACCGCCGCGATGGGCGTGCTGCTGCAGGAGGGCATCGGCGATACCATTCGCGTCTCGCTGACGCCCGAGCCGCACGGGGATCGCACGCGCGAAGTCATCGTCGCCCAGGAGATTTTGCAGACGATGGGATTGCGCTCGTTCACCCCGCTCGTGATTGCCTGTCCCGGCTGCGGGCGCACGACGAGCACGTTCTTTCAGGAGCTCGCCGACAGTATTCAGACGTATTTGCGCGCGCAGATGCCGGTCTGGCGGGGTCATTACCCGGGCGTTGAAAACATGCACGTCGCGGTCATGGGCTGCGTCGTGAACGGCCCCGGCGAAAGCAAGCACGCCAACATCGGCATCAGCCTGCCGGGTTCCGGTGAAAACCCGGTGGCCCCGGTGTATATCGACGGCGCCAAAGCGGTGACTTTGAAGGGCGACAACATCGCAGCCGAATTTCAGGCGCTGGTTGAGCAGTACGTGCATGAGCACTACACGCCGGCCGCTGGCGCTGCAGTTAGCGCGGGCGTCAGCGCGCACTGAACCCAAAACTCTTTACCCATGTCGAACAAGATCCAGGCCATCCGCGGGATGAACGACGTCCTGCCGGACGAAGCGCCACTGTGGCAGTTTCTGGAAGACACGGTGCGTGAAGTATTCAGGCGCTACGGTTACCGCAACATTCGCACGCCGATCGTGGAGCGCACGGAGCTTTTCGTGCGCGGCGTTGGCCAGGTCACCGACATCGTCGAGAAGGAGATGTACTCTTTCACCGACGCCATGAATGGCGACCAGCTCTCGCTGCGGCCCGAAGGCACGGCGCCCACCGTTCGCGCCGCCCTCGAGCACAACCTGCTTTATAACGGTCCCCAGCGTCTTTGGTACAGCGGCCCGCTGTTCCGGCATGAGCGTCCGCAGAAAGGGCGCTATCGCCAGTACCATTCATTCGGCGCGGAGGTGCTCGGCCTTCCTGGCCCCGACGTGGACATCGAGCTGCTGCTGATGGCGCGCCGCGTCTGGCAGGCGCTCGGACTGGACGGCGTGCAATTGCAGATCAATACCATCGGCAGTGCTGAAGAGCGTCGCGCGTTTCGCGAAAAGCTGATTCAATACTTCGAGTCGCATGTGGAACTGCTTGATGAAGACGCCCAGCGGCGGCTGCAGACCAACCCCTTGCGCATTCTGGACAGCAAGAATCCGCAGATGCAGGACATGATCAATGCGGCCCCGCGCCTGCTCGACACTCTCGGTGCGGAGTCCCGCGCGAACTTCGAGGCTGTGCAGGCGGGTTTGCGCGAGGCAGGCATCGCGTACACCGTCAATCCGCGTCTCGTTCGCGGGCTCGATTATTACAACCTGACTGTTTTTGAATGGGTGAGCGACCGGCTGGGCGCGCAAAGCGCCATCTGCTCGGGCGGCCGCTACGACGGGCTGTTCGAGCAGCTTGGCGGCAAGCCCGCGCCGGGCTGCGGCTTCGGCATCGGCGTGGAGCGCACGCTGCTGCTGCTCGAAGAGAGTAAAATCCACGCCCGCCACCAACCCGACGCCTATATTGCCCACTCCGGCGAGGGTGCCGCCAATTATGCAATGCAGACAGCCGAACAATTGCGCGATTGCGGTCTTGCAGTCGTGCTTGATTGCAGCGGCGCCGGGTTTAAATCGCAGATGAAGAAAGCGGACGGCAGCGGCGCGCGGTACGCAGTGATCATCGGCGCCGATGAAATCGCCGCTCGCATGGTGACCTTGAAGCCGCTGCGCGAGTCGGCGGAACAAACGCGCTGCACGGTGGGCGAAGCGGCGGCGGTGATGACAAACAAACTGGACAGCAAAAGAGGTTGATGATGGCCGTGTACGATCTGGAAGAGCAGGAACAGATAGACGAAATCAAGGCCTGGTGGAAGCAGTACGGCACGCTTGTGATTCTGATCGCGACGGCCGCGGTGCTGACTGTGGCGGGGCTGCGCGGCTGGAGCTATTACCAGAGCCGGCAAGGCGTCGAGGCCGGCGAACTGTATACGCAGTTACAGGGCGCGGCGGGCGCCAACGATGCAAAAAAAGTCCAGGACATCGCCGCGGTGATCACCGATCGCTACAAGCGTACGGGCTACGCAACTTTTGCCGCGCTGGCGGCTGCCAAGGCCGCGTTCGACACCGGGGATCTCGCCGGTGCAAAAGCGCGCCTGCAATGGGTCGTGGACAATGGGCGCGAGGCCGAGACGCGCGACATTGCGCGCCTGCGCCTGGCGGCGGTGCTGCTCGACGACAAGAAATACGACGAGGCGCTGAAGCTCATGGAGACTTCGCCCGTCGAAACATTTACCGCGCTGTATGCCGATCTGAAAGGCGACATCCTGGTTGCCCAGGGTAAGCAGCAGGAAGCGCGTGCCGCCTACCAGACCGCATTGGATAAAAGCGAAAGCAAGAGCGGTTACCGTGCGTTGATCCAGGTCAAGCTCGACGCGCTCGGCACGGCGCGATGATTTCGCAGTTGCGCACGCCGGCCGCGCTCGTCGCGTCACTGCTGCTCATGGCCGCGTGCGCCGCGCCGGGCGACGTCATCGACAAATGGTTTGGCAGCGGCCCGGTACAGAAACCGGCGGAGCTCGTTGTGTTCAAGCCCACCGCGACGCCGAAGATCCTGTGGCAGGCCAGCGTGGGAGCGAGCGAGCGGCGCGTATTCGGCCCCGCGATCGCAGGCTCCGTGGTTTATGCCGCGGGCGCCTCCGGCCAGATCCTGCGCCTGGATGCGTCGACCGGCAAGCTGCTCGGCCGCATGGACAGCAAGCTCGCGCTTTCGGGCGGCGTGGGGAGCGACGGCAATCTGGTGCTGGTCGGCAGCTCCAAAGGCGAGGTGATTGCGCTCGACAACAGCGGCAAGCAGTTGTGGAAGTCGCAATTGACGAGCGAAGTGCTGAGCGCGCCGCAGGTCTCGCAGAATATGGTCGTGGTGCGCACCGGCGACGGTCGGATTTTTGGTCTCGATGCGGCCACGGGCGCGCGCAAGTGGCTTTACCAGCGCGCGCTGCCGCCACTCACCGTGCGCACGTCGGTCAGCGTGCTGCTCTATCGCGGCGGCGTTTTTGCCGGCTTTCCCGGCGGACGGCTCGTCGCGCTCGCAATCGACACCGGCAACATCGGCTGGGAGGCGACCGTCGCGCTGCCGAAGGGCGCAACGGAGCTTGAGCGGGTAGCCGACGTTTCGAGCTTGCCGATCACCGACGGAAGACAGATTTGCGCGGTGGCCTTTCAGGGCCGCGCGGCATGTTTCGATCTCATCAAGGGCACGCCGAACTGGAGCCGCGATGTGTCGAGCATCGCCGGGCTCACCAACGATCGCGACAATCTTTACGTCTCCGACGACAAAAGCGCCCTGATCGCATTCGAGATGACCGGCGGCGCGAGCCTCTGGAAGCAGGACAAGTTATTCGGCCGCTATGTGAGCGGCCCGGTGGTCGCCGGCAAATATCTGGCGGTCGGCGATTTCCAGGGATACGTGCATTTCGTTTCGCGGGACGACGGCTCGTTCGTGGCGCGTATCCCCACGGACGGCAGCCCCATCGTGGCGCAGCCGCTCGCGCTCAACGACGGCATTCTCGTGCAAACGGTCAAGGGCGGAGTTTTCGCGATCGCCATTCAGTGAGCGCCGTGGCGACAGCGCTTGCACGCGCGCCGCGCGCGACGGTTAACCGGCGAACTCGCCGCGCCGCGGAGGCCGCGCCGTGATTCCGACCCTGGTCATCGTGGGCCGCCCGAACGTGGGCAAGTCGACCCTCTTCAACCGGCTTACGCGCAGCCGCGACGCTATCGTCGCCGATATCCCCGGTTTGACGCGCGACCGGCATTACGGCCGCGGACAGGTCGGCTATAAGTCTTACATCGTTGTCGACACCGGCGGGCTCGAGCCCGTATCTGAAAATGGCGTCATGCAGGTGATGGCGCAGCAGACGCTGCTCGCCATCGACGAGGCGGACGCCATCATGTTGCTGGTGGATGGACGTCAGGGCCTCACGCCTCAGGACCGTGAGATCGCCGGGCAATTACGCCGGACCGGGCGCAAGGTCTGGCTGGTCGTCAACAAAGCCGAGGGCATGCAGCCGGCGACCGTCAACGCCGATTTCCATGAGCTTGCACTGGGTGAGCCGCTCGCCATATCGGCCGCGCACGGAGAAGGGGTCAGCGATCTCGCGGAACTCGTCACCGCGGATTTTCCCGAGCGTGAAGATGTCGACGAGGACGAGAAACCCGAGACCCGGCCCCGCATCGCGATAGTCGGGCGCCCGAATGTCGGCAAGTCGACGCTGGTCAATTCGGTGCTGGGCGAGGACCGGGTGGTGGTCTTCGACGAGCCCGGGACCACGCGCGACAGTATCTACATTGATTTCGAGCGGGCGGGGCAGCGCTATACGCTGATCGACACGGCGGGCGTGCGGCGGCGGGCAAACGTCACCGATGCCATTGAAAAGTTTTCCGTGATCAAGACACTGCAGGCCATCGAAGACGCCAACGTGGTGATCCTGGTGCTCGATGCGCGCGACCAGATCGTCGATCAGGATGCGCACATCGCCGGATATATCGTGGAAGCGGGGCGCGCGCTGGTGGTCGCCGTCAACAAATGGGACGGGCTGCGCCCGGAGCAGCGCGAAAGCGCCAAGCATACGCTCGAGCGCACGCTGAACTTCATCGACTTTGCGCCTGTGCACTATATCTCCGCGCTGGCGGGGACCGGCGTCAAAGCATTGCTGGACGCCGTCGAGCGCGCCTACCGTGCCGCCATGGTGAAGCTGCCCACGCCCAAGCTCACGCGCGCGCTCGAGGCCGCGATTGCGCGGCAAGCCCCGCCGCGGGGCGGCATCTTCCGGCCGAAAATGCGCTACGCCCACCAGGGCGGCAGCAATCCGCCGCGCATCATCATTCATGGCACCGGGCTCAACCGCGTGCCCGACAGCTACCGGCGCTACCTCGAGCATTTCTTCCGCGACGCGTTCGAACTCATGGGCACCCCGCTGAAAATAGAATTCCGGCAAGGGGTTAATCCATATGACAAACGTCGCGGCAGGCGGTGAGAGTTCGTCCTATGGCGCTGGCTGGTGAAATACAGTAGAGTGCTGTAATCAAATACTAAAAACGATGGGGCCACAATGAGTACGAAAGGGCAGCTGCTACAAGACCCGTTCCTTAACGCGCTGCGGAAAGAGCATGTTCCGGTTTCCATCTATCTTGTTAATGGCATCAAGCTGCAAGGCCAGATCGAGTCGTTCGACCAGTATGTCGTGCTGCTGAAAAACACGGTTACGCAAATGGTCTATAAACACGCAATCTCTACCGTGGTGCCCGCGCGCGCGGTCAATCTTGCGCTCGACCACGCGGCCGACAGCTGACTTTTATTCCCCACTTCTGAATGTTTGAACGTCCCGGGAGCGATTCCCAGGCGGTGCTCGTCAGTCTCGATTTCGGCGATCCGGATTACGCCGAATCGACCGACGAGCTCGCGCAGCTTGCGCTGAGCGCCCGCATCGGCGTCGCGGGTATCCTGCGCGGGAGGCGCGCGCGTCCGGATCCGGCCTATTTCGCCGGTACCGGCAAAGTGGAAGAACTCGCGGCACTGCTCGCGCAAGCGGGTGCCGGGCTCGTGATCTTCAATCACGAACTCTCGCCCGCCCAGGAGCGCAACCTCGAAAAGAAGCTCGGATGCCGTGTGATCGACCGCGTGAGCCTCATCCTCGATATCTTCGCGCAGCGCGCGCATAGCCATGAAGGCAAGCTCCAGGTGGAGCTCGCTCAACTCGAGCACCTCGCCACGCGGCTCGTGCGCGGATGGACCCACCTGGAACGGCAAAAAGGCGGTATCGGATTGCGCGGCCCCGGCGAAACGCAGCTCGAAACAGACCGCCGGTTGCTTGGCAAGCGCGTCAAGGTGCTTAAGGACAAGCTCGCAAGGCACGCGAACCAGCGCCAAGTGCAGCGCCGCGCGCGCCGGCGGGCAAACGTCCTGTCCGTGTCGCTGGTCGGCTACACGAACGCCGGGAAAAGCACGCTTTTCAATGCGCTGACCCGCGCGCAGGCCTATGCGGCGGATCAGCTCTTCGCGACCCTCGATACCACCACGCGGCGCGTATTCCTGCCCTCCGGCGTCGCGCTCGTGCTATCCGATACGGTCGGGTTCATCCGCCAGTTGCCGCACACGCTGGTCGCCGCTTTTCGCGCCACCCTGGAAGAGGCGATCCAAGCCGATCTGCTCCTGCACGTGGTCGATGCGGCCAGCACGACGCGCGATGCGCAGATCGCGGCGGTCAATGCCGTGCTGGCGGAAATCGGCGCGGATCACATTCCGCAAGTTCTCGTCTACAACAAGATCGATTTGACCGGCGGCGAGCCCCGGGTCGAGCGGGACGAGTATGGTAAAATCGAACGCGTCTGGATCAGCGCCGGACAGGGGTCGGGACTCGATCTGGCGCGCACGGCGCTCGAAGAACACGCGGCCGCGGCAAACCGTCATACGGCGGCGCGTCACGCGGCGGCATGACACGGATCGAAAACTCATGAGTACCTACTGGCAGTCCTTCCGCGGCGGTGTCGCCGGACGCTGGCGCCGTATGGCCGGCTTCGTGCTGATGTCGCTGAACGACCCGCAATGGGGCCGCGGCGGAAAAAATTCGGGCCCGCCGGACCTGGACGAGTTGATGCGCAACTTCAACCAGAAAATCGGTTCGTTGTTCGGGCGCAAGGGCGGGGGCGACAATCGCACCCCGGGCGGTCCCAACCCCGGCTTCGCGCAGTTCGGCGGCGGCGCGGGCATCCTCATCGGGCTCGTATTTCTGGTGTGGCTCGCCAGCGGCTTTTACATCGTCGACGCCAGCCAGCGCGGCATGGTGTTGCGCTTTGGCAAGTTCGTCGAAGAAACGCTGCCCGGCCCGCACTGGCACCTGCCGTTCCCGATCGAGACCGCGGAAATCGTGAACGTCTCGCAGGTGCGGACGATAGAAATCGGCTCGCGCAACGGCGGCAAGAGCAAGGTGCCGAAGGAATCGCTGATGCTGACCGATGACGCGAATATCATCGACATCCAGTTTGCGGTTCAGTACGTGGTCAAGAATCCGCAGGAGTTTCTATTCGCCAATCGCGCCCCGGAAGACAGCGTGCTGCAGGCGGCGGAGACCGCGATCCGTGAAATCGTCGGCAAGAACACGATGGACCTCGTGCTTTACAAAGGTCGCGCGCAGATTACGAGCGACGCGCAGAAGCTGATGCAGGAAATCCTCGATCGCTATCACACCGGCATCAGCATCAGCAAGGTCACGATGCAAAACGCGCAGCCGCCGGAGCAGGTTCAGGCCGCCTTCGACGACGCGGTCAAGGCCGGACAGGATGGCGAGCGCCAGAAAAACGAAGGCCAGGCCTATTCGAACGATGTGGTACCTAAGGCCGAGGGCGCCGCCTCGCGACTCACGGCGGAAGCCGAAGGCTATAAGCAGCGGGTAATGGAGCGCGCGGAGGGCGATGCAAGCCGGTTCCGCCAGATCGTCGCCGAATACAACAAGGCGCCGGGTGTCACGCGCGAGCGCCTGTACCTCGACGCAATGCAGGAAATCATGAGCAACACGAGCAAAGTGCTGGTCGATCAGAAAGGCGGCAACAATCTTCTGTATCTGCCGCTGGATAAATTGATGCAGCTCACGGGTTCGGGCGCCGCTGCATCGCTGGATGCGATGAGCAAGCCGGCCGAGCCCAGCCCCGGGGCGGAAGCGCTGCCATCGGCGTCGCGTTCCAGGGATGCGTTGCGCAGCCGCGAGCGGGAGCCACGCTGATGAACCAGAAACTCGGCATGTCGCTCGTAGTCGCAGTCATCCTGCTGATCGTGGTCTCGATGTCGGTCTTCGTCGTCGATACGCGGCAGAAAGCAATCGTGTTCCGCTTCGGCGAGATCGTGTACGTGATCAACAAGCCCGGCCTCTACATGAAGATTCCGCTGATCGACAACGTGCGCTACTTCGATGCGCGCCTGCTGACGATCGACAGCGCGGAGCCCGAGCGCTTTCTCACCAAAGAGAAGAAGAACGTGCTGGTCGATCTCTTCGTCAAATGGCAGATCAACGATGTGCAACTTTATTACATCAGTGTCAATGGAGACGAAAACCGCGCCCAGATCCGGCTGCTCCAGACGATCAACGACGGCCTGCGCGCGGAATTCGGCAAGCGCGACGTGCATGAAGTGGTATCCGGAGAGCGCGATGTGATCATGGAGCGCATGCGCGAGAAGGCGAATGAAGACGCCATTAAAATCGGCGTAGTCGTGCGCGACGTGCGGTTAAAGCGCGTCGACCTGCCGGCGGAAGTCAGCGAGTCGGTCTACGGGCGCATGCGCGCTGAACGGACGCGCGCCGCCAACACGCTGCGGTCGGAAGGTGCCGCCGAGTCGGAGAAAATCCGCGCCGACGCGGACCGGCAGCGCGAGGTTATCCTGGCGAAAGCCTATCGCGATGCGCAGCGCCTGAAGGGCGAGGGGGATGCCAAAGCCTCTGCCATCTATGCGAGGGCGTACGAGCAGAATCCCGAGTTCTACGCGTTTTACCGCAGTCTCGACGCGTATACGAAGAGTTTCAAAAATAAAAGCGATGTTCTCGTGCTCGAGCCGAGCTCGGAGTTTTTCAAGTATCTGAAAAGCAGCAAGCCGGCCAAATAACGCGGCGCGGAGCAGGGCGTGGGTAAATATCTGCTGACCGCGCTGGCGCTGATGTTGATCATAGAGGGCCTGCTGCCGTTCCTTGCGCCCGGCCTGTGGCGCGAAACCTTCCGCCGTATTACCGAAATGTCCGATGGACAGGTGAGGTTCGTCGGGCTTGCCTCGATTTCATGCGGGATGTTGCTGCTGTTGTTTGTGGCGCGCTAAAGACGCGCCGCCGGGACACGCGCTGCTTGGGAAACCGGGGCATACGCGTGTATCCTTGCGAGTCGTCTTTTTTGCGCTGTCTTTCCCGTAACGTATTGAGCCACCATGCGTAAATGGCTGCTGCCTGAATATATAGAGGACGTCCTGCCGGAGCCGGCGCGCCGTATCGAAGCGCTGCGCAGGGGCATGCTCGACCTCTTTGCGCTGCATGGCTACCAGCTCGTGCTGCCGCCGATGCTCGAATACGTCGAATCGTTGCTGACCGGCACCGGTCACGACCTCGATTTGCGCACGTTCAAGCTGGTTGACCAGTTGTCGGGCCGCACGCTCGGCGTGCGCGCGGATATTACCCCGCAGGTTGCGCGGATCGACGCCCATCTCATGAACCGCAAAGGCGTGAACCGCCTTTGTTACGCCGGCAGCGTTTTGCACACGCTGCCTGCCGGCCTCAACCGCACGCGCGAACCGCTGCAGATCGGTGCCGAAATCTATGGGCACGCCGGTATAGAAAGCGATCTGGAAGTGCAGCGCCTGATGCTCGATGCGCTGCACCTCGCCGGTATCGTCAAACTGCACCTGGATATCGGCCATGTCGCGGTTTTTCGCACGCTGGTCAAAGCCGCCGGTGCAGGCGCGGAAACCGAAGAAGAACTGTTTCGCGCAGTCCAGGCCAAGGATGTGCCCGCGCTGGCCCGGCTCGCGGCGAAGCTCGATCGCAATCTGGGGGCCGCGCTGCAGGCGCTACCGGAACTGACCGGCGGCATCGACGTGCTTGCGCGCGCGAAAAAACTGCTGCCCGATATCCCGGAGATCCGGCAGGCGCTCACGCAACTGCGCGCGATTGCGGCCGCAACGCATGACGCGGGAACGGAAATCTGTTTCGATCTCGGCGAATTGCGCGGGCTGCACTATCACAGCGGCGTCGTATTCGCCGTCTATGCGGAAGGCTGGTCGAATGCATTGGCGCTGGGTGGACGCTACGATGAAGTGGGTGTTGCATTCGGCCGCGCGCGGCCGGCGACCGGCTTCAGCATGGATTTGCGCGAAATCGTGATGGTTGCCCCCGCGGCGGAGGCGCGCACTGCGATACTCGCGCCTTATCTGCCCACGGATGCCGCCTTGCAGCGGCGGATTGCAACGTTGCGCAAAGCAGGCGATGCCGTGATAGTGGAGCTGCCCGGCCACGACAAGGCGCGCGAAGAGCTCGGCTGCAATCGCCGGCTTGCCGTGCGCAACGGCAAATGGATCGTCGAGCCCATGCGGGCGGCGACGCCGGGCGAGCGCAGTAACGGTTAAAACCCACATAGAGAGAGCAATGGCGAAAAACGTAGTCGTTATCGGCAGTCAATGGGGCGATGAAGGCAAGGGCAAGATCGTCGACTGGCTGACCGACCATGCGCAGGGCGTCGTGCGCTTCCAGGGCGGGCACAACGCAGGGCACACGCTGGTCATCGGGGGCAAGAAAACCGTCCTGCGCTTGATCCCGTCAGGAATCCTGCGCGAAGGCGTGGCATGCTACGTGGGCAACGGTGTCGTGTTGTCGCCCGACGCGCTGCTTAAGGAAATCGGGGAACTCGAGAGCGCGGGCGTCGATGTCATGCGTCGCCTGCGCATCAGCGATGCCTGCCCGTTGATACTGCCGCACCATGTGGCGATCGACCATGCGCGCGAGGCCGCGAAAGGCGCCGGCAAGATCGGCACCACCGGGCGCGGCATCGGGCCGGCTTACGAAGACAAGGTCGCGCGGCGCGCCATCCGCCTGCAGGACCTCATGCATCGCGAGCGCTTCGCCGCCAAGCTGGGTGAAGTGCTCGATTATCACAACTTCGTGCTCAAGAATTATTTCCGCTCCGCCATCGTGGATTTTCAGAAAACACTCGACGATACGCTGGCACTTGCCGAGCGCATCAAGCCGATGGTGGCCGACGTGCCGCGCATGCTGTACGAGGCGCAGAAGGCGGGTAAAAATCTGCTCTTCGAAGGCGCGCAGGGCACGCTGCTTGACGTCGATCACGGGACGTATCCATACGTTACTTCGAGCAATTGCGTGGCGGGCGCCGCGTGCGCGGGCGCCGGCGTCGGGCCGCACTTGCTGCATTACGTGCTGGGTATCACCAAGGCTTATACGACTCGCGTTGGCTCAGGCCCGTTCCCGACGGAACTCGAAGACGACATTGGCAAGCACCTGGCCGAACGCGGCAATGAATTCGGCTCCGTGACCGGACGTCCGCGGCGCTGCGGCTGGTTCGATGCGGCGGCGCTCAAGCGCTCGATCCAGATCAACGGCATATCGGGGCTCTGCATCACCAAGCTCGATGTGCTCGATGGCGTCGAAACACTGCAATTGGGCGTCGGTTATAACGTCGATGGCGAGCGGCTCGACCTGCTGCCGTCGGGCGCCGAAGCGCTCGCGAAGTGTGAACCCGTCTACGAGGAAGTGCCCGGCTGGTCAGGCAGCACCGTCGGGTTGACGCGTTACGAGCAATTGCCGGCGGAAGCGCGGCATTACTTAAAGCGCATCGAGGAAATCTGCGAAGTGCCGGTAGATATGATCTCTACCGGGGCGGAGCGCGCGGAGACGATAGTGCGGCGTCATCCGTTCGAGTAGCGCGCTTGATGAAGGGCTCGCGGTGAAGCGTAAGGAATGAAAGGTGAGGGATGAGGGATGAAGGATGAGGATCAGGATCAGGGATGAGGCGTAAGCTACCGGATTTGCACAGGCACTGTGCGCCTCGCCGATCCTGTAAGCTTGCTTTTCAAACCTGAACCTGGTGCCCGGGAAGGGACTCGAACCCCCACAGTGTTACCACCGCATGGACCTGAACCATGTGCGTCTACCAATTCCGCCACCCGGGCATTCAAGGCGGGCAAATTTAATCATTAAGGCCACTTTTGTCAATGAAAACGCGAAAATCCCGCGCTCGCGCGCGCGATGCCGGCGGCGCAAAGCGCAGCGGTGCAAACAAAGCGCAGCGCGCAGCGCCGGTGAAGGCAACACGCGCGAATCACGTTAACCCGGACGTCTCGAGTTCGCGTCGTCCGGCTTCCCCATCCGCCTCACTTTTGCGCTCACCGGTTCGCACCAACGATCCGTATCAGGCGCGCGAGAGCAGCAATTACGACGAGCCGGTGCCGAGCCGAGAAATGATACTCGAGACGCTGAACGCGCAAGGCGTGCCGGTAAGCAATGCGCGACTTGAAGAGCTGCTTAATATAACGGACACGGAGCGCGAAGGCTTCGAGCGCCGGCTTTCTGCAATGCAGCGCGACGGGCAGATCATGCGCAATCGCCGCGATGCGATTTGCGTCGTCACCAAGCTCGACCTGATTACCGGCAAAGTTCAAGGCCATCCGGACGGATTTGGTTTCCTCATGCGTGATGACGGCGGCCCGGACATGTTCCTCGGTCCGCCGGAAATGCACAAAGTGCTCCATGGCGATCGCGTCGCCGCACGCGAGATCGGGCTCGACCGCCGCGGGCGGCCCGAAGCGAAAATCGTGGAAGTGCTGGAGCACGTCAATCATCGTATCGTCGGCCGGCTGCGCAACGAGCAGGGGGTTTACTTCGTCGTTCCCGAGAACCGGCGCATCAGCCAGGAGTTGCTGGTGCCGCCGGGGGACACCCTCGAAGCGAAGCCGGGTCAGGTCGTCGTCGCCGCGATCATTGCGCAGCCGGCACGCCATGCGCAGCCCATCGCGCGCGTGGTCGAAATTCTCGGTAACTACGCCGACCCGGGCATGGAGATTGAAATAGCGCTGCGCAAGCACGATCTGCCGTACGAGTTCCCGCCGGCGGTCGAGAAAGCCTGTGGCGTGTTCACTGGCAAGGTGACCGCGCAGGATTTTGCAGGCCGCGAGGACGTGCGCAAGCTGCCGCTTGTGACTATCGACGGCGAGACGGCGCGCGACTTCGACGACGCGGTTTACTGCGAGCCGCGCGGCAAGGGGTTTCGCCTGCTCGTTGCGATCGCCGACGTCAGTCATTACGTGGATCATGGGGACGCGCTCGATCGCGAGGCGCTCAATCGCGGCAACTCCGTTTACTTCCCGCGGCGCGTGATTCCGATGCTGCCAGAAGTTCTGTCGAACGGACTGTGCTCGCTCAATCCGAATGTGGACCGCTTGTGCATGGTGTGCGACATGAACATTGATGCGCAGGGCGAAGTCACGGATTATCGTTTCTACCCGTCGGTGATGTGGTCGCACGCGCGCTTCACCTACACGACCGTCGCCGACATTCTGGAGAATCCCCAAGGCGCGGCGGCCGCTCAACATCGCGTGCTCGTGCCGCAGCTGACAAATCTGAACCGGCTGTATCAGGTGCTGGCGAAATCGCGCGCCAGGCGCGGCGCGATCGACTTTGAGACGATCGAAACGCAGATGATCTTCGACCCGCATGGCAAGATCGAGCGCATCGTGCCGGTCAAGCGCAATGACGCGCACCGCATCATCGAGGAATGCATGCTGGCGGCCAATGTGTGCGCGTCGGACATCCTGCGCAGGAACGAGCATCCTGCGCTCTACCGCGTTCACCAGGGGCCTACGCCGGAGCGCCTTTTGGGGCTGCGCGAATTTCTGAAAGGCTTCGGCCTCGAGCTGGGCGGCGGCGAGTCTCCGCATGCGAAGGATTACGCGAAGGTGCTCGAGCGCGTGAAGGATCGCCCGGATGCGCAGCTCCTGCAGACGGCCATGCTGCGTTCCCTGCGCCAGGCGGTCTACAGCCCCGAGAACCTCGGGCACTTCGGGCTGGCGTATGAGGCTTACGCTCACTTCACTTCGCCCATCCGGCGCTATCCCGATCTGCTGATACACCGCGCGATCAAGGCAGTGCTCAGAAAAAAACGCTATGAGCCGGGCAACTGGTCCGACCTCGGCATGCAATGCTCGCTGACCGAACGGCGTGCCGACGAGGCAACGCGCGATGTGGACGCATGGCTTAAATGCTATTACATGCGGGATCGCGTGGGCGACGTCTTCGAGGGCACCATAAGTTCGGCGGTTGCTTTCGGGATTTTCGTGGCGCTTGACGGCGTCTACGTCGAAGGACTCGTGCACGTCTCCGATCTGGGCAGTGACTATTTTCACTTTGACGCGGCTAAGCATCAGTTGGTCGGCGAGCGCACCGCTCAGCGCTATCGGCTGGGCGATCGCGTGCGTGTCCGCGTGGCGCGCGTGGACATTGAGTCGAGCAAGATCGATTTCGTGCTTGAAGAAGGCGTTGCCGCGGCGTATTCCGCGCGGCCGGCCAGGGGTAAGCGGAAATAATGCTGGCCTTGCGCGAGGCTATCCTTCAGGCAGACGCGGCCCATGGCTGACACGCGTATCGTGTACGGATTTCATGCGGTCGTCAGCCGAATACGCCAGCAAGCGGCCGGCGTGCAAGAGATTTACCTCGACTCGTCGCGTCACGATGCGCGTGCGCAGGACTTGACGAAGCTCGCGGCGAGCCATGACGTTCGCGTCATAGCCGTGGATGCCCAGCGTCTCGATGGCCTGACCGGCAATGCGCGGCACCAGGGTGTGGCCGCCCGCGTTGCGGCGATTCCGCTCAAGCACGATCTTGACGACGTGCTCGAATCGATCAGCGGTCCCGCCCTGCTGCTTGTGCTCGATGGCGTGCAGGACCCGCACAATCTCGGTGCCTGTTTGCGCGTTGCCGACGCTTTCGGCGTGCACGCGGTGATCGCGCCCAAAGATCGCGCAGTTGGCATAACGCCCGTCGTAGCCAAGGTGGCGAGCGGCGCTGCCGAAACGGTGCCCTATGTTTCCGTCACCAATCTGGCCCGCACATTGCGCGAGCTCAAGGACGCCGGCATCTGGATTGTCGGTGCCGACGAAACCGGGGCCAGCGACCTTTATGACACGCGGCTGGCCGGTCCCTTGGCATGGGTAATGGGCGCCGAGGGGGAGGGCATGCGGCGCCTTACGCGTGAGCATTGCGATGAATTGGTGCGAATTCCGATGCTTGGCGGGGTCGAAAGCCTGAACGTATCGGTCGCCAGCGGGGTTTGCCTTGGCGAAACCGTTCGCCAGCGCCGCACAGGGGGGGGCGCAGGCTCCTGCGTAAAATAGGCAACTTAGCACAGGTGCATAGGCCAAAAAATCGGCCAGATTGGCGTCGCTGGTAGTGTAAAATTCAGGCTCGCATCTCCCTGCGGGATTGGTCGGATAAATGGCTGCATTGCGTCCTCACCGGCGGCGTCCGTTCAAAATAAAAGCCGTCTCACTGGCTGTTGCTTCCTGTTTCTCGGTCTCCGCGGAGACCGCGCTGGCGAATCCGACGGGCGGCGTCGTGGTCAGCGGAAGTGCCACGTTCAACCAGCAGGGCAACCAGCTCTCGATCACCAATACCCCTGGCGCGATCATCAATTGGCGCGCTTTTTCGATCGGTCCCAACGAACTCACGCGGTTCATTCAGCAATCGTCCGCCAGTTCCGTTCTCAACCGGGTCGTCGGCGTCGATCCCTCCGTCATACTCGGCGCTCTGCAGTCGAACGGCCGCGTTTTCCTGATTAATCCGAACGGAATATTATTCGGTGCAGGCGCGCAGATCGATGTCGCCGGGCTCGTCGCGTCAACGCTTAATCTTTCCAATGCCGATTTTGCGGCGGGACGCCTGCGCTTTACCGAGACGCCGGGCGCGGGCAGCATCACGAATCAGGGCAGCATCTCGACGCCGGGCGGCGGGCAGGTGTATCTGATTGCTCCAGACATCCAGAACACCGGCATTATCACGAGTCCCAAGGGCGAAGTCATACTCGCGGCGGGCCGCACGGTGGAGCTCGTTGACGCCGGCACGCCAAATCTGCGCATTGAAATTACCGCTCCCGACACGCAAGCGGTGAATATCGGCCAAATCGTGGCCAGCAGCGGCAAGATTGGCATTTACGCGGGCCTGATCAAAAACAGCGGTGAAGTTCGCGCGGACGGCGTGGTCGTCGGGCAAAACGGCGAGATTCTGCTAAAGGCCACCAACCGCGTGGCGCTCGAAAAAGGGAGCATAGTCAGCGCATCCGGTCCGACCGCCGGCAAGGTCACAATACAAGCGGACAGCGGGATAGTGACGGTCGCCGGTACCGTTGCGGCGAATGCGTCGCAGGGCGCGGGCGGCGCGATCAACATTGCAGGCGCTCAGGGGGTGAGTGTCGAGCCGACCGCACGCATCTCGGCGGATGGCATGCAGGGCGGCAGCGTTGCGCTGGCGTCTGCTTCGGGCAATGTCACGGTCGCAGCGCCGGTTACGGCAAATGCTACGGCCGGACGTGCGGGACGAATTGCAATCAATGCAGCATCGGCAGTCATCCTCGCGAACGGCGCCCAATTGAGCGCAAGCGGCGGGCTCGGTACGGGCACGGTTACCGTCAACGGTGGCAGCGCGGTCGTCATGGAGAGCGGCAGTGCGGCGGAGGCAAGCGGCGCAGCGGGCGGCGCCGTGAACATGCAAGTGGAACAAGGTTCTTTCGCCGGCCAGGGAACGATCGACGTCACCGCAACGGATTCGAGCGGCGGCACCGTCAATATCGCTGCAGACGGCGACATCACGCTGGACGCTGCCAGCCGCATTCTCGCGCGCGGGCGCGCGGGTGGGGAAATGCGGATTGAATCCAGCAAGGGCACGCTGCTCGCTGCAGGTCTGATCGATGGCCAGGGCAGCAATGGCCCCGGCGGAACCGTGTATCTGCTCGCGCCGCGCGTTGCGCTGATCCAACGCGCACTCATAGACGTGAGCGGTGCCACCCGCGGCGGCACTGTGCTGATAGGCGGCGATTTCCAGGGTCATAACCTGCTCGTGCAGAACGCAAGCCGGACTTACTTCGGACCGGACGCCCTCATCCGTGCCGACGCAAAATCGTCCGGTGATGGCGGCAAGGTCATCATCTGGTCGAATGACGGCACCCAGGCGTACGGCACGGTCAGCGCGCGCGGCGGCGCGATTTCAGGCAACGGCGGATTTGTCGAAGTCTCAGGCAAGGCTTGGCTCGATTTCGCAGCGACGGTTGATACGTCCGCTCCGCACGGCGCATTCGGTACGCTGCTGCTCGATCCGGTGAATATCGATGTAAACGACGCCGGTGGCGCTGCCTACGGCGGCAACAATCTCTTTGGAGACCCCGGCGCGAATTCGATCATTCTGGCGAATGGCGCGGGCTCCATCAGCGCGCAGTCAACGGACGTTCTGCTGCAGGCCGAGAACGATATTACGTTTACGTCTGCCTTTACGATTGCCAACCCCGGAACGAAACTGACCGCACAAGCGGGCCGCTCGATCATCGTCAATACCAGCTTTGCCACGACCAATGGGGACATTACGCTGGTCGCCAACGAGAACCATGCGACATCCACGCGAGTCGCCGGCGCCGCAACGATCAGTATGGCACCGGGTGCGACCATCAACGCCGGCACCGCTAACATTTATTTGGTCATGCGCGAAGGTTTCAGTCATGTGGGCGGCGTGGGCGTCAGTGACAGCGGCAATATCGTAGTCGGAAATCTCACCGCGGCCAATGTCAGCATCGTCCATGACGGATTGACAGCCGACAGCGCGATACTCCGGGCCAGCGCAGGTTCGCTCATTACCGCCTCCAGTGCCGTTTTCATGGAACTCGAATATGCGGGCGGCGCGCTCGCAAGCATAGGTACGGAATCCACGCCGATACGCGTAAGCACTCCGGCACTCGAGGCCCACTACCATTCGGCTAGCGGGGGGATCTTCATCGATTCGCCGAATCCGCAGAATCTTCAGATCGGCGGGGTTCCGGCGCTGATTTTTTCCGGGCTGGTGCGCGGGGTTCAGACAATATCCGGCGGGCCTATCGAAATAACGGTCAACGGTAAACTGACCCAGTTCGCGGGCACGGGCGCTGTTTGCGGAATGCTGGGCGGCACCGGCGGGCCGATCTGTGCCGGCGGAGGTACATACAATCCCGGTGATTCCGTCACATTGCGCGCGAACGATATGGATTTGCTGCGGCCGGTCAGTGGGTGGGACGTTTACCTTAGGCCCGGTGCCGGCGGCGGCATTACTCTCGGTTCGGCCGGAACGGGTGGCAGCTTGCATCTGTCGCAAAGCGAAATCAATCAGATCGATGCTTACGCGGTCATCATTGGAGAGGCGGATGTTTCCGGCAATGTCGTTTTTGCGGGCGACCTCATAACACCGTCTATTTTTCACATACACACTGGTGGCAGCATAACCAGCGGCCTCAATACGCTCACGGTTGGTGCGCTCGGAGACGGAAATACCGATCTTTACGCAACGACCGGCATTCAAATCAATGTACAGGCGAAAACGCTGTCGGCGTACAACGCTGGAGCGACCGGGCATATCAATATCGCGGAGACGGGCGCCGGCGGCGGAACGCTGACGCTCGACCACGGCGTGGACCCGGGCTCTTCATTGCGCAATGACGCCGCGGCAGGCGATATCACGCTCACGACCGCCACACGCTCGCTGGTAGTCGAGAGCTCGATTGTCGGCCAACGCGACATCACCCTGACGGCCACGAATGGCGACATCTGGATCGGCGCTCCCTCAGCGCCGGTGACCGTCAACGCGGGGCGGGATCTATTCATCAATGCAGCGGGCACCTTAACCGTGCAGGCAGGCGATACCAATCTTGGCAGCGGCTCGAGCCGCGACGCGTCGACGAAGGTGCATGCCAATCGGCATCTCACTGTCAACGCGGCAGGGTTGACGGTCGCAGCAGGCACGGCAGCGGCAAGCGGCACAGTAACCGCAGCGGAGACCGCCAAAGCGGATGCCGAACTGACAGCGAATGGCAACATGACGCTGACAATCGGTACGGCGGGCGCCGCGATCCGGGCAGGTAATGCGCAAGTCGACTCGACATCCGGCGATGTCTACGATGCGAGTGCGAACGTCAAGGTTTCGGCGGCGGGCACGCTGAGCATAAATGTCGCAGGCGGCGGTCTCTTTATCGGCAGTGGCCAGGCACACGCGACCGCGCACGAGGGTAATGCGACGGCCACTGCCAATGCAAACACCCTGGTTTCTGCGGGGGGAGCATTTGACATCACGGTAACCGGCAGCAACCTGGTTATCGGCGGCGGAACAGCGCGCGCGCATGCCCGGCACAATGTGAGCGCGACGAGTGCGGTGGTAGGTGGCGATAATGCCGCCATTGCGAAAGCCAATATAAAAGTGCAGTCGGGCGCGGCACTAACGGTGACCGCCGACGGTCTGAGAATCTACGGCGGGTCAGCCGGCGCGGACGCGTACAAGTTCGTGACCGGCAGCAGCAACACCGTCTCCGGAAACAATACCGCGATGGCCGACAGCAACATCGATATTCTTGGCGTAGGCGTTGGACTCAATCTCGGTGCGGGCCAGCTGCTCATTCAGCGCGGCAACGCAAGCGGCGAGGCCTATCATTATTCAGCGGGTGTCAATCAACTCATCAGCGGCAATCACTCGGCTGTTGCGAACAGCAACATAGCGCTCAATGCCGGGACCGGACCGCTGACTGTGGCCGCCGGATCGGTCGTCTTGGGCGACGGTGGGGAGGGCGGATATACCCGGGCTTATATGTACGGCGGCGGCAGCAACAACGCCATAGGCGCCAGCGCCGGCCCGGCTTCTAATTCCGCCGCAGGCAACAGCAACATCAGCGTCAGCGGCGGCAGCGTCGCCTTGACGCTGAGCGGAGGTCTCACGATCGATGTCGGCGGGGCGTATACCGATGCGTATCATGCCGCCACCGGGAGTACGAATACGCTCGGTGGCAATAATGATGCAATCGCGAACAGCAATGTCACTGTTTGCGCTGGCACTATAGCCGGAGCGGTCTGCACTCCAAGCGGCGCGCTGACTATCACGGCACCCGGAGGCGTCAACCTTTTGGGCAACGGGTCCTCCGGTTCGTCGGCGGCTGCCAAGTCAGTCTCGGGCAACAATCACACGCTAAGCGGCAATAATACGGAGAATGCGGTCAGTAATATCGGGCTGCTCGGTTCGGCGATTACTATCGACGTGGGCCCAGGCAACCTCAATATCAGCGGTGCGCGGCTGACGGCGCACGCACAAGGTACCGTGACGGGCGACAGCAACTCGATTTCGGGAAATCAGACGAAGTCAGTCACCAGTAACATTGCGCTCAAGGCCACCGGCGGCGCGTTGACGATCAATGCGGCCGGCGGGAATGTCGATATTTCCGCGGGAAGCGTAGGTGCTGTCGCATACAAGCAGACCTATTCGGGCAACAACAATGTCCTGAGTGGGAATAACACGGCGACGGCGACCAGCAACGTCGATCTGCAGGGCGTCGGCGTGACGATAAATCTCGGCACGGGCGGTCTCAGTATCCGGGGGAGATCAGCGAACGCGCAGGCATACCACGAGGTATCGGGCGGCGCCAACCAGGTGAGCGGCGTGAACTCGGCCACCGCGATTAACAACATCGGCATTGCCGCCACCGGTGGGGGCGCGCTGTCCGTTACCGCGGGCGGGTTATCGCTGGCCGACGGCGGCGAGGGCGGCGCGTTCGCACGCGCCTACATGGATCTGGGCAGCGGCGGCACCGGCAATACGATCGGCGGCACCGCGGGTTTTGCCATGAATACGGCGAGCGCAAATCGCGGGATTACCCTGGCTGGTTCGAACATCACGCTTGACGTTGGTAGCGGCAGCGTAAGTATTTCCGGTGCGCGCGCAAGAGCGGACGCCTATCACCATATTGGTGGGATAAGCAATCACGCCACCGGCGATCTGAGCGCGAACGCGGTGAGCAATGTCACGATCAACACCACCGGTGCGTTGAGCGTAACCGCTACCGGCGGCATGAATATTCGCGGCAGCAGCGCATCCGCGAATGCATATAAATATCTTTCCGGCACGAGCTTTGGCGCGGCAGGAAACAATTCCGCCACGGCAAACAGCACCGTCAACTTGAGCGGAAATAGCGTCGCGCTTAATCTGGGTACTGCTTATCTGCAGATTTCAGGCAGCTCCGCGGGCGCTTCGGCGTACCATTATGTCGCCCCGGGCAGCGTGAGCGCGGTGACCGGCGGTGTGCACATGGCGACTGCAAACAGCATCATCAGCGTAGCCGCCACCGGCGGGGCACTAACGATAGCCGCATCTGGCGGCATCTCCATTTATGGAGACGACACGTGGGCTGCCGCGAGCAAATCCGTCCATGGCAGCAATCATGTCATTGCGGGCGACAACACGGCTCTCGCGACCAGTAACGTAGATGTTCGCGGATCGAGCGTAACGCTTAATCTTGGCGCAGGAAGCCTCAACATTTACGGGGACTCGGCAAGCGCGAGCGCTTATCAGTACGCCGCCGGCAATACGAATACGCTCAGCGACATTCACAAAGCCACCAGCTTCAGTAACATTTCACTTACGGCGACCGCCGGCGCGCTGACGGTTAACGCCGGCGGCATAACGATACAAAGCGGAGGCATGGGAGCCTCGGCTTACAAGCAGGTCAACGGTGGCAGCGGGAATACGCTGTCTGGGACGAATACTGCCGCCGCCAACGGTATCATCTCGCTGAACGGCACGAGCGTCGCGCTAAACCTGGGGACGGGAAATTTCGTGGCGGACGGTGCAGAGGGCGGCGTGGCCGTCGCATTCAATTCAGTCAGCGGCACGGGAAACACTTTGAGCGGCGGTAACAACGCCAACGCATTCTCCAATATTCTGCTCACCGGAACGAACAGCCTCTCTATCCAGGCCGGCAGCGTCAGCGTGCAGCCCGGAAATATTTTTGTCGTGGCCAACAACGATGTCAGCGGCGGCAGCTTTAATACGATCAGCGCACCCAATATCGCCATGGCCGACGGGAACATCCGATTGCTCGCGTCACTGACGAGTCTCTCGATCGATGCGGGCTCCGGCAGCATATACGCCGGCGCCGGGTCGGCGCAGGCCCTCGCGCTTAACACCGGAACCGCGGGTGCCGGCAACACTGCAACGGCTCATGCCAACGCCTTGTTCGCAACCGGTGGCGACATCAGTATCAACGGGGGTTCACTCACCGTGCAAGGCGGGGGTGCCAGTGCGGCGACAAGCGGGTCCGGCGCCCAGGTCGCAAACGCCAACGCGAACGCCGGCATCCTCGCGCTCGGAACGAATACCGTGTCGGTCACAGGCAGTGTCGATCTCATCGGCGGCAGTGTCCTTTCAATCAGCGGCCCTGGTGCGGCGGCTTCCAGCTTCGCGCTACTCGATCCCGCGGCCCTCACGATCAATGCCAACGCTGTCAACCTGACGACGAATGCCGGCGGCGTGATCCTGTCGGCTTTCGGCCCGATCAGCATCAACACCGCCGCGATGGGGTTCGTGGTCGATGGAACGCCGGGCGACTTCAGCAGTTTCGGCGGCGCACCCGGCGTAAATTTCGGACAGCCGTCGCCGATCATTTCGACGCTCACGTCCAGTGATCCGCTCATCATCTCGTTCGGCGGCACCAGCAAAAATCTGACTAACCTGTTCGGCCTGCCGATGGCGTTTCTGCCGCCGCCGCCGGGAATCATCTATTGGGACGGCGAAGCCGGAGACAATCTTTGGCTTTCGCCTTCGAATTGGCTCGGCGACTCCTTGCCGGGATTTACAAATTCAGTCGTCATCGGCGCGTTCGGCCCGATCACGCTGACGGGGGCGGCCAATATCAAATCGCTCTTGAGTGACAGCGGTATCATTTTGAGCGGGGCGGGCGCCGTGCTCACGTTGAGCAATCCGTCAACGGTGAATGCCACGCTGTCGATCAACGGCGGGACGCTGAACGCGAATGGCGGCATAACCATCGCCAACCTGAATCTTGCGTCGGGCACGTTAAACGGCCTGGGCAACCTCGTGATCGGCAACAGCTACATCCACACCGGCGGCTCCATAGCGACGACCTTCGACCTGATCGACATCACGCAGGCCGCGGGCAACCTCACGCTCAACAACCCGCTCAGCGCGACGTCGGTCTATCTGACCGCGCCAAACGGCAACATCACCGAGGGTGGCGCTAACACAATCAATACGTTGTATCTTGCGGTCGCGAGCGGCGGTAATGTCACCCTCAACGGGCCCAACACTGCGCTCAACCTGGTTGCCGACTTGACGCTCAATGGGGGCACGGGTTCGTTCAGCTTCACCAATTCAGGTGGATTCAACGTCGCCGGCGCGCCAATCAACGGCATCCTCGGAGTCAAGACCAACGGCGGGGACATCACGCTTACCACGACGGGTGCGTCGAGCGGCATCTTTGTGCAGCCGACTTTCGGCGCTTATGCGGTCGACACGGGCCCGTCGGGCTCCGGAATATTAAGCATCAACTCGTCCGAGTGGCTGGTCGTCAACGATTTTGGCAACCTGCGTGGCGGAAAAGTCGTGCTGTCGAGCGGCAATAATCTGGGGATCGCTATCGGCCAGGCGAATATTGTGGCAACCGGCGGAGCGGTCAATTCCGTCGATCTGATCGCCAATACCGGCCCGATCAAGAGCTCCGCCGACATCACGGCTGCGGGTGGCGTTCGCATGTTTACGGGCGCCGTCGGCCCCAACGGCGCCATCAATCTCGATAACGGGCACGGCGGCAGCACGATCACTGCTGCAGGGCTCGTCGACATCCAGGCGGGCGGTGCCATCCAGGCGTACGACGAGACGACCTTCACCTCGGCAAACACCTTCGCCAACATTACCGGCAGTAACGTTTCGCTGAATGCGGGCAGCTTCATTCACCTGGGTGGCGCTCCGGGCCAGGGCAACCTCACAGCGACGACCGGCAATGTCGCCATCGTCTCCGGAGGGAGCTTCGGCGGGGCAGGTTCGAGCGGCAGCATTTCGGCGCCGCTCGGCAATGTGACGGTGACTGCCGGCGGATTTGCAGAGTTTGACGGAACAGTTGCGGCGAGCGCTGGAGCAGGCACGATCGGGATCACCGCATCCGGGATATACGTCGGCGGCACCATGAACGCGAAAACGATTTCGCTCGACAGTACTGACGTCACGCTGAACGCCGCGAATGACGTTATCTATCTCTACAACGGCGCGAATATTACCGGCGCTACTGTCGCCATGCAGGCCGTCGGAAATATGTATCTTGAGGGCGCGACGCTGACTGCGACTAAGGCGGGGCTCGCTAATGCTGCCCCGGCGATATCGCTCTTGTCCACGGCTGGGAACATCAACGCTCCCGCCAGCATGACCACCGTGAGCGGGGCGGTAACGCTCAATGCAGCCGGCTTTGTCGAGATGGACGCGGCGTCGAATGGCGGAACGATCAGCGCGGCCGGCGATGCAAGCATCACGGCCGGCTCCTCCATCTCCGCGCTGGGAGTGGCGCCGGGAGCGGCGTGGATGCAGGTATCCGGCACCAACGTGACGCTCAACGCGGGTACTTTCGTCAGTCTCGGCGCGGTGAGCGGGCATGGCTTGACGGCCACCAACGGCAACGTGAACGTCACAGCCGGAACGAGCATGGGCGGCACCGCACCCGGTTCAATGAAAGGCCCGATCGTCGCCATCAACGGCGACGTGCATATTTCGCTGCTTGGAGCGGGTGGACCCGGAACGTCATTCTTTGATTTCGGCGATTCGATTTCGGCGGCGGGTGCGGGCCACACCGTGGTGATCGACAATGGCGGCGGCGGACCTGTCAACGCGTCGATCAATGTCGCCGGCCCGATCGCGGCCGGCTCGACGATTACACTGAAAGCGGCGAACTTCATCGATATCGGCCCGGGCGGCCTTACGAGCAGCGGCGGCAATATCATCGTGAACTCGGGCGATCTTCTGTTCAGCTCCGGGGCGATTTCCGCGGGCGGCAGCATCAATCTGACGTCGGGCAACGGCATGTCCGTGCTCGTTGCCAGCAACGGCAGCAACCTGGCCGCGACGAACAATGGATCCGGCAATCTCATCCTCACCAGCAACGCCCCGGTGTTCACAGTCGGCGGCGGAGGCGCGGCGCTGACCAATAATGCGCCCGGCGGGCAATATTATGTGACCGCAGTCAATGACATGGTGGTCGCGGGGCCCACCGGCAACAGCCGGTATGAAGTTTTTGGCGCGGGCAATCTCCTGACCGTCAACGGCTACGCCAACATGAGCGGCCTGGGCGTCCTGATGACGGCGAACAACGTCGACTTCAGCGGCGCAATGACCGATATCAGCGGCCCGCTGGGAGTGCTCGCGGGCAACCTGAATGTGTACAGCACGGTGCAGGCCGGGTCGGTCAATGTTGTCGCAAGTAATCTGAACGTGGACGGCGGCATCTTCAAGTCGATGAACGCCAATTTCGTCGGCAGCATCTCGGGCAACGTCAACGTCTCGAACGGCGGCATCGTATACGGCAATCCCGACATCGATCTGACCGTCGGGGGCACAGTCAATCTCGATAATCCCGGCTCGCTGATCGAAGCGGCGTCGGCGAATTCGATACACCTTACCTTCCCGCAACTGCAAAAAGGCGGGTTTTTTGTCAACGGCGCGGCGGATGTCGTGTGGGATCCGGTAACCGGCACGGGCTTTTTCGCCGGGGGCCTCCCGGCGGTGCTCGGGTCCAGCCTGCTGATCGACTACGGCCTTGCCAATGGGCTCGTTCAGTCGGTGGTCGCAGCAATCAATACGACCATAGCTGCGGTCGACCAAAGCGTGATATCGCCGCTCGACAAAAAGGACAATGACGGAAACAAGGAAGCCACGCAAAAGGATGAGAAGTCCCTCGGCAACAATCTTAAAATGATGTGCAACTAAAGCGGACGGCGTGAGCTCACGATCATCCATGGGAACTGACTTCATACGGACGGCCCGTCGCGGCTGGCATACTGCCAAGGAAGCGGTCGCGATTGCGGCGCTTCTGCTCGGCTGCTTCGCCGGAGCGCCCGCGCTCGCTGCCGCCTCCGGCGAGGTCGTGCACTTGAGCGGCACGTTGTCGGTGACGCGTGCGGACGGGTCGATGCTGGTGCTCGCACCGAAGTCGGCAGTATTTCCGGGTGACGTCCTGCTGACTCAGAAAGACAGCTACGCGCAAGTCAATTTCACCGACGGCAGCTCGCTGACGATGCGGCCGCTGACGCAGATCAAGCTGGACGCCTATTCTTTCGTGCCGGAAAGTCCCGGGGGCGACAACGCGTTTTTCCGGCTGCTGAAAGGCGGGATGCGCACGGTGACCGGTCTGATCGGCAAGCGCGGAAATCAGGATGCCTACCGCATAGGCACCGCTACTGCGACGATCGGTATCCGGGGTTCGATCGGCGACACGATTGCATGCGCGCCGAGTTGCGCGGGCGTGGTGAAGGGCGGGGAAGTACTCGAGCCCGGCACACACCACGAGACAATCAATGGCATCTACACCATGCAGATCGGCGACAAGACGACCGTGATCGAAGAAGGGCATTCAGGCTACACCAACGGGCTCGAGATCAAAGTAACGATCGGCAGCATCGGCGGCGGCAAAGTCGACTTGTCCTTGCCGACCGGCGGCGGCTTGAAAGGCGCGGCCGGCTGCAAGTAGCGCTTCGCGCACGCCGCGCGAGTTCGCTTAAATTCATATGTGACATCATGCTGGCCCGGGTTTAAGGGCAGGGAGCACCATGGGCGTTGAAATAAAGCTCACCGATAAAGAATTTCCGGTCTCACCCGTCTTCATCGATTTTTTGCACCGCTACCTCCAGGAATTGCCGTTTGAGACGTCGTGGCATGATCAGCTGAGCGAGGAGCTGGTTACGCCGCAGGACAACGTCCAGGAGAAGGCGTCTGCGGTCGCCTCCCGGGTGCTGGAAAACCCGGCGGGACAGCAGGTAATTTATCGCAGTTATGAACTGCTGACCGCGCTGCTGACCGGAGTGCCCGGGAAGCTCAAGCCTTTTCAGGACCGCTACCGTTTTATCTGCGTTGTCGGATGTCCCCGCCATGGCGGCTCATATCTGGCCAAGCAGCTGTTTCGCGCGCTCGGCATGGATGCGGATGAGGTGCCGAATGTCATCGCGCACGATGGCTTTCCTGATGCATCGCCGTTCGAGTTGGCGGAAGGCTACAACGCGCACACCAATATGACGCACAACATGGCCGAATATCTCGCCATGATCGAGATATTTTTCTCCAATTCGCGGCTCATCAATAACTTCGTCGTCGTGCCCAAGAAAGCCACCAAAGCGGCGTATCACGGTGCATTTTTCAACGCCGTGTTAGGGCCGGACACGGAATACATCGTCACCCTGCGCCATCCGCTGGCGGCGTGCATCTCGACTTACGAGAAATCGACCGGCCTGCCGCCCGACAACACCTTTAAAGTGCGCGGCAATATCGAGGAGTGGGCGCGGCGCGACAATGTATTCACCGGTGCGGACGCGCATGGCGTGCAGGAGCGCGGCTATTTCGAAGTCTATCTACGCTACTGGGAGCAGTATCACTACAATCTCGCGCTAACCGGCCTCAGTGCGAACAAAAACTGGACGCTGGTCGTGTACGGGCGCGAGCGCATGATGAATCTCGCGGAAGGGTTCTTTAAACGCTTCAAGAGCAAGGCTCGTGCGGAAGAATTTAAAGTCACCGACAACCGTGCGAGGCATCCGGAATGGAGCAAACAGGCCGAACAGGCTGTGCTGCGGGTAGCCGCCGTATGGCGCTGCGTCGGCCTCGAGTTTCCTCTCGATCAAGTCATGGAATGCTGGTGACCTGCGTACACCGGACGGGCAAGACCTCCGCGTTCTATCAGCGAGGGCCCGGAGCTGCTAGCTGCAGGCAGGCGATGATCCGGCTCACGCATTCCTCCACACTGAGCCCGCTCGTGTCCAGCGCAAGCTCGGGTCTTTCGGGTGCTTCATACGGGTCGTCCACACCGGTCATGTGGGCCATCTTGCCTGCGCGCGCCCGCGCATAGAGGCCCTTGGGATCGCGCTGCTCGCAGACCGCCAACGGAGTCGATAGATAAATTTCAACGAACCGCCCGCGCGCTGCCGTCATATAGCGCATCTCCCGGCGGTCGGTTGCGTACGGTGCAATCAGTGCACATATGACTACCGCGCCATAGCGGCACAGCTCCGCGGCAATAAAAGAGTGGCGCAGCACGTTCAGGCGGCGGTGCTCGCGCGAAAATCCGAGTTCGCTCGACAGCAGCTGGCGGACTTCGTCGCCGTCCAGCAGCGATACATCGCGACGCAGCTGCGACTGAATGAATTGCGTCAACGCGCGGGCAAGCGTGGTTTTGCCCGAGCCGGGCAGCCCGGTTATGAGGACCGTAACGCCGGCAGGATCCCCGTGAGCGCGGGCATCACTCATGATTGGCGGGTAAGTGCGAATCGCAGGCATTGCGGCGCATGTCGCGTATGGGGGAACGCGGGCAAGAATGCGGACGCGCGGGAAGGCGTGCATTCATTTCGCATAAACCAATTGCCCAGCAAAGCCCGTACCGCTGAGTGTCCGCCTGTCCGCCGATGGCCCATTCAATGATTATAATCAACAATCCGAAATGTGAGCCGCGGCGGGTGTCCGGGAAATGTCAGTGACATGGAAGTTTCGCAGCGACATGCAGTCAGTGAAGTGGCCCGCGGTGCCTGGGGTCGGCGCGTCCACGGCGCTTGCACTGCAATATCAGCTGGCCCGGACGCAATGGTGGCCCCCCGCTGATCTGCTGCGCCACCAATCGCGCCAGTTGGAGGTGCTGCTCGCTTACGCGTACAACACCCTGCGTTTCTGGCGCAGCAGGCTCAAGGCGGCTGGATACAGCCCGCAGCGGCCGTTCACGATCGAGTCGCTGCAAGCGATACCTTTACTGACTCGCGAGGACATACAGGCGCATGCCGGGCAATTGCTCAGCCGGGCGAGCCCGGCTGCCCACGGACCTGTGACGACCGGAGAGACGTCAGGCTCGACCGGCCGGCCGATCGTCTTTTACCAGAATGACCTTGCACAGTTATTCTGGCGCGCATTTACGCTGCGCGATCACGTATGGCACGCGCGCGACCTGCGCGGCAAGCTCGCTGCGGTGCGGGCGGGCGTCGAGGCGGCGAGCACCCGGGGCTGGGGCGTCGCCACGGACCTGGCGCTCGAAACCGGGACCAGCGTCACGCTCGACATTCGCACCGACATCGATGCACAGCTCACCTGGCTGCAATCCGAAAACCCGCATTACCTGATAACGCATGCATCGAATTTGCGGGCGCTGGCCAAGCGGGCGCTCGAACGCGGCATAGGCATCCCGGGGTTGCGGCAAGTGCGCAGCTACGCCGAAGCGCTGGCGCCCGATGTGCGCGACCTTTGCAGGCGCGCCTGGAATGCGCCGCTCGCTGACGTCTACAGTGCGCAGGAGGTGGGTTACATCGCGCTGCAATGTCCGCGCTTCGAGCATTACCACGTCCAGGCCGAAAACCTGCTGGTCGAAATTCTTGATGCGGACAATAAACCATGTAAGCTCGGCGAGATCGGGCGGGTAGTCGTGACGAGCCTGCATAACTTCGCAATGCCGCTGATTCGCTATGACATCGGCGATTATGCGGAGGCGGGGGACGTATGCCCCTGCGGCCGCGGTTTGCCCGTCCTCAAGCACGTCGCGGGCCGCCTGCGCAACATGCTGACGCTGCCCGACGGGAGGCAGCGCTGGCCGAGCTTCCCCTCTCACGAATGGAGTCGCGCGGCGCCTGTTACGCAACTGCAAATGGTGCAGAAAAGCCGCGATTTGATCATTTTGCGGGTGGCTGCACCGCGCTCGCTGACGACAGGCGAGGAGGCTGCTTTAATTGCAGCCCTGCAAACCTGCCTGAAGCATCCCTTCGCAATGCAGATTGAGCGCGTGCCTGAGATCTCGCGCGGACCCGGCTTCAAATTCGAGGAGTTCATCTCCGAACTGGGGCCTGAGCGATAGGCGCGGCCGTCTGGCGGCCCAGGCTGTTGCATCTACGCAAAAGGGTCAGTGCACCCCTCGGAAAGGTGCTTGAAATTGTTGATTATTCGCGCATTTTTGGGTATGTTCGCGGAATAACAAAATTGTGGAAAGCCGCCAGGGTGAAAGACGCAGTCATACGCTGCTTGAGGTGCACGGCGCTCGCCGGCTACATCTGCGTAGCCGCGTACAGCGCCATGGCCTGCGCGCAAACGCCTGAGGCCGATGTCGTCGCGTCGCCGCGTTTTGAGATCGTGCGCTTCGATGTCGTCGGCAATACGCTGCTCAAGCAGGGTGATATCGACGGTGCAGTCACCGAGTATGTCGGCAAGCAGAAGGATTTTTCCGACATTCAGCGCGCGCTCGAGTCGCTCGAGCAGGTCTATCGCGATCGCGGCTACGGCGTCGTGCAGGTGCTGTTGCCCGAGCAGGATATTACGAAGGGCGTCGTTCGCCTGCGCGTGATCGAGCCGCAAATCGGCAAGGTCGTGATCGAAGGCAACAAATATTTCAACGACACCAACGTGCGCAACAGCCTGCCCGGGCTGAAGCCGGGCACGACGCCGAACTCCCAGTTGCTGGCGCAAAACCTGCAATTGCTGGCCGAGCATCCCGCCAAGCAAACGACCGTGCTGCTGCGGGCGGGCGACAGCGAATCGCTGGTCGATGCGACGATCAAAGTCACCGATGAAAATCCGCTCAAGTTCGTCGCCACGCTCGATAACTCCGGCACCAGCGACACCGGCCGTTTTCGCACCGGCATCGCCATGCAGCACTCGAACATGTTCAACCGCGACCACGTGGCGACACTGCAGTACGTCACCAATCCCGAAAACCCGAGCAAAGTGCAGATTTATGGCATGGGTTACCGTGTTCCGCTCTATGACAAATACAGTTCGTTCGAATTTTTCGCAGGTTATTCCGATGTGAATTCGGGCACGCTGCAGGGTCTGTTCAACGTGGCGGGTAGCGGCACGATCATGGGCGCGCGCTACAATTTTTACCTGCCCAAGCTGGGCGAATACGAGCACAAACTGGCGGCGGGCGTCGACTACCGCGCGTTTCAGAACCAGGTGAATCCCATTGGCGGCAACGGCACGCTGGTGCCTGATGTCACGATCTCGCCGGTCAGCATCGCCTACAACGGCTTGTGGCGCATGAGCAACTCGGAACTCGGCTTCTATCTCACATACGCGGCCAATGTCCCCGGCATGAACGACGGCGGCGACAACAGCTTCAAAGCGGTGCGCACGGAAGCGACCGCGAATTACCGGATATGGCGCTTTGGCGCGAATTACAGCCGGACGTTGCCTGGAGAGTGGCAGTTCCGAGGCGTCGTCAACGCGCAGTACACGAACGACGCGCTTATTCCCGGCGAGCAATTCGGCTTCGGCGGTCCGGATTCGGTGCGCGGCTTCAACGTCCGCGAAGTGGCTAACGATAAAGGCTACTCGGGCAGCGTGGAGGTCTACACGCCTGAACTCGGCGCGAAATTCGGCTGGAAAGACGTAAGAATGCGGCTGCTCGGGTTCTACGACATGGGCAACACCGGGCGCAACAGCGTGCAGCCCGGGGAGTCGCTGGGGCAGTCGGGGGCCAGTGTAGGGGTCGGGATGCGCATGACCTACGGCAAGCACATCAACCTGCGCCTCGATTTCGCCCAGGTCGTCGACCCCGCGGGCGCCCAGGCGCGCTACGATCAGATGTTGCAGGGCACCCTCGCGATTCCGTTCTGAGCCGCGTCAGCGTTTCATTGCTATCCCGCTGAAACTTCTGTAGAATCCGCGCCTCGGTCGATACCCGTAACCGGTAACGACCCCATCCTTGCCTTACCGTTCACGCATAGCGGAAGGCCATTTAACAAGCCCATAAGGAGATTTATTTACATGCGACATTATGAAATTGTTTTTATCGTGCATCCCGACCAGAGCGAACAGGTCCCCGGGATCTTTCCAGCACAGTGGGATCCGAAGCTTGGAATTCACGTGACTTGAAGTCGCGGC
>JADMIO010921721.1_pt1 | contig 149008 bp, 131 predicted proteins | sample 8958161 | NCBI WGS metagenome assembly JADMIO01 (sample SAMN16585339, study PRJNA669376) | soil metagenome | isolation source: Crop rotation soil | place: USA: Cullars Rotation, Alabama | collected 2011 | reverse complement strand
CGCGACAACTTGTCCACGTGGAATTCTAAGCTTAGGATCCCAATGTGCTGGAAAGAAAGTCGGGCCGGGAACGAAATTCGTCCTTGAGCAGGAGCCGGTGTCACCGAAGGTGTGGCTGCCGAAACGGTTTTCCATGCAGGTGAAAGCCTCGGCCTTAGGATTCCTGAACGAGGATTCGGTCCAGGACGAGACCTACAGCAATTACCGCCTCGCCACTCCTTCGGTGCATGCCGGGACCGGAAATGCCGAACTCCGCGGCGCTTCAGTCGAAGCGAGCACACTCCAGTAAGCGCAGGAAATTATATTGGCCGCGTCCGCACCCGTTTGGGCAGCAGCGCTACGATAATTAGCACGGCCCGAAAACAGGAGGTGCACCGCGATGATCAGACTACGTGTATGTGCCGGGGGCGCTGCAATGCTCGCCGCAGCGGTTCTGGTCTCCGCGGAAACGCACGAGCTGAAGCTTGTTCCCGCGAATGTCCACTGGGGGTATTTCGATTCACGCCTGAAGCCGGTGCTGAAGATTGCCTCCGGCGATACGGTGCGCGTCGAAACCATGGTCGCCGGTGGAGTGGATCGGCTGAAGCTGGCCGGCGTACCGGATTCGGAAATCCCGCAGTCGCTCAAAGATGTCGAGAAGGCCGTGACCGATCGCGGTCCAGGAGCGCATCCTCTTACCGGTCCGATCTACGTGAACGGCGCTGCTCCGGGGGACACACTGGAGGTGCACATCCTGGCGTTCGAATTTCTTCATCCGTACGGTGTCAGCGGATTCAGGCCCGGCGCGGGAACGCTTCCGAATGAGTTCCCGTACGCGCACTTCAAGCAGATCCGCGTGGATTCGAAGGCCGGCACGGCGGACTTCGCTCCCGGAATCCGGCTGAAGCTCGCGCCTTTTTGGGGCACCATCGGAGTCGCGCCGGCGGCAGGGATCTACCGCCAGTCGAGCACGGCTCCGGATTCGAACGGAGGGAATCTCGACAACAAAGAGCTGGTCGCGGGATCCATTCTGTATCTGCCGGTGCAGGCTGCGGGCGCGCTGCTCTCGATCGGAGACGGCCACGGGCTGCAAGGCGACGGCGAAGTCACGGTGACAGCGCTCGAGACTTCGCTGCGCGGTTCCGTTCAAATTTTCGTGCGCAAGGGTAAGCCGATCCACTGGCCGCGCGCGGAGACGCCGACGCATTTCATCACCATGGGCTTGAATACCGACCTGGATGAGGCGGCTCGCATGGCGACGCGCGAGATGATCGAGTTTCTGGTTTCAGAGAAACACATGTCTCGGGACGAGGCTTATACGCTGTGCTCCCTGGGCGTCGATCTTCGAGTGACGCAGCTGGTGGATCAAACCAAGGGAGTGCATGCCATGCTTTCGAAGTCACTCTTCGTGGGCAAGTAAGCAGGGCGGGGCGGGCTCTCCCTTAGCGGGGCGCCTGCTCCTGTTCCTTGATGATTGCGCGGAACATCGCTTCTTCGACGTCGGTCTCGTCATTGCAGCCGGCGCGGTCGAGGAAAGGATTCGCGCTGCCAGGTTTTAGCTTCCCGAACTTCTCTTGCATGCTGTACTGCGCCGGGTGATCTCCCAAAGGAATATCGCAGGGGAGCGACCGCACCGCCTTGAAGGCGCGGTTGAATTCGGCGATCAGCGGCGGCGTCAGCACCGTCGGCGGGCGAAGGCTGCAGTGAAACACAACATCGTAGGATTTCTGCCCGTCTTTCGCGTTCATGGTCCAGGTGGTGCAGCCGGGCGTGTGGCCGGGAGTCAGGTGCGCGATCAGCACCGTGCCGCCCAGCGTGACCGAGTCGCCATCATGAATGATCCGGTCAATGGGGTGCTCCTTACCGCCGGGTTTCATGGCCTGAAGCGCGGGCACATCTTCGGCCATCGCGACCACCTGCGCGCCGGTCAGTTCCTTCACCAGAGCGTCGCCCTCCTGATGGTCCCCATGCGCATGGTTGCCCAGCAGAATCTTGATGTCCGCGAACTTGAAGCCGAGCTGCTCGACCGACTTCCGAATGGTGGGCACGTTGCGCTCATAGGTGCTGTCGAGCAGGATGTTTCCGGCGGGCGTGACCAGCAGAAACGAGCTCAACGTCCGCGTTCCCACGTAATAAACATTGGCGATGATCTTGTGCGGCGGGAACTGCGCGGATTGGTCCTCTGGCGTTCCCATATTGCGCTGCAGAATCGACCGCGGAGTAAAGGTACGCCCTTTCACCGAAATCATCGGATGGTCCGGTGCGTTTTGCGCCTGTGCAATGCCGGCAGCCGGACCGGCGATAAGTGCAGCGATCGAACACGCCCATTGCAGTGATCTGTTTTTCATCGTGTCCTCTAGACTGGATCGAGGATTCTTATTGTAACCGGCGTTCGGCTTGCGCGTTCTGTCACGGGCGCTTCAACCGCAGGGCATTGACCATCAGTTTCCCGAAAAAACCGCGTCGGCGCTGGTCGAGAAAAAGCCACGACAGTAAACTAACCATCGCCGGAGTCCGGAAATGCGGATCGACTGCGCGGCGCCGGTCGAGAATACCGGTCAGCGTCTCGCGCGGCCGCTCGCGAAATTCATCCAGCATGGCGGTCTGATGAACGCACGATATCGTACAGAACGGCGCACAGGCCTTGGGACGCGCCGCTTCGCGCCGGATATCTTCCAGAGTGTAGTCATCGAGCGGAATGCCGGGCCGGCCGCGCTGCTGTGAGCAGTAATGCACCAGCCCGTCTTCGCAGATATAGAGAAACCGGCCGCCGGCGCGGCAGTGCCAGTCATTCGGCAACCCTCGCCCGATGTTTTCCTGAAAATGATCGAAATGCGCAAACGAGAAGAGGCCGGTTTTGAGGCGCCGGAAATTTTCATAGGCGCTTCGCTGAGCGGGCGCGAGCGCCTGGAGTTGGCCGCTCTGATCGTGCAGAACACCTACAGTGCTGACGAATCCCAGCTCGCGGGCGCGGCGGCCGACCACGATCGCGTCCTCCGGATTGCGAACGCCCGCGCCGAGCACGGAGTTAATGGTGACGCCGAACTCCGCGTAGCGCGCGAGCCATTCGAGCTTGCGATCGAGCACCTTCAGGCTCTTTTTGGAAACGTCGTCCGGCGTGACATTGTCGATACTGATCTGCAAATAATCGAGCCCCGCCCGATTCAACGCGCGAATACGGTCAGGCGTGAGAAGCAGGCCGTTGGTGATCACCGTGGCGATGGAGCCGCGGCCCCGTATCCGGCGAATCATCGCGTCGAGATCCGGATGCAGCGTCGGCTCGCCTCCGCTCAATGTGATGATGGTCGTGCCAAGATCGGCCAGCCGATCGATCCGCCGAAGCATGGTTTCGAGCGGCACGGGCGCTGAAGTTTTGTCGTATTCGTTGCAATAAGCGCAATCCAGATTGCAGCGTCGAATGGGTACGATCTGCGCCAGAATCGGGTGCGAAGCCGACTGCATGGCGCGCACGAACATTCGCGTCTCGCGGAGCTTCCGGTCAAGCCGCCTGACCAGTCTCATTACTCTCAGTATGACTTTCTTGGCGCGTCCTGGTGCTTCGGAAGACCAGGATGGTACAATTTCCGCCGAGGTGTATTCACATCACCGAGATGCGAGCAAGAATGGAGAGTAGCAAAGTGGCTCGGGTCTTGCTCCCTTTTTCTCTCCTGATCCTGTCGATTTCCTGGGGCTGCTCCACTGAGAAGGCCACGAAAGCGAGCGCCGCGAGCGATTCGCCAAAGGAAGCCGCGGTGGCCGTGCAGGTGTTCCCGGTGGAATCCCGCGAAGTCCGCCGGACTGTGGAAGCGGTCGGTTCCCTGTTCCCCTTCGACGAAGTAGCGGTGAGCGCCGAAGTCGATGGTAGAGCGGAAAAGGTTCTGGTGGATGTGGGCGACCGCGTGACCAAGGGCCAGACCCTGGTTGAAATCCTTCCGACTGAATTCAAACTCGCCGCCGACCAGCAGGAGGCCATGCTGGAGCAGGCTCGTGCGAAATTGGGTTCGACCGACGGCGAAGTGGAGGTTACCGATCCAAGCCGGACGGCAGCCGTTAAGAAAGCCGCGGCCGACCTGGCGAACGCGCGGCAGAAGTATGAGCGCTCGAAGAGCCTTTCCGAGCAGGGGCTGATTCCGCGGCAGAGTTTCGAGGAGGACGAAGCCAATTATAAAGCCGCCCAGGCTACCTACGATCTAGCGGTTCAAGATATCCGAAACCTGCAGGCCGCCGTCAAGCAGGAGCGCGCCATGCGGGATGTGGCGAACAAGAAATTGCGAGACACCAGCATCCTGGCGCCCTTCAGCGGGTATGTAAAGGAACGGAATGTCACGGTCGGCCAGTATCTGAAAGTACAGACCCCGGTGATCTCGATCGTGAACATCGATCCGATGCGCGTGCGCCTGAAGGTGCCGGAGAAGATGGCCGCGTGGGTGCCGGTTGGCCAGTTGGTGACGTTGTCGGTAGAGGCGTACCCGGACCGCTCCTTCAGCGGGAAAATCTGGCGCGTCAATCCTTCCGTCGATCCGCAGACGCGTACGTTCGATGCGGAGGCGCTGGTCGAAAATCATCAGGGCGTACTCAAGCCCGGGTTCTTCGTGAAGGCCAGCATTCCTTCGACGCGCGTCGATCGTGTGTTGTTCGCTCCGCAGAAATCACTCAGCTACGCCTACGGCATCTATAAGGTTTATGCGGTGACCAAGGAAAACCGGCTGAAGGAGCGAGAGGTGAAATTGGGCGACCGCCTCGGTCAGGAGGTCGAACTCATTGACGGAGTCAAAGAAGGCGATCGCATCGCTCTGCCGGTCGAGGGGCAGGAGCTCGCGGTGAAGGACGGCGTCAGGGTCAAGATCGTCGATAATGCCGGGAAAAGCGAAGTCACCCACCAGCGGCAACTCGGGGGATAGCGGGACATGAGGATAGCTGAGCTGTGTGTCAAGCGGCCGGTGTTCGCCGTGATGCTGATCAGCTTCCTGGTGGTTCTCGGAATTTTTTCTTTTCGCGATCTCGGCGTCGATCTGTTTCCCAAGGCTGACCCGGCCGTGGTCACGGTCACGGTCTCAATCAAGGGCGCAACTCCTGAGGAGGTGAACACTCAAATCATCCTTCCCTTGGAGGAGGCGCTCAGCACCATCAGCGGCATGGACGAGATGACGACCCAAGCCACTGAAGGAAGCAGCCGCATCACCTGCAGATTCAATCTAGAGCGCGACATCAACGGCGCGGCGCAGGATGTTCGGGAGAAAGTGGCAGCCGCGGTCCACCTGCTGCCGCCGAACATCGATCCTCCCGTCATCGTAAAGGTGGATCCGGATTCCGATCCTATACTCACGATGCTGGTGGGCAGCCCAGGCAGCATGCGGCAGACCACCGAGATCGCGGATAAACAGGTGCGGCGTGCGCTCGAGACCGTGAACGGAGTCGGCGCCGTGGCCCTCACGGGGGGACGCCTGCGGCAGATCCGCGTTTTTGCCGACGCCGAAAAGCTCAATGGATTCGGAATCAGCATCAAGCAGTTGGAAACCGCAATTCAGAAAGAGAATGTCGAAGTGCCGGGCGGAACGCTGCGCCAGGGCGCCTATGAATTGGGTATGCGCACACTGGGCCGGATCGAATCCCCGGCTCAATTCAATGACATTATCGTGGCCAACGTGAACGGTGCGCCGATTCACGTGCGCGACGTCGGCAGAGTAGAGGATTCCTACCCGGAGAACACCTCCTGGAATCTGGTGCATGGCAGGGAAGCGGTAGTGCTCAGCGTGCAGCGGCAATTTGGCGCGAACACGCTCGAAGTGACGCAGGCCGTAAAAGCCAAACTTCAGCAGATTCAAAGCACGCTTCCGCCGGATACTTTCACGGAGATTATTCGCGACAATTCCACCTTTATACGCGCTTCGGTGAAATCGCTCGAGGAACACCTGCTGTTCGGAAGTGTTCTGGCGAGTCTCGTGGTTCTGCTGTTTTTGCGCGACCTGCGAACCGTGCTGATTGCCGCGCTGGCGATTCCAACCTCCATCATCGCCACCTTCACGCTGCTGCGGGCCATGAATTTCACATTGAACAACATGACTCTGCTGGGGCTCACGCTGGCGGTGGGGATCGTGATCGACGACGCGATCGTGGTTTTAGAAAATATCGTCCGCTATATTCAGCACAAGGGGTTCGAGCCTAAGCAGGCGGCCATTGAAGCCACCCGCGAGATCATGCTCCCGGTGATGGCGACGACGCTTTCGCTGATCATCATCTTCGTGCCAATCGCTTTCACCACGGGGTACGCGCGCCGCTACTTGAACCAGTTCGGATGGACCATGGCCTTCGCGGTGGTGGTTTCCATGCTGGTGAGTTTCACGCTGACTCCGATGCTCTCGTCCCGCTTTCTGAAACGCATGGCCGGCAAGCCGAGCGCCCCAAGCGCTGAGAATCCGCGATTTTTCCGATGGATCGATCGCGTCTACGGGCGAATGCTGGAGTGGTCGCTGGATCATCGCGCGCTCGTGATTCTGGTCGCTGCGGGAACATTTGCGCTCACGTTCGTGCTCAATGGACGCGTGGGGCGCGACTTCATCCCCGCTGACGATCAGAGCGAGTTCCAGGCAATTTTCGATTCGCCGGTGGATAGCTCGCTTGAAGGTACGGCTGCATTTGCGACTGAACTGGCTCATCGATATGAACAAATCCCCGGTGTCGTGTTCGCGTGGCCGAATGTCGGCGAGCGCGAGAATCATTGTCATACCTATATACGGCTGACTCCTGCGTCCGAGCGGGACTTTACATATTTAGACGTGGCGGCTCAGATCCGCAAGATTTGGGCGGAGCCTCGCTATAAGGACCTGCGCCCCAAATTCTGGTTTCCTTCAGCGCTGGGCGGCAGTGAAAATACCGGGTCGATCCAGCCGCTGATTCTTGGTCCGGACTTCAACCGGGCGGCCGCATTGGCCTCGCAGCTCGCTGGAAAATTGCGCCGGGTAAAAGGGCTTCTGGACGTGAGCGCGGAAATCAATCTGAATGGCCCCGAATTCCAGGTCCAGATCGACCGACAGCGTGCGGCGGACCTGGGCGTGCAGGTTTCTGATGTTGCCGATGCGGTGCGGCTGATGATCGCCGGCACGGATCAGATCTCGACGTATAAAGAGGGCGCGGAACAATACGACGTAACCATGCAGCTGCTTCCCGAGCAGCAGAGGAATCCGCTGATTCTCGCGCGCCTGATGGTTCCCTCCGCCCGCGTTGGGCAGGTGCGGCTCGACAGCATCGCGACTGTGCGCCGCGGCACTGGTCCTACGAAAATCGACCGCTACAATCGCGTTTATCAAGCCGGCATGGTGGCCAATCAGGCGCCGGACATGCCGCTTGACGCCGCGGTGAGGGCCATGAACGCGGTGGTGAAGAAAGATCTTCCCGCCGGGTATAACGTGAGATTCACCGGTACGGCCAAAGAACTCGACCGCACCACCGGCGATTTGATCGCTGCGTTTCTGCTGGCATGCATCTTCATGTATATGGTGCTGGCTGCCCAGTTCGAGAGTTTCCTGCATCCCTTCGTGATCATGCTGAGTCTTCCGCTTTCGATTCCGTTCGCGCTGCTGACGCTTTATCTAACGCACCGGACGCTCAATCTGTGGAGCGCCCTTGGCATGCTGCTGCTGCTGGGCATCGTGAAGAAGAACGGAATTCTTCAGGTGGACTACACCAATCGCCTGCGGGCTCAAGGCCTCGGCGTGCGAGACGCGATTGTTCAAGCTAACCACGTACGCCTGCGGCCGATCCTGATGACCACCACTTCGATTATCGCGGGGCTTATTCCGACCGCCATGGGCTTGGGCGCCGGAGGAAACCAGCGTGCGGCCATCGCGGTGACCATTGTTGGCGGCCAATCGCTGTGCCTGCTGCTGACTCTCCTGGTCACTCCGGTCGCGTATTCTTTGGTCGCCGACCTACGGGCGAGACGGATCTCCGCGGCGTTCGGCCTTACGCGGCTGCGCATGAACCTGGCGCGGGTTTTCACTCTGCACGTGCGGTAGCGCTATGTCGATTGCCGCTCTTTGCGTTCAGCGTCCGGTGTTCGCGGTCATGCTGATCAGTTTCCTGGTGGTGCTGGGCATCTTTTCATTCCGCGATTTGGGAGTCGATTTGTTCCCCAGGACCGATCCGGCTACGGTCACCATTAACGTGCAGCTTCCCGGAGCGAGCGCCGAAGAAATCAGCACGCAGGTGATTCTGCCGCTTGAGGAAGCGGTGAGCTCGGTGAGCGGCCTGGATGAGATGATCTCGGAAGCTACCGAAGGGAACGCCCGCATCACGACCAAGTTCGTATTGGAGCGGGACACCGAAGGGGCCGCGCAGGACGTGCGCGAGAAAGTCTCAGGCGCGATCAGATTGCTTCCGCCCAACATCCTGCCTCCGACCATCGCCAAGGATGATCCCGATTCCGACCCGGTGCTTTCGTTGCTGATCGCCGGCGGCAAAAATCTGCGCGAGACCACAGAGGTGGCCGACAAGCAGATCAAGCGCGCGCTCGAAACCGTCAACGGTGTCGGAGAAGTGGCGCTCACGGGCGGCCGCCTGCGCCAGATCCGCGTTTTCGCCGATGCCGAGAAGATGAACGCATACGGCATCACCATCGATCAGCTGGAGACCGCGGTTCAGAATCAAAACGTCGAGATTCCGGGCGGGAGCATTCGCCGCGGCCCATCGAAAATGGGCGTGCGGACACTCGGGCGCATCGACGCCGCGGAAGATTTCAACGACATCATCGTCGCCAATGTAAACGGCACGCAGATTCGTGTCCGGGATGTCGGCCGGGCGGAGGATAGCTATGCGGAGCCGACCACCTGGAACATGCTGCACGGCAAGGAGGCCGTGGTGCTGGATGTGCGGCGGCAGACCGGAACCAATACGCTGCAGGTCATCGACGCGGTGAAGGCGAAGGTCAAGGATGTGAACCGGCTGCTGCCGGCCGGCACGACCATCGAATACATTCGCGACAATTCCCGTTTCATCAAAGCCTCGGTCGCGTCGCTCGAGGAGCATCTCTTATTCGGCAGCCTGCTCGCGAGCCTGGTGGTGCTGCTGTTCATCCGGAGTTTCCGGTCGGTGGTGATTGCGGCGCTCGCGATTCCCACCTCGATCATCGCCACCTTCACCCTCCTGCGGGCGATGAATTTCACGCTAAACAATATGACTCTGCTGGCGCTCACGCTGGCGGTCGGGATCGTGATCGATGACGCGATTGTGATTCTGGAAAACATTGTCCGCTTCATCGAAGAAAAGGGAGTCGAACCCAAACGAGCTGCGATTGAGGCCACCAAAGAAATCATGCTGGCGGTGACGGCGACGACTCTTTCACTGGTCATCATTTTCGTACCGATCGCGTTCACCACCGGCTACGCCCGCAGGTACCTGAACGAATTCGGCTGGACCATGGCGATGTCCGTGATTCTTTCCATGCTGGTGAGCTTCACGCTCACGCCGATGCTGTGCTCGCGCCTGTTGAAGCGCGCGCCGCGCAAAGAGACTGCCACGGCCTCACCCGGCGATCCCCCCGCCGCCCACACTTCCAAGCAGAGCTTCTTTTTCCGGTGGACAGATAATCTATACGGGCGGCTGCTGGCATGGTCGCTTGACCACCGCGCCGTCGTGGTGGTGGTCGCGATTGCTACTTTTGCAATGACGTTCCCGCTCAACAATATGGTGGGGCGCGATTTTATCCCCCCCGATGATCAAAGCGAGTTGACTGTGGCTTTCGATGCGCCTGTGGGCACTTCGCTCGACGGAACCGCGAGCATCGCGACCGGCCTCGCAAAGCGTATCGAAGGCAATCGCGGCGTGCAGTTCGCCTGGGCCAGCGTTCTCAATCAAGACAATCACGGGCAGATCTACATACGGCTGGCGGATGCGGCCGACCGGAAGTTTTCGAGCGCCGACGCCGCTAATGATATTCGAGGAATTCTGGCGGAGCCCGCATACAGGGATTTGCGCACGCAGGTCCTGGTGCCTTCGGTCCTCGGCAGCAGCGCGGATTATGGAACGATTCGCCCGCTGATTCTGGGTCCCGATTTCTTCCGTGCGGCCGAAATTGCCGAGCAAGCCGCGTCTGAGATTCGCAAAGTCCCAGGTCTGGTGGATGTCAGCGCGGAGGTCAACCTGAATACGCCTGAACTGCAGGTGCACATCGATCGCAGGCGCGCCTCCGATCTGGGGGTGCGAACCGCCGATATCGCGAACACAGTTCGTCTGATGGTCGCGGGCACGGACCGGATCTCGACGTATAAAGAGGGCGCGGAGCAGTACGACGTCACCATGCAGCTTCTGCCCGAGCAGCAGAGAGATCCTAAAATTCTGGCGCGGCTGATGGTGCCTTCGGTCAAAGTGGGTCAAGTACGGCTGGACAACATCGCCACTCTCGAGCGCGGAGTCGGGCCCACGGCGATCGAGCGCTACAACCGGCAATTTCAGGTGGCCCTGACCGCGAACAATGATGCCAGCCTTCCCTTCGATGCAGCGGTGCGCACGATCAGCTCCGTCATTGACAGCGTTCCGCATCCGGGTTATTCCGCGAAGTTCACCGGGACGGTGAAGATCCTCGACGAGACCACGCGCAGTCTGATCATCGCGTTTCTGCTCGCGTGCATCTTTGTATACATGGTGCTGGCGGCGCAGTTCGAGAGCTTCCTGCATCCGTTCACCATCATGCTGAGTCTTCCGCTGTCGATACCGTTCGCGCTGTTGACGCTGTGGGCCACCCACCGCACGCTGAACCTGTGGAGCGCGCTGGGCGTATTTCTACTTTTGGGAATCGTGCAAAAGAACGGGATTCTTCAGGTGGAGTACACGAATCGGCTGCGTGCCGAAGGAATGCCTCTGCGCGAGGCGATTCTGCAGGCCAACCACGTGCGGCTGAGGCCGATTCTGATGACCACTCTGTCGATTGTGGCGGGGCTGATTCCCACGGCTCTGGGCATCGGCGCCGGCGCTACGGAGCGGTCCGCAATCGCGGTGACGATCATCGGCGGTCAATCGCTGTGTCTGCTGCTGACTTTAATTGTGACGCCGGTTGCGTATTCGGTGTTTGCGGAGCTGGGCGAAGAGCGCGGGTTGAAGCCGATTCGCGCCGGGCTAGGGAGACTGCGCCTGGGGCTTGCCCGCGTGTTTAGCATGCACGTGCGTTGAAGTCAGGGCGGCGAGGAAAGATCCAAAGCCCAGCGCCTCACCCGCGGCGAATTGCCCCCAGGAGAACGGATGCGGAAAGCCGCCGGCCAGGATGGTGGGCGAATCCGTCAGGAAAGATAGCAGGATCACAATGGCGCCGCACACGATCCCGGCCCAGTGCAGCCGCGTTAACCGCACGACGCCTCGCAGCGCGATGATTCCAGCCGCGACTATGGACAGCGACACGATCACTGGCGCGAGGATCGGCGCGGCCCATGGCGCCGGGATCAGAAATAAAATATCCCACGTGAGAATGGAAGCCGGCCATCCGATCAGCATTTTCAAAAAGCCGTAGTAAGCGATGTCCCATACGCCGAACGCCACCGCAAAAGCCGCGAGCCACCGGCGCCTTTCGGCCGCCACCATCGCGACCCCTGCCAGCATTACGAGAGTTGCCGCTTCACGCATCACTTCCACTTTGACCAGATTCGCCTGCGCTGGCGCGCCCGCGCGAAGCTGAGCGAGCGTAAGCAGGGGAAATACTTCGTCGGGCGGAATATCCGGGCGGAGCGCCCTCCGCACCGGCTCATGCAAAGTGCGTAGATAAACCACCACCGCGGCTTCTACGTAGCCGAATGCCACTCCGAACAGAATCAGCCCGAGAATCGCGCGGCGGTGATTGAGCACGAATTTCCAGCTTATCGTGGACGCCGCTTCGGCGGGAAGCGCTTATCTTGGCTTCCCTTAGGATCGCAGCGGGCGTATAATCCGATCAACGTATCATCGAACCGTTGCTTAATCCCACCAAGCCGAGGAGATGCTGATGAAAACCACGCGAGTGTTGCTGATCACGGGTGGCGCGCTTGCCGCCATCCTGCTTCCAACCGCGTCCGTTCGGCTTCAGGCGCAGGCCCAGACGCCGCAAGCCTTGAGCGGCCAGGTCGCCTCCTCTGAGGAAGGTCCGATGGAAGGTGTGGTGATCAGCGCGAAGAAAGACGGCTCGACCATCAGCGTCAGCGTCATTAGCAACGCGACGGGCCGCTTTGCTTTCCCGGCCGCGAGACTTGAACCCGGCCACTACGCATTGAAAGCGCGCGCCGCCGGTTATGAGCTTGAGGGGGCCGCGGTCGCGGACGTCGCCTCGGGTCTGGAGGCCAAGGCTGAAATCAAACTCAAAAAAGTGAAGAACCTGTCCGCCCATCTCACCAACGCCGAATGGTTGATCAGCATGCCGGGCACCGCCGAGCAGAAACGCTTTCTGCTCAATTGCACCGGCTGCCACACGCTCGAGCGCATCATGAAGTCGACGCATGACGCCGACGGGTTCATGCAAGTGATCCAGCGGATGAGCCTGTATTATCCCGGCAGCACTCCTCTGAAACCGCAGCGGCTCACCGGCACTGCATCTCGCGATGTGGAGCGCGGAGGCAACGGAAGGAAGACCGCAGAATGGCTTGCCAGCATCAATTTGAGCGAGCAGCCGGCCTGGGCTTTTCCGTTGAAGACGGAGCCGCGGCTGAAGGGCAAGTCCACGCGCGTGATCATCACCGAATACGATCTGCCAAATCCCCTGATTCAGCCGCATGATGTCGCACTCGATCGCGCGGGCAGCGTGTGGTACTCCGACTTCGGTCAGATGTTCCTCGGCAAGATGGATCCGAAGACCGGCAAGGTGACGCAGTATCCGATCCCGGTAGTGAAGGCGGGATCGCCGGAAGGCACGCTCGATCTCGAATTCGACAAGGACGACAATCCCTGGGTCGGCGTGATGTACCAGAGCGCCATCGCAAAGTTCGACAGAAAAACCGAGAAATTCCAGTTTTGGCAGACGCCCAAGGAGTGGGATACCGATGGCGGCCAGCTCGGGCATCTCGCGCTTGACGGCACCGCAGCCGACAACAAGGTGTGGATCAAGAATTCGGACGTCGGCAATATCTATCGGCTGGATCTCGTCTCAAACAAGTTTGAGAACCTCGGTAATTTCAAAGATCCGAAAACGGGCAAGCGCATCGGCACCTACGGCATCCATTCGGACGCGCGGAACAACGCTTATCTGCTCGATTTTGCGGCCGGTAATATCGTGAAGCTGGACGCCAAGACCGCGAAACCGACGGTGTACCAGACGCCGACTCCAGACTCCCGCCCGCGCCGCGGCCGTGTGGATCGTGAAGGCCGATTGTGGTTTGGCGAATATCAGGGCGATGGTATCGGCATGTTCGATCCTGAGACGGAACGCATGACAGAGTGGAAAGTGCCGACGCCGTGGAGTGCGCCGTACGACGCCGTAGCGGACCGCAACGGCGACGCGTGGACCGGGTCCATGCTTACCGACCGTGTCGCGCGGCTGGACATCAAGAGCGGCCAGTATACGGAATACATGCTGCCGCGCCCCACCAACATCCGCCGCGTCTATGTTGACGATTCGAAGAACCCCGGCACGCTCTGGATCGGCAACAATCACGGCGCGTCCATCGTCAAAGTCGAGCCGATCGAGTAGCGAAGCAGGAGGGTGCGGCGCCATCCTCGGATCATCACAATCTGTGGTTTGATAGTGATTGTACTGCTTCGGCGGAGCGCCGTTCACCGGCGTTGGATCAACGATTCAACTGAGTTCGCCAGGCGTCAACCCAAGTCAACCGCCGCATGCACAAATACTCTCTCTCCGCGATCACGATGATCTCCCTGGCAACCGCGCTGTTTGCCGCGCCGCAGCGCGCGCCGGTTTCCGCACAGCTTTTGCCGCGCACGGCTGACGGCAAGCCGAATCTTCAAGGCATCTGGCAGGCATCCAGCACCGCGGCCGCCGATCTGGAGGATCATGCCGCCCGAAACAATATGCCGGCCGGACGTTCGGTGGTTGACGGCGCAAAAATTCCGTATCAGGAGGGGGCAGCGGCGAAGAAGGCTGAAAATTTCCTGAATCGCCGGAAGGCCGATCCGCTCGGGAAGTGCTACATCCCTGGCGTCCCCCGAATCATGTACCTGGATTTCCCGTTCCAGATCTTCCAGACGCCGCAGGCGATTGCCATGACGTTCGAGTGGTCCCTCGATTACCGGCTGATCCACAGTGACGGCACTCCGCACTTGCAGGACATCGACGCATGGATGGGCGATTCGCGCGGCCATTGGGAGGGAGACGTGCTGGTGGTCGACGTCAGCAACAATAACGATAAAACGTGGCTCGACATGGCCGGCAATTTTCATAGTGACGCCCTCCACGTTGTCGAGCGATATCGCATGATCAGTCCCAACACGATTGAGTACGAAGCGACGCTTGAGGATCCGAAAGTTTTCACGAAGCCGTGGACCATCCGGTTTCCTTTGTATCGCCGGCCGGATCGCGACAGGCTTTTCGAGTATGTCTGTCAGGCCGAAGCGGAGGAGGAGAACGGCGCGTTCACGCGTGAGGAGCGGACCTGGTACCCAGGGAATGGAACGCAGCCCGCGACGACGGCTATGGCGTCATCGCCTCAGCCCGCGCCCGCACCTCCGCCGAAGATTGTGGCGAACATTCGCCGGACGCCTGAGGGTAAGCCGGATTTTAATGGCTTTTATGAACCCGACGCCGGAGGCGCGAACTATGGTCTGGAGAAACGCCCGCCCAGCGATCTCACGCCGCCAGGACGAGGCGTGATCATCGATCCAGCGGACGGAATTCTTCCGATGCAGCCCTGGGCCGTGCAGGAAAGAGTCGACCGGAACCGGCCTGAACGGGGGTACGACGATCCGACGGCGCACTGCTTTCCCGCCGGTGTTCCGCGGTCAATGTATGTCCCGACGTCGTTTCAGATCGTTCAGACCTCCGATTACGTCGTGATATTGCACGAGCGCGTCTCGTGGCGCATTGTGCCGTTGAACGGCGGCGCCCATCTTCCCGACCCAATCCGCTTGTGGCAGGGCGATTCGCTGGGCCGGTGGGAGGGCGACACGCTGGTTGTCGATACCACCAACTTGAACGGTAAGACCTGGCTGAATGAGGGCGGCGAGATTGTGAGCTACGCCGAGCACGTGGTGGAGCGATTCACTCCGGCTGGTCCCGAGACGATCAACTATCAGGCGACCATCAACGATCCGGTGGTGTACACGCGCCCCTGGACCATCGCACTTTCCTTCAATCGCGAAAAGTTCGAGCTGACCGAAGCCGCGTGTCACGAAGAAGACGGCTCGCTACCGCACTTGAAAGCTCTCAAAGACGCGGCGGCCGGAAAGAAATAGTTCTCACGCTCCGCCATTCTGCTCGCAAATAGCAGTGCTGCTCGTGTCGCGCGGATGTGGGCTGCAGGAACTCCGCTACTTGATTCGCGGGTATTTGTAGTCGCCGGATATATGGCCCTCAATCAGGTCGGTCGCGACGCCCTGGCCATTCCGGACGAATTTGTACGCCAAGCCGGTGCCGGAAAACTCGGTCTCCGACTGCGCGACGACAGGCTGTTTCGGCCCTTCGTTCACTGACACGAACAATGTAGCGCCAGACAGAGTAACCTCGACCGTACGGAGGCGCTGAAGATACATGCCCTTGTAGACGCCCACATATTTCGCCAGGATTTCGGGAGCGACCTTCACGGCTGTTTTCTCGGCGTCCGAGACCTTGCCGACCCAGTGCTCTTGCCGATTCTCGTCAAAGTCATTGCAGACGGCTTCGATCAGTTCCGTGTCGGCAGCGAACTGCGCGCGCATTGCGAGTGTCCAGGGCTTGTTGTAGGCTTTGGGGTCCTGGAACGTCACTGTGATATCCATGTGGCCGAAATCGGTGCGCTTGTAGCGCTCCGTCATGCGCAAAGCTTCGGTATGAGGATAGCCGCCAAGCAGCCATGTCCGATCGTTGAATCCGTTGCTCTCCACGACGAGCGTATCTCCGTCCCAGCGGCCCACCGAGTATCCCATCCAACTCGGGTTGGGATCGGTTTCGAGAGAACGGCCGTCCATGTAGATGGGACGATAAGTGAGATCTTCTTGCAGGATGACGATCATAGCGGGAGTCTGAACGAACCTCTTCATTGCTACAGTGGTGCTGTAGTTCGGACCCTCGGGCGTGCATTTGTAATGCGGGTTGTCTATGCCGAAGTTTTCAGCGCGCTGCTTAACCAACGCTTGTACCCAGGGTTGAATGTCGCCGGGCTGGAGGTCCCCGGGTTTGCGGACCGCGACATTGCCGACCGCGCCATCGCCGATCACTTCCCATAGACCGGTGAGGTCGGGCTTTCCATCTGCAGTGCGGGGGGCCGGAGCAGTGAGGTTCGGTTTGCCATCGGCGGTTCGCGGAATGCCAGGGGTGCGATATTGAGCCCACTGGGCCGGGAGCGGTGCCACCATCGCAGCCAGGACGATGGCGGTAGCAAAGATCTTCATAGACCCAAACACCTCCTGAGCAGACACTATACACCTATGAACAGTGGGTTGCTTAGAGGGCGGTCGCACCGCGGCGAGATGAGCGATGCACGTGAATTACGCGCCGCTGCGAGAAATGCGAATCCCGAGCTTCTGCATGCGGGCTTGCAGCGTGGAGCGCTTGATGCCCAGCCGGGCCGCGGCGCCGTTTGGTCCGGCAACGGTCCATTTGGTTTCTTCAAGCGCTCCCATAATCTGTTGGCGCTCGGTTTCTTCCAGGAGCGCGCGCATGCTGCGCGAGCCTCCGTTGCTATTCGCGGGCGAGTTCAAGGGCGGTGGTGCAATAAGAGGATTCGCGCTCGATCCCCGCAGATCGTGGTGCGGTACGTTCAGGATCGGCCCTTTGGTCAGGATCACAGCCCGTTCAATCACGTTCTGCAGCTCCCGGATGTTGCCGGGCCACGGATATTTAATTAGCATCGACATGGTCTCAGAGGGGATGGTGTCGATGGTTTTGCTCACCTGCCGGCTGAATTGCTGTACGAAGTGGCGCACCAGCAAAGGAATATCTTCGGGACGCTCCCGCAGCGCGGGGACGCGCACCGGGAAAACGTTGAGACGGTAGTAGAGATCCGAGCGGAATTTCTGCTCGCCCACCAGGGCTTCCAGATCGCGGTTCGTCGCGGCGATAAGCCGGGCATCGGTCCGCAAGGTTCGCGTCGAGCCTAAACGCTCGAACTCTCGCTCCTGCAGGACACGCAACAGCTTCGGCTGCAGCTCCAGCGGCACTTCGCCGATCTCGTCCAAAAATATGGTGCCGCGATGGGCGAGCTCGAAGCGGCCAATCCGCTGCGCGATTGCTCCGGTGAAAGCTCCGCGCTCATGGCCGAACAGTTCGCTCTCGAGCAATCCGGTGGGAATGGCCGCGCAGTTGAGTTTCACGAACCCGTTCGATTGGCGCGAGCTCAGATTATGCACCGCGCGCGCGATCAATTCCTTGCCGGTCCCGGTCTCGCCGTAGATCAGCACGGTTGAGTCGGTGGGGGCCACCGTTTCCACTTCCTGAAGCACGCGGCGCAGCGCCTCGCTCTTGCCCACGATCTCTTCAAACTTCAATTCGGTGCGGATTTCGTTTTCCAGGTACAGTTTCTCTTGCGCGAGTTTGTTCTTGCTCTCCGAAATCTCTCCGAAGGCCCATGCGTTCTCGATGGCGATCGCCACCTGGCGCGCGATCTGGCCCAGGAACGCAAGATCATCCTGTGAAAAAGCGCCTTCGCGCCAACTCCCCAGGCTGAGGACGCCAACGACGCCGCCACGCCCGATCATCGGCACGTGCGCCAACGATTGGATCCCCATTTCGGGCATGGAAGCTTCCTGCTCGATGTCTTCCCTTGAAAGGAGCATGGGCTCGCCCGACAAAAAGACTCGCAGCGCGCTCGCTTTCTCCTCCGCGGGAGGCTCCTGCCCCTCTTGGATAATGCCCGGGTTGTCCGGAAAATCGAGAGCATACAGCCGCAGCTTCTTGTCTTCCGGACTTGGCAGATCGATCCCCACGCCGTCGCACTGCATCACGCGGCGGATGTTGGCGGATATCTCGCGCAATACGTCCCGCAGATTGAGATTCGAAACCACCCGATTGGTCAGGTCCAGGAGCAACTCCAGACGCTGCTGCGCGCGCTGCGAGGCCTGAAAATTGATCGCGTCGTCCATCGCCAAGGCGATCTGGTCGGCAACGAGCGAGCAGAATCGCACTTCTTCCGGGGAATAAGCGTTGCGATAAACGCTGGCGATCACCAAACTCCCGAGCCGCCGGTGCGCCGTGCTGAGGGGAAGGGCGCAAACCGATTGCAGACCCGCCTGGCGCATGATGCTGCTCGAAGCGGGAAAGCGCGTCTCGCCCTCGAGTGTCTGAAGCGCAACTGTTTCCTGATGCCGGTACACCCAGGCGGCCAGCGTCTCGGCGTTATCTACTTCCGACGGCACGGTAGCCGGCCTGCGGCAGCCCGAACACATGTGCCATAGAATCTTCTTCGAGGTCTCATCGTACTGCGCGATAGCGTCGAACTGAATCACCTGCCCGAGTTCCTTAATTAGAAGCTCGAACAAACCATGCGGATCTTGCTGAGAACGCACGAGCGCAGAGATTCGTATCAGGGACTCATATCGCTCCGCTGTGGACGGATCTGATTCGGTTTTGAAAGCTGCTGAGGCCGACATTTGAGAAATCCTACCTCGAAGCCTTAGATGGTGGCGGCCCGGCCGAGGATTCAAAGTCCTCGCGCAATTAGGATGACTGCGGCGGCGATGAGCAGCCCTGCGAGCGAGTCCGCCAGGTAATGATAGCGGCCGTAAACAGTGGCGATCGCGATCAGTACGGCCAAAACGCCGAGGAACCGCCCGACCCACTTGTGCTCAGGGAGAAAAAGCCACATCCCGCCTGCCGCCGAGAACGCGGCTGCGACATGGCCGCTTGGAAAAACGCTGGTGTGGATTCCTCCGAGAGCCAGCAGCCAGAGGTTCCAGCGGCGGAAAACGGTAACGTACGCCGGCAAATCTTCTGCAGGGAAAAGAATGCGGGGCGGATCAGAGGGCCAAAACGGAAATTGCGCGTAGCATAGCAGGACCGCAGTCACGAACAGAAATAGAAACTGGTCTGCGCGATCCCGGCGGCCGTATACGTACAGCATCGCAACCGAGAATGGGCCCACTGCATAGACCAGCAGGTAAGAGATTTCAAGAACAGCAGGCAGAAACGGCCCGAGCGATTCGATGACCGCCTTCGCTCCCCCGCGCAGCGCGACGTGGTCCCATGTGACCCAACCGGCCTCCAGCGAATGAGCGGTGTGGGGCATGGCGAACCAGCCCATCTCGTGAAATGCCAGGAGTGTGATCAGCAACGGAAGCCAGTCGCGCAGCATACTCAAATACCTGTGCGGCCGGACGGTATCCGCGAAGACCAACACCGCGTATCCGGCCAGCAGCACCAGGTTCAATCCGATCGTGCTTTCAAGTGCAACGCGCGGCAGATGCAGGATCGCCGCGAGAATTGCCGCATACAACAGGAATGCGCACAGCACCCATTCCGAGCGCCGGACGCGCGCGACTGCGTAACGGGGAAGAGACCGGTGGCGCTCAGCACCAATGACATCGATGTGAGATTTCGATTGCGGCAAGGTCTGTTCCATTGACATTTTCTCTGATCCCGCGCAGACGCGGAGAAATGTCTACTGGAAAGACGTGGTGGTAAAGTGAGTTTTCACGGCTGAGCGTACGGCCGCTCGAGTCTGCTGAAGGGAAGTACGGAGGGAGTCTTGCGATACTCGGCGGACGATCGGGTCAATAATCCAACGCAGCGCAGCCGGAACATCCCGGCTCAAAACCATCGCTTCGACCTCGAGGTAGACGCCGCCGTCGCGCTCTTCGAATCGTGCGACGCTGTGGATTCGCCAGATTAGACCCGTGCCTTCATCCTCCGGCAGCGCGTGTTGCGCTTCTGTGCCGTACGCCGCGATTTCCTGGATGCGCACCGTTTCCGAAACACTGTACCATCGCCGCTGGTTCACGCGAAAATAGCACGTTCGATACTCGCTGTCGAGCGCGGTTTTCGAGATGATCGATTTGTTCAGGAGCAGCATCGAAAAACGATCTTCCTCATCGCTCGTGTGGACACCTTTGGAATCGATGACCAGTGGATGATAGATCTGTCGGTATCGATCGTAATCGCGGACCACCGCCAGAACATCGCGGAGTCTCACGTCAGGAATAAATTCGGCGCCCATCCAGTGGTGAATCAGTCCCGATGGAATTCGCCTCGGGATATTCGGCCCCGCGGGTGCGACCAGGATTTCTCCGTTCCTGAGCCTTGCCCCATTGCCGGAGGCTTCGTCAGTGGTGAGAAACTGGCCGTCGGACGCCAGACGGCTCTGCATCCGCGCAGTGGTTGCTTGTACGTACGCATCCCATGTGGCTAGCATTTCCGGCTTGAGGTTGGCCGCCTCTGCCGTTGCGGGGAACAGGAGGGCGGCGAGCGCAATAGCCGCCACCTGAAACGGGAGCCATGTCGAATTTCGAGCCGGCACAGAGGGCGCTGGAGCGGGTTCTCCGGTGATCAACTGAAGCAGCGCCCTGGATGGTTCGGAGTTAGCCACGAACTGCGCGCCCTCAACGTGCCAGCCACTCAAGAGGCGCTGTCCCGAGAGGTCCATTGCGCTCAGAAAGCTGAGGTCAATGATCAACGCCCGCTCACAAATCACCGAAGAGGCCGTTCGCCACGCTTGCTCCAGCTCTCGAACAGCTCCATCCGATAGACTGCCGGCCAGCTCAAAGCTGAACGCCGTGACGCCATCGTGCATGTAGTAACGAAAGCCGCTGCCGGCCGTTTTCCGTTGCATGTTTCAGGGAAGGCAGTTTCGCGGCCAAACGCGAGGGTCTCGATGTAAGGGAGACACGAGAGATTCGAGGCGGACGGGAATCGTTAGACGCGTCTCGTGCCAGATTCTCGACAGCACCTGCCGGAATCCTGACACTTAGGTGACGATGGAAAGGCACTGATGGCGAGGCCGGGGTGAGGACCTTGCAAAATGCAATGCCGCCGATTGCCCGGTGGAAGTGCTTCGAGCAAACGGCGGCTGTTGGGGAGCGGTAAGATGTCGACGGCTTAGAATCGATATCCAAACCCGAGCGATGGCTCCGCCCGATGAGTGATTCGATCCAGGCCGTTTAAGCCGGTCAGATCGTAAGTGGGCGAGTTGTAAATAAAACCGCGATATTCAGCGCGCATGAAGACGTGGCGCGACAGGTTGACATCTGCTCCGCCGCCATACACGAAGGCGGCGCGTGTCTGCGTATTCGCGCCCGTGAAGCTCTTGGGATCGAAGATCAAGCCGCCGGCTCCTGCCAAGACGAACGGGGTGACGCGCCGGCCCGGGAACCGAAGCACGTAAGCCGCGGACACTTCATGTGAAAACGTGCGAACACCGGCCAGGCTTCCGGAAGATCCATAGTTCTGGATGTTGTTTTGAAATCCATAGTTCGCTTCGACTCCGCTGTGCGTATTGAAGAAGTAGCGGTAGCTGGCGAGAACGCCTCCGGAATCCGTCGCGCTCTGTTGTACGCCGTTGTTGACCGTGCTCTTCACGAAGCTTCCAACGCCTTGCACCGTCACTTCCTGGCCGTGTCCGTTTTCCTCCTGAGCGAAAGCGGGCGACATTACCAAGGCAGCGCCAAACATGATCGTCAAAACTGTCGTTGTTTTTTTCATTGCCTCTCTCCTTTTCCAGATGATTTTTTCATCCACACTGCCTGGAAAGGCACCCGACACGCCACGCCCTTAAGCGCCGCAAATCACTGACAATGCAGCTCAGATGAGAACACCTGTACTGCAAGTGCCAACAATATCGATGCCTGAATGCTGGCAGGTGCCGCGATACGGGTTGGCGGGCGGGGCAAGAAAGGCGGGGCCTGAAGGCGTGGCGATCAGAATGTTCACCGGCGGCGGGTCGACACGGAGAAGAAGGCGAGAATTACGGAGACGGGCGCGTGTCCGCGTGCGCGATCTACTTGCGGGACACGCGTGCGGCGGCGCGCGGACGCTCGCACCGCCGCTTTACGAGTTAGCCTTAGATGCGCCGGACGTCAGCGATTGCCGCCCGGCGGGAGCGCATAAGATTCCGGCCTAAGCTCGATCAAGGTCATCGTGCCGTCTTTCGCCTCGATGGCCAGTGTGGCTCCCGAGCCGCCGGTCGGCTGGCGAAGCCAGAGAGTCTTAGCCTCGTGAACTCCGTGGTTCAAATGATCATCCGGGGTCGCGCCGAACGTGATCCAGATCACATCCTCGCCGTCTTTGGTATCCGCGGCGACGCCGTCCAGAGGCCGATTTTCGATCTCGATCGCATGCCCGACTTCATTGTCCCCAAGAATCTCGACGGCAGCGTGCGCGCCGCGATTCTCCCGCGTGAACTCGGCCAGGAACGCGTTCCATTCCCCACGCGGGATTTTCTGCGCAGTCCCTTGCTGGATTTCTTCGGCCGTTCTATTAGCCACGGCTCTCCACCCGCAAATTATTGGTCACGGAGAAAACGCCGGGCACCTGGTTGGCGCGAATGCCCGCTATCTTCTTGTCCATCTCGTTCGCCACGACGCCCTCCAACGAGATGTGACCATTCTTGACGATGATGTGAATTGGAGGAACGGCTTGGTGAGCATACCGATTCAAACCGGGTTCGCCGTAAATCACTCGAAACGCTTCCTGGCGGATGCGATCGTCGGTCGGGGAAAGCGGCAGAACCTCGATTTCATTTCGCACACTTTCCACGCCCTCAATGTTTTTCACCGCGTGTTCGGCATCGCTCTTGAGCACGGGCATGGTTACCTGGCCGAGCAAAGTGACGGTCCCGCCGTCTACCCGGAACGCCAGGTTATCAAAAACGTTATAGAAAGGAAGGGTCACAAGCTCATGGCGCACCTCCCGTTCGATTCGGCTCCGAGGACCCGTCGCGTCCCTTACCGCAGTGGGCTTCTGAAATGCCGCAGCCGCCGAAACAATGCCGAGCGCCAGGAGTAATGCCCTGGCGGCCAGTGGTTGATGAGTGATACGCATCGATTTATCTCCTTCCCTAGCGGGCGGCAGACGTTTAGTGCGTCAGGTCCGCCCGCCTGTGGATTATGCAACTGGTTTGCCATCGAGCGGATTCATGCCGCTCCGCTGTGGATTGGGGCGCCGCCACGTTGGGGCGAACCCATCGCGGCGCTCCCAAAGCACTGCGTTAGATCGGAAGAGGGACCGACGATCCGTGCGCCGGGGACCGATTCCAATTTCTGAGCCTGAATCCGAGAGCAATCAGCAAAACGCCAAAGATGATGGCATAAACGCCGACCGCGAGAGCAATCACCAAAGCCCCGGCCAAGGGCAAGACTACGGCGAAGACACCGAACAGAATGGAAGCAATTCCACTTAAGGCGAGCAGCCACTCACCTGTGATGTGCTTCCGCAGGCGTATTGCAGCCGCGATCTCGAGGGCTCCCGTCACGATGGCCCAGGAAGCAATTACCAGCACGAGTGCCAAAGCTGTAATCGCCGGCCAGAGTACTGTTACCGCTGACGCGACGATTCCCACCACGCCCTCGAGCACCAACGCTCCCCAGCGCTCATGGGCGCGAGAGGCGCGCCAGGCGCCCACGATGCTCATGACTCCGTCAATCAGCGCATACGCGCCGAACAACAGGACCAGTGCTCCCAGCGTGATACCCGGCCACGCGAATGTGACGAGGCCGAAAAGCATGGCAACAATGCCCCGGATTACCAGTGACCACCAATTGGTTGCAAGCATCACCATAAAATGTTTGTTCCCCTTTCAAATGCATTTGGGGAGCTATGACGCACGCCGCTCGGAGGTTTCGCCGGAAGCACTGGAGCCGCTGGAACTGCCGGAGCTGCTCGAAGTGCCGGAAGAGCCGCCATTACCCGAGTGGCTGGCAGCGGATTGCACCGGAATCTGGCGGCGATTCTCCTTCTGCTGCTCGACCGGGAGCGTCACCTCAAGGACTCCGTTTTCGAATTTGGCATTCGCCTGCTCGGGATTGGCGCCTTCCGGCAAGGGAATAGTGCGAAAGAAACGTCCATACCGGCGCTCGCTGCGATAAACACCGCCCCGGTCTTCTTGTTTTTCGAACTTTCGCTCGCCCTCAATTACCAAAGCTCCGTCTTGGACCTCCACCTTTACTTCTTCAGGCTTCATGCCGGGAAGTTCAGCGCGCACCGTGTACTTGCCGTCATTTTCCGAAACTTCGATCGGCGGCGCCCAAATGGCCTGTCCCGTGTTGCCGCGGTTGACGCCAAATTCGCCAAATACACGGTCCATTTCTTCCGTCATCCTCCCCAGCAGCGAGAACGGATTCATGCGGAAGAACTCGCTCGGCGCGAGTCCGAGCAGGTCGCCCATATTGCGGCGCGCTAAGCCCTGTTGAGAACTTTGCGTCATTTCATTCCGGCGGGATTGCCGGTCTTGGTCTTCGATTCGCATGTCTTGCCTTGCCATATATTCCTTTCTTTTGCCTAGTGAGATTACGTAATGCACATCCAGGTGCATCCGGCCGATTGCGTTTGATGGAAATCGACACGATATTGCATGCAGGTCCGTTTCCATGGTGGCAAGGCTTCTGTCCTGATGAAGTATAATCCGCCTATGCCTAACAACCTGCCGATCGTTCGCCGAACCTTTCTCGGGATCAGCGGCGCCGCCGCGCTCGGGCACGCTGTGAGCCCGCGCGGGTTCGCTGCACAAGCCTCCAACACCTCCAACGCGGCCGGCGTCAAAGTCGAGAAAAATGTGGTGGTGGGCAAAGGTGGCGATACCGAGCTTCACTGCGATGTCTACCGGCCGCCTGCCGGAGTCGAAAAACGGATGGCGTTAGTTCACTTTCATGGTGGAGGTTTTGCCCGTGGAAGCAAGGACACTCTCGGGGGCCAGGTTACGCCGATCACCGCTCGCGGATATGTGTCGATCGCGGCGCAATATCGGCTGAGCGGCGTGGCGAAGTGGCCTTCGCAAATCGAAGACGCGAAGAGTCATATCCGCTGGGTCCGCGCCAACGCCAGTTCCTTAGGGATCGACCCCGCGCGTATTGGCATCGTCGGCCATTCGGCGGGAGGGCACATCGCGCTGTTTACCGCCGGCCAGCCCGACGCGCAACTGGCCGCTTGCATCGCGTTCTATCCACAAACCGACGTAAAGAACGTCGCTCAAGCACTGATGTCTTCAGGAGGCGATGAGGCTGCCATTCACGACGCGAGCCCCATTACGCATATCAAAGAGGGCTATCCGCCGACCGTGATTTTCCATGGTTTGTCAGATGTGACCATCCCTCCCGAGAACAGCCAGCATCTGCTGGAGGTGCTGCGAGGCTCCAAAGTTGCGTCCGAGCTGCACACGTTCGCGGGTGTTCCGCACGAATTCGACGAGCATCCCGAATTTGCAGACGCGTGCGCGGTTCTCACCGATTTCTTTCTGGAGCGGGAGATTCTGCATCCCCGAACCTACCCTCCATTTGCGCCCGGTGCCGGCCGCGGCCGGGCATAGCGGCTGATCGCAGCCGCGGCCAAAATTTCGGAAACGCACGTCACCCGAGCGGGTCATACACCTAGGGCCCGTTGGTAGGATGAACTCCATGAGTGCTGTGCATTGGAAGTGTCTCGCGCTAGCGTCGGCTATCTGTGCAATTTTTCCTGTTTGCCGGGCGGACGAGGGCATGTGGCTGTTCAATGATCCTCCCGCTCAGGTGCTCAAGAGCAAATACAATTTTGACGTCACCGCCCCCTGGCTCGATCATCTGCGGAAGGCCTCGGTGCGGTTCAACGACGGTGGCTCGGGCTCATTTGTTTCTCCGGACGGCCTGGTGATGACCAATCACCATGTGGGAACGGATTGCATCCAGAAAATCGGAACCAAAGAGCACGACTACATAAAGACCGGGTTCTACGCCCGCACTCAAGCCCAGGAACCGAAATGCCCGGATCTGGAATTGAATGTGTTGATGAGCATTGAAGATGTAACCATGCGCGTCAACGGTGCGATTGCATCGAAGGCCGACCTCGCGGCAGCCGAGAAGGCTCGCCGGGCTGTGATTAACACGATCGAGAAGGAATCGCTCGACAAGACCGGCCTGCGAAGCGATGTCGTTACGCTCTACAACGGCGGTGCGTATCACTTGTACCGGTATAAAAAATACACGGACGTCCGGCTGGTGTTCGCGCCCGAGAAGGATGCTGCCTTCTTCGGCGGCGACCCGGATAACTTCGAGTACCCGCGCTACGATCTCGACATCTGCTTCTTTCGGACCTACGAGAATAACCAGCCGGTCAAGACGGCCGATTATTTGAAGTGGAGCAAAGCCGGAGCGATCGAGGGCGAGTTGGTGTTTGTTTCGGGAAATCCCGGCTCCACGGCTCGCCTGAATACGATTCCACACCTGGAGTTCTTGCGTGATCGCTCGAATCCATGGGCGCTCAATATGCTGCGAAGGCGCGAGGTGCTGCTGCGAGTTTACAGCGAGCGAAGCTCGGAGAACCTGCGGCGCGCACAAGAGGAGTTGTTTGGTATTCAAAACAGCCGCAAAGCGTATACGGGCATGCAGGCGGGGCTTCAGGATCCCGGGCTGATTGCGAAGAAGCAGGCACAGGAGCGCGAGTTGAGAGACGCTGTCAATGCGAATCCGAAGCTTCGCAGTTCCTATGGCAGCGCATGGGATGAAGTAGCGGCCACGCTGCGCACGCTGGAAGGCGTTTATGTCGACGTATCTTTGCTCGAGCGGGGCAGCGCTTTCAACAGTACGCTCTTTGAAATCGCCCGCACACTGGTGAGGCTATCGGAAGAGACTCAGAAGCCCAATGAAACCCGTTTGCGGGAGTATTCGGCGGCGGGTCTCGAATCTCTCAAGCAGGAGTTGTTTTCCGAAGCGCCGATCTATGATGATCTGGAAACCCTGCAGCTTGGCGACTCTCTGGGAATGTATGCCGAAATCAAGGGCATGCGGGATGACCTGGTGCAAAAGGTGCTGGCGGGCAAGTCTCCGGACGCGCGCGCGGATGAGTTGGTGCGCGGCACAAAGCTGAAGGACATCGCAGAGCGCAAAAAGCTGGCCGACGGCGGGAAAAAAGCCATCGAAGCGTCTACCGATCCGATGATTCGGCTCGCGCGCCTGGTGGATCCTGAAGCACGCCGGGCGCGCTCGATCTATGACAATCAGGTGGACGAGCCGCGGCGGCAGGCCTATGCCAAGATCGCGCAGGCGCGATTCGCGGCCTACGGCAAAAACATTTATCCGGACGCCACGTTTACACTGCGGTTGGCATTCGGGCAGGCGAGGGGTTATGAAGAAAACGGAAAAAAGATTCCGTGGATGACGATGATCGGCGGCGCGTTCGAACATGCAAGCGACCACGGCAATCGAGAGCCGTTTCGGCTTCCCGCGAGCTGGACACGCAGCAAAGCCGCGCTGAACAGTTCGACGCCGCTTAATTTTGTCAACACGGCGGATATCATCGGCGGAAACTCCGGCAGCCCCGTGGTGAATCGAGCCGGTGAACTCGTGGGGATCATTTTTGACGGGAACATCCAATCACTGGTGCTGGACTACATCTATACCGACACGCAGGCACGCGCGGTCGCCGTCCACTCGGCGGGAATCGCGGAGGCTTTGAAAAAGATATACAGCGCTGAGCGGGTAGTTTCGGAGCTCGGGCTGCGCTAGTTCTTTTGGGGAACAGCTATTTTTCCGGAGTACGCCCGCAGTGTCTCATCGGGTGCGCCGATGAGCATGACCTCGCCATGGTCGAGCCACAGCGTGCGATCGCAAAACTGCCGCACCGTTTCCGGCACGTGCGAGACGAACAGCAGCGTCTTTCCCTCGCGCTTGAAATGGGCGAGGCGTTCAAAGCATTTGACGCCGAAACTCTGGTCGCCGACGGTCAGGATCTCATCGACGATCAGGATATCCGGATCGGTGTGAACGGCAACTGAGAACGCCAGCCGCATGACCATCCCGGTGGAGTATTTTCGTATAGGCTCGTCAATAAAGTCGGCGACGCCGGAGAACTCAACGATCGCTTCGAAGCACTCTTCCGTGCGCCTGCGGGTTAAGCCGAGCAGCGAAGCATACAAGGAAATGTTTTCTCTTCCAGTAAGATCGGAATGAAAGCCGGAGCCGAGTTCCAAAAGCGCCGCAATGCGGCCTTTAACTGTTACTCGGCCTGCATTGGGACGAGTTAATCCTGCCACCAGGCTCAGCAGCGTGCTTTTTCCCGCGCCATTGCCGCCGACTATGGCTAAACTCTCGCCGGGCTGGACTCGAAACGACACATCCTTCAGCGCATAAAATACGCCGGACGGCGCGGGCGTACGAAACCGCAGTTTAATATGGTCGCGCAGGAGTTTCGCGCCGGTCTTGTGCGCAAACGTTTTGGAAACGTGATCGAACTCGATTGCCGCCATCATCTATAGATAGTCAAAAAACCCTTCGCGCATCCTGCGAAACGCCAGCATTCCGGCTGCGAGCACCAGTAGAGAACTGAAGCACAGTTTCAAAAGCAGCGTGGCGGGCGGAGCTGAGGCTTCGAGCAGGATATTGCGCAGCGCAAGCACCAGAGCCGCTACCGGATTGAATTGATATACATCGCGGAATTGCAAAGGAATCACGGAGAACGGGTAGAAAATTGGGACGACCCAGAAAAGAAGGGTATTGAGAGACTCCACTACATATCGCGTATCGCGGATATAGACATTCAGCGCGGACGAAATCAGAGCGAGTCCGCAGACAAATAGAACCTCCATTGCCCACAAGAATGGCAGCCATAACCAGTACCGATTGACCTGCAAGCCGGATCCCAGAGTAAAGATCAACAACAGTGCGATCTGTATCAACAGGTGCACGCAGTTCCCAAGAACGGTGGCGATCGGGATAATTTCCCTCGGCACGGGCACGCGCTTAATGAGCGAAGCGTTTTCCAGCAACGAACCGGTGCCGGTGCTCCAGGCCAGCGCGAAAAAGTTGAACGGCACCAGGCCGCATAGGATGAAGGCTAAAAAATGAGGCTGCGGATTGCGAAAAATCTTGGTGAAGACGAATGCCAGAGCGCCCATCGTGACCAGAGGATTCAGCAGGGACCAGAAGATCCCCAGCGACATGTTTCGGTAACGGACTTTAAAATCTTTTTTGACGAGATTGCTGAGTAAAAACCTGTATTCGCCCTTCCACATGGGAATCCTTAGTATCCGATCGGAGTCGGACGGCGCACATCCCGAACGAGGGTGTTTCCGGATTGTAGCACGCCTCCTGTAACAGCTACCGTCGTGGTTTTCTCTTGAGCTTTGGGGCTCTTGAGCTTGGGGGGCGCCGCCTTGCAATATGCGAGTACTCGACCCGAACTTTGCTGAGTTGCCGGTGATCGGCGGCCTGAAGCCGGTTCGCTTAACGCGCGCAGCGTCGTCCTCGCAAAAGGCACCGGAGTTTCTCGAGATGACCCTGCTGCCCGGCCGCGGAATGAACTTGTTTCAGATTCGCGCGTGGTTTCCGGGATTGGGTGAAATTGAGCTGCTTGCATCGCCGCCACTGGAAGAGGCGCAGAAAGAGTTGAACGGGGGATCGGACGACTTCATGGGCGTAAAGTCGTTTCGGTATGGCGGTGCGATTCTGCTTCCGTTTGCAAATCGCATTCGCGGCCGCATGCTGCCGGATGGCGCCACGATCGAGACCAAGATCCTGGATCGTGATGTACGGTTACCGGCGGATTGGCGAGGAAAACATCCGGGCGCAGAGAAATGCGCAATCCACGGGCTGATTCTTACTTCCAAAGCCGAGTCGATGGAATCGACCTCAGATCATCTGTCGGCAACGCTCACGACGGAGGACCTCGATCAATATTGGCTCTCGAAAACACATGTTCAGGTCAAAGCCACGCTGCGCGCCGAATTCGTCGAGCTCACCGCGACAGCGACCAACGCCGGCCGCGAACTGCTGCCCATGGGAATCGGCTGGCATCCGTACTTCGCTCTGCCGAGCAAACAGCGCGCCCAAGCGCGGCTGCACTTGCCCGCCAAAAAGCGCACGCTGGTCAATAACTACGACGACGTCTTTCCAACCGGACAGATCGAATCCGTGACCGGAACACCATACGATTTTACTGATCCGGCCGGAGCGCCTCTGGGTTCAAGACACTTCGACGACAGCTTTGTCGATCTCCAAAAGACGGCCGAGGGACACACCAGAGTGGAGATCCTCGATCCAGCCGCAAAGTACGGCTTGCGGATAACGGCGTTGTCGCCGGAGGTGAAAGCCCTGCAGGTGTACTCGCCGCCCAGCGAATCTTTCGTAGCGGTTGAGCCGCAATTCAATTGGGCGGATCCGTTCAGCGCGGTGTGGCCTCCCGGCACTGATACGGGCATGGTGATTCTGGCTCCCGGTCAAAAGGTTACGTGGGCAGTGCGGTGTGAACTGTTCGTGACGTGAACAGGGACAGCCCTCGAGGAGAGACGCCCGCGGCGCCCGAGAAACATTTTGACCGCGCTCGAATCGAATAGATGCGTCATGAGGAAACATAAATCCAATCTGCTCCGAGGAACGCTGGCGGGAATGGCCGGAGGAATCGCAGGAACGCTTGCGATGGACGCTGTAAGCGCGGCGTGGACGCTCGCGCGGCGAGGACACTTGCATCCCAGGGAAGCGACGCTGATCCAGCAAGGCGGCAGGCCGGATGTCGATTCGGCCAAAGAACGCGGCCGGGATTCGGGAGAGCGGGAGGCGGTGGCCACCATCGCGGTCGCTGAAAAAGCCGCCGAACCAGTACTCGGCCGCGAATTGTCGCCGCGCGAGAGACACGAAGGCGGACGGTTGGTGCATTACACCTTCGGCGCTTTGCTCGGCGCATTCTACGGGGCGGCCGCGGAGAAGTTTCCCATTGTAAGCGCGGGGCTCGGCGTCCCGTTCGGTCTCTCCGTATGGGCCGGCGGCGTGGAGGCGGCGCTTCCGATGCTGCGGCTTTCCGATCCCCCGACCAGCTACTCGCCCAGGCACCACGCATTCGGCGCCGTTAGCCACGCGGCATACGGGCTGGCCGCGGATCTGGTCCGGCGTCAGGTGCGGGCCGCATAATTTCGCCCAAATACGACACCGCATTGTGGTATACTGCGGTTTCGATGCAACATTGCTTGGCCAGCTCGTTTCGATTTAGCTATTGGCGGTACTTTAGCGTCTAAATCGCGACGGGTGGGCTTCAGCATTAGAAATTAAAAGAGACCCACTCGAAAGAGTGGGTCTTTTGATTTTCAGGGAGGCTCCGATGATTATTTCGATGAGGCTGCATGCGACCAGGGAGGAAATCGAGAATGCTCGCGCGCGCATTGAGGAATTCGGGTACAAAGTCCATTCAATCGCCGGCGAGGAAAGGGTCGTGATCGGAGCCGTGGGAGTGGGCGACGTCACAGCATGCCTGGAATCGCTCGAAGCGATGCCGGGGGTTGAGCGTGCGGTGCGCATTTCGGCTCCTTACAAATTTGTCAGCCGCGAATTCCGGCCGCAGAAGACTGAGATCACGATCAGAGGGGTGACGATCGGCGGCAGCGAGTTCGTCATGATGGCCGGCCCGTGCTCGGTCGAGAGCGAGAAGCAGATTCTGGAATCGGCCGAAATAGTCGCGAGCAACGGAGCGAAATTTTTGCGCGGAGGCGCGTTCAAGCCGCGCACGTCGCCGTACGACTTTCAAGGCCTGGAACTCGAAGGCTTGAAATTGCTGGATAAGGCGCGCAGAATTACCGGCCTCGGGATTGTGACGGAGGTGATGAGCGACCGCGACGTGGATCTGGTGGCGGAATACGCCGACATTCTGCAGATCGGCGCGCGCAACATGCAGAATTTCGCGCTGCTGAAGACGCTCGGCAAATGCGGGCGGCCGATCCTGCTGAAACGCGGGCTAAGCTCGACCATCAAAGAGCTGCTGATGTCGGCCGAATACATCGTGGCGCATGGGAATCCGGACGTGATGCTGTGCGAGCGTGGAATACGGACGTTCGAGACAGCCACGCGCAACACCTGCGACCTCGTTGCCGTCGCGGTGCTGAACGAGCTGACCCATCTGCCGGTGATCCTGGATCCGAGCCACGCGACCGGAAAGCGAAGCCTGGTGCCGCCGCTGGCGCGGGCGGGAATCGCGATCGGGGCGGACGGCATGATCGTCGAAATGCACCCGCATCCGGAGAAAGCCGTGAGCGACGGCGCGCAGTCGCTCGATCCAAAGCAATTCGCGAAGATGATGACAGACCTGCAACCGTACATCGGCCTTTGGAAAAAATCGCGGGTCGCGGAGACCGTCGCGGCGGTGTAGCCGTGAGCAGCCCTGCCGTGCATTAGGTGCGATCATAACAACGTGCGCTTCCGGTTTCAGCCCTGGCAACTCGCGTTACTGGTGGTATTGTTTTGCGGCGCCGTAGTGAGCGGGGTTCGATGGCGGCTGGCCTCGAAGCCGTACAACGCCGCGGGCCTGCTGGCGGTGCTTCCATCGGATGGCGCCACTCTGGTTTACATCGACGCAGGCGCCCTGCGCCAGAGCGGAATCCTGGATCTTCTCGCGGGATCGAGAGCGACTGAAGAGCCGGACTACCGCCGGTTCGTCGAGCAGACCGGCTTCGATTACCGGAGCGATCTCGACGCCGTTGCCGCGGCGTTCACGAACGGTGATGCGTATATCACTCTGAAAGGACGCTTTCAATGGAAGCTGCTTTCGGGCTACGCACGATCGCAGGGCGGGGAATGCCGCTACACCACGTGCACGATGGCGGCGAGCGCTTCCGAGCGCCATATTTCGTTCTATCCCTTAAAGAGTGACGTGATCGCGCTGGCGGTATCGAACCAGCCTAAGGGTGTCGACATGATTGGGCCAAGCCGGCCGAGCACTCCGCCGCCATTGCCGCCTGAACCCGTGTGGATATCCGTCCCGTCATCGGTTTTCAGCAGGCCAGACGGCTTCCCCACCGGCACTCGCGCTTTTTTGTCGCCGCTAGCGCAGGCTCGCGACATTACGTTCGCCATGGGGCCGAAGGGCGACCGGCTGCAACTGCGACTTGAGGTAGGATGCGCATCACCGGACATGGCCGCTGAAATGGCGCGGCAGTTCAACTCGACCACTGATCTGTTGAAGAAGATGCTTGACCGGGATCATTTGACTGCGAATGCGAGCGACTTGAGCGGGCTGCTGGTAGCCGGGTCGTTTGAGCAGCACGACGCACGCGTGATTGGCACGTGGCCAGTGGAACGCGGGCTGGTTACATCGCTGGCGTCAGGCCAGGTTCAGTAGCGGACGCGTAAACTCGCGGGAAGATGCGGCGGCGAGGGAGCGACGGCTTATGCGCGAGGAAATACTTCTCCACCAGATTCCAACTGATCCAGCCCAGGAATAGGCTGAGCAAGACAGCTGAGACCGCTTGCATTGCGAGAGGCGCGGCTGGAAAACACCACAGCAGCAGTTTTTGCACCGGCCATGCGTAGAGATATGTTCCGTAAGAAATGTCACTGCTGACGGAAAAGAATTTAAGCGGCGACCATTTCGAGAGCGCCAGCCACATTACAGCGCAGCTTCCGGTAATGGGCAGCGCGAACTGCACGGCAATGGGGTGACCAATAGACATGATCGCAGCCAGTACGCCGCCCAAACCCAGGATGCTGCTCCAGTTAATTTTTTCGCGATAAAGATAGGCGCAGTTGCCCGCGAGGAAAAATGGCATCAGGCTCAGCCCGAGCGACGTCAGGTCACCGGGATGGGTGGTGCAATAGAGTCCGGCGAACAGTGTAGCCGCGACCCAGGCGGCCAGCAGGACCCGCGGCCTGGCGTAAAGCCCGACGGCGGCCAGGATAGGAATAAGGAGGTAGCAGCGGAACTCATAGGCGATAGTCCAGAGCGAGCCATTCACAAACGGGTACGGCCATCCAGCGAAAACCGGCGGTGTGTACGGATAGGTGAGCACGAAAATTCCGCGGAATAACTCGAACATACCGGCGGGCTGGAACAATGCGTCAAAATACGACGGTCCCCCGCCGATGCGCCCGACGATCAGAATACTGAGAAGATACGCGACCAGGAAAGCTGGAAAAATCCGCAGCAGGCGCTTCCGCAAGAATTCAGACAGCGAAGGCTGGTGGGTCCAGCTCTGAAGGATCAGATATCCGCTAATCACAAAAAACGCCTTGACCGCGAAATCGCCGGCAGTTATGTGCGCGCCGAAACGGTGAAAAACTTCGCGGGAAGCGCTGCCGTCGGTGAGTTCGGCCGCGTGCCCGATGATGACCAGGCAGGCGAGCGCGAGCCGGAGCGCAGTAAAGTGATTAACCGGCCGGCCGGTGCGGTCTGCGGCAACGAGCGAGGCTCCGGCGGGAGAGTCCGTCATTTAAAAATAGATATCGTCAAAAAGCGCGCACAGCTTTAGAGCAGGGCCGGGTAGCAGGGCGTAGGCGCGGCGAAGCAAACATCCTTTCTGCAACAATAGATGGAACATGCAGGTACGCGTACTGGCCTTCGTGCTAGCTGGCGGCAAGGGAACCAGGCTCTTTCCCCTCACTAAGGAGCGCGCCAAGCCCGCGGTGCCGTTCGGCGGCCGATACCGCATCGTCGATTTCGTCCTGAGCAACCTTATTAACTCGGGCATTTATTCGGCATATGTTCTGATCCAGTTCAAGAGTCAATCGCTGCTGCAGCATCTGCGCGAAGGTTGGGAGGTGAGCGGCCTGCTGCGGCAGAATTTCATCATTCCCGTTCCGGCGCAAATGCGGTCGCCGGAAGAGGACTGGTACCGAGGGACCGCGGATGCGATCTATCAAAACATCAACCTGATCGAGCAAGCCGACCCGCATTACGTGATGATCTTCGGGGCGGATCACATCTATCGCATGAACATGCGCGAAATGCTGGAATACCATTTGCGGAAGAACGCGCAGGCCACCGTTGCGTCGATCCCGGTGGACAAGGAGCAGGCGGCTGAATTCGGCGTAATCGAAACCGCGCCGGATGGGCACATTGTCGGCTTCCATGAAAAACGCGCGGATGCGCCGACGATGCCTAATGACCCGGAACGCGTGTATGCATCGATGGGAAATTATATTTTTTCGACGGGAGCGCTGTTGCGCGAGCTGTACGCGGATGCGCGGAATGAATCCAGCTCGCACGATTTCGGGCGCGATATCCTGCCGTCCATGATCGGGCGCTCGGACATGTACGCGTACGATTTTCAGACCAACCGCATCCCGGGCGACCCTCCGGAGCAGGAGGCGTACTGGCGCGACGTCGGAACGATCGACGCTTATTACGATGCCAGCATGGATCTGCGCTCGGCCACGCCGGCGCTGAATCTTTACAACCGCCAGTGGCCGCTGCGCACCGCGGGGTACTCGGATGCTCCGGCGAAATTCATTTTCGATGAGAGCGGGCACACCGGTGAGGCGATCGACTCGATTGTTGCGGGAGGAACGATTGTATCCGGCGGCCTGGTGCGGAATTCGGTGCTGGGACGCGGAGTAAGAGTGCTGTCGGGCGCTATGGTGGAGGATTCCATTCTGTTCGACAACTGCGTGATCGGCCCGCGGGCGCGGGTGCGAAAAGCCATCCTGGACAAGAACGTGCGCGTTCGCGAGGACACTTCGATCGGCTACAACCTGGACCAGGACGCGCTGCTCTACCACGTGACCGAGAGCGGCATCGTGGTGGTGGAGGGGCACCGCTCGACCGTAGAGGTCGCGACGATGTTAATGTGATGGGAAACGTATGTTGATTACAGGTGCGATTCGCCAACATTTCGACTACACAGCGTGGGCCAGCGCGCGGCTGGTCAAGGCAGCAGAGGCGCTGCCGCCGGAAGAGCTGACCAGGGATTTCGGCACGGCCGATCATAGCGTCCTGGGAACGCTGGTGCACGTGTATGCGGCTGACCGCGTATGGTACGCGCGGATACACGGAACGCCGCCGGCGAAATTCATCGATCCGGAGCGCGACATGCATCTGCACGTGCTGCAAAACGACTGGCCGCCGCTGCTGCGGAAATGGCAGGAATGGGCGGCCGCGCAGACCGAGGAATCCGTGCGGGAGAAGGCGGCTTATAAGGACCTGAAAGGGAACGCGTACGAGACTCCGCTGTGGCAGATCGCACTGCACCTGGTTAATCATGCGACGCATCACCGCGGGCAAGTGTCGGGATTTTTGCGCGCCATGGGGCACGTGCCGCAGCCGCTGGACCTGATGGCGTACTATCGGGAAATGGCAGCCGCGCAGACCGCGGCAAGCTAGGGCAAGCCGCACATCTCCTCGCACAGTGACGCGAGCGCCTGTTCATTGCGCTCGGAGCGGAACTGGCAGGTTTGCTCGCTGCGATCCGACCAGAAGCGGCCGGTGACGCCGTTGAGCTCAGGGCTGGTGGCCAGCCAGATCGCGGTGTCTGCGCCTTGGGCGGGCGAAACTCCGCGAAATCCAGGCGCGAGAGTATTGAGCAGCGGGGTGTTCACAGGACCCGGCGACATGGCGTTGGCCGTGACCCGAGTGCCTTCAAGACGCCGCGCCAGAAACCACGTGAGCATGCGATCCGCCTGTTTGCTCTGCGCATACGCGGCCGTCGCATCATAGGGGCGACGTTTGAACTCGACGTCTTCGAGCTCCAGTCCATAGGCAAATTTCGAGGCGACGTTCACGATGCGGGCCGAGAGCGCGCGCTGAAGCACGCCGAGCAGAAGCTCCGTCAGCAAATGGTAGCCGAGCACGTTGGTGGCGAAGGTGAGCTCGATGCCGTCGGGACTCTCGCGGCGCGTGGGTACGGCGACGCCGGCGTTGTTGATGAGTACGTCAAGGGAATCGTGTTTGGCGGTGAATTCCTGCGCGGCGGAGCGGATCGAGCGCTGGCTCGCCAGGTCGACCAGCAGAACTTCGGCGCCCGGGATCTTTTGCCGCGCGGCTTCCGCTTTAATCGGATCGCGGCAGGCCAATACGACATGAGCGCCGGTGAGGGCCACGCCTCGTGCGATTTCGAAACCGATGCCGGCGTTGGCTCCGGTGATGAGGCAGAGAGAAGGCGGGTCAGGCATGGAACGCTCTCACAATTTCGCCAGGCTGAATTCGAGACAGTGCGTCCAGCGCCTCCGGAATGATCTGCCTGAGATCGCGCAGGCGATTTGTCCGGGCACACAGAATCAGCAATGCGATTTTGCGCTCACGAAGATTTTGTTGAAAAGGGATGTTTTGATCAACGGTAACGATGGCTTCGAATCCTCCGGCCTCGGCGGCGTCAAGGAGCTGTCCGTTCCGAAGCCCGGTGAGCCCTGCGTATCGCGCGGTCTGGCATTCGTGACCTGCGAATAAATGCCGCAGGCGCTCATCAACGCACTCATCAATCAAAATACGCACCAGAGACCCGCATCAGGCGCTGGCAAGCAATAAGTCCTTCGCCTTTTCAAGGGTCTGAAGGGCCAAATCGCGGGAAACGGTGGGAAATCCCAGAAGAAATTCCTCGATCGTCTCCCCGCCTTCCAGATAATCGAACAGAGTCTGGACTGGTACCCGCGTGCCGCGGAAAACGGGCACGCCATGCATGATCTCAGGATCGCGAACGATCGCATGCGTCATTCCTAGATTGTCGCGCAAGAGGTCACACGTATGTTCCGGGGGCCTCGTGGCCGGTTCGCTGCACGTACTCGATATAGGAGCCGGGGTAGACCAGCGGCTCGCGTGCGGTGCCGGATTCGCCGCCGAGCTCAAGGACGCGCGAGCCGAGGCCGCGGAGGAACATGCGGTCGTGCGACACGAAGATCATGGTACCTTCGAAATCCTTAAGCGCCTCGACCAGCATTTCCTTGGTGGCCAGGTCGAGGTGATTGGTGGGCTCATCCAGCACCAGAAAATTCGGCGGATTGTAGAGCATGCGGGCAATCGCGAGCCGTGATTTCTCGCCGCCCGAGAGCGCGCGGATTTTCTTGTCCACATCGTCGCCGGAAAACTGGAATGCGCCGGCCAGCGTTCGGAGCGAGCCCAGTCCGTCCTGCGGAAAATCGCGCTGCAGTTCTTCGATTACGGTGAGATCGGGATTGAGCACGTCGAGCGACTGCTGCGCGAAATATCCCATGGTGAGGCTCGCGCCGAGTTGAACGATTCCAGTGTCGGGCGCGCTCGCGCCGGCGATCATTTTGAGCAGAGTGGTTTTACCCGCCCCGTTCCGGCCCATGACGGCCCAGCGCTCCCCGCGCCGGATGGTGAGATTGAAGCCGTCGTAGATGACGCGCGGCCCGTAGCTCTTGTGCACGTCCTCGATGACCGCGACCTGATCGCCCGAGCGCGGAGGCACGCGAAATTCGAACCGCACGACGTGGCGTTTCTTAGGCAGCTCGATCTTGTCGATTTTATCGAGCGCCTTGATGCGGCTCTGCACCTGCGCGGCTTTGGCGGCGTGGGTCCGGAAACGGTCGATGAAGCGCTGTTCCTTGGCGAGCATGGATTGCTGGCGCGCGAACGCCGCCTGCTGATTAGTTTCACGGATGGCGCGCTCGCGCTCATAGAAATCGTAGTCGCCCGAGTAAGCGACGATCTCGCCGGCGTCGATCTCGGCGATTCGGGAGACGATGCGGTTCATGAACTCGCGGTCATGCGAGGTCATCAGCAGCGCGCCGGGGTAGGTTTTGAGAAACTGCTCCAGCCAGATGATGGACTCGATATCCAGGTGATTGGTGGGCTCATCCATCAGCAGGACATCAGGGCGGCCGAGCAGCACCCGGGCGAGCGCGACTCGCATTTTCCAGCCGCCGGAGAGCGCGCCGACGTCGCCATCGATCTGATCGTCCTTGAAGCCGAGGCCGTGGAGCACTTCGCGGGCCTGCGCCTCGAGCGCGTAGCCGCCGAGATGCTCGTACTCCTCCTGGACGTGGCCGAAGCGGTCGAGGATGCGGTCGATTTCGGAGGCGCGCGCGTGATCCTCGAGGGCGTGCTGGAGTGCTTCGAGCTCATGGTGCAGATCGCCCACGCGCCCGCTGCCGGCGATGGCCTCATCGAGCACGGAGCGGCCGCTCATCTCCTCGACATCCTGGCGGAAGTAGCCGATGGTGAGCTTTCTCGGGACCGAAACTTCGCCTTCGTCGGGGGCTTCCTCGCCCACGACCATTCGGAAGAGGGTGGTTTTGCCGGCGCCATTGGGACCGACGAGGCCGACCTTTTCGCCGGGGTTCAACTGGAACGAGGCGTCAACGAAGATCAACTGCTTGCCGTACTGCTTGTGGATATTTGAAAAAGAGATCAAACACCAAGCTAGCAGAGGGGCGGGAGGGGGACGAAGTTTGTCAGGTGCCGCGCGGATCGGCCAGACTGTTGGCTGCGTGTTCAAGGACGAGGTTCACGTGCTCGCGGGATACTCCGGGAAACCACTCGATGAACTTATCCACGGTGGCGCCGCCCTCGAGATTCGCAAACAGCGCGGAAACGGGAACACGGGTTCCGCGAAACAGCCATGCACCGCTCACCTTTTCAAGATGCCGTTCTACGGCAGTGCAGGTGGTCCAGTCCAGCATTCAGAGCCCATCATATTGCAACTTGCCGCAATTGACGCTCCGCGCCACCGCCTAGCGACTGTCGCTAGAATCGTTCTGTGTACCGCCTCGCGCGAAGCTGGAAGAGGTGGGGATCCGCGTCGAAATGATAAAAAACCGACGTGCGTCCTGAACACTACTTAGGTCAAGCGGAACGCCCGCGCGGTGAGTGCCCAAAAAGAGGATCGTATTCTTATGCCTTGGTTAAAGAATGGCAATGGGTTGAAGTTGGTGGGGCCCCCTCATTACGACGCTGCGGAGATTCGTCGATTAGTTGAAGAACTGCGTCAATCGCGAAAATCAACCGCAGACGGTTTGCAGGTTGCTCGAGGAGCTTTTGACGACGCAGAGAGCATCCAAAGAATTGATTTGGCGGCTTTCGAAGTGGTGCCATTGGGACGACGCTTCTGAGGCGATAGCACGCTCCATTGCCAATCTGTTGTTTCACGGCCAAGTCTGTCGCCGGCTGCGTGACCAAGCAGATCATCCGATACCGGATCGTTACAGTGCTGAGAGAGACTACCAAACATGGTTAAACCGGGTGGTGGAAATTAGCAGTCGTTCTCACGCGGCGCAACCTCTCTAGCTGAACTGGCGCGCCGGCGATTCCGTAAACTCAATCAGAGAGACTATAGCGTGACCACTTGATCGTCCCGTCCCGCTAAAATCATTCTGTGTACCGCCTCCTGCTGATGACTCTCATTCCGATGCTCGGCACGGCGGCCGAACTGACCGTCGATCACGTGACCGTTGCCGGGAAAGATCTCAAGGCTATGCGCGCAAAGCTGGCCGAGGTGGGGATTCCGTCGGAATACGGAGGTCCGCACAGCAATCACGCGACGGAGATGGCGCTGACAAGTTTCCCGGATGGCTCCTATCTGGAGCTGATTGCGATTCAGGCGAACGCAAATCCCCAAGCCGTGGCGGCGCATTACTGGTCGAAGCAGATGGAAGGCGAGGCGGGGCCGAGCGCGTGGGCGGTGCGTCCCAAAGATCTGGCGGCAGAGGTGGAACGGCTGCGGGCGGCGGGAGTGACCATGGAACCTCCGGTGCGCAGCGGCAGGGAGCGGCCGGATGGAACCAGGCTCGATTGGGAAGCCGCACGCGTCGGCTCGGAACCGAACGGCACTTTCTTTCCGTTCCTGATCCGGGACTTCACGCCCCGGCAGAAGCGCGCGTATCCGAAGGGGCAGCCCACCACCAAAGATTTCGAAGGCGTGGCGCGGGTGGTGATCGCCGTGCGAGATTTGAACGCGTCGGTGAAGCGGTATCGCGAGGCGTATGGATTGCAGCAGCCGATTCAGCAGGTGGACGGGAATTTCGGCGCGCACCTGGCGCTGCTGGGAGGGACGCCGGTGATATTGGCGGCTCCCTTGATAGAGCAATCCTGGATCACGCAGAGGATCGAGCGCTTCGGCGAGGGGCCGTGCGCGTTCGTGCTGCGTGGGCGGAAAACCGGGCAATACAAGGCCGCGGCGCAGGCGCGCTGGTTCGGCAACACGATTTCGTGGTTCGACGAGGGGAAGCTGGGCTGGCGGCTGGGCTGGGAATAATCGCGAGCCGAAGCGCCCGCCATCATCACTTGGTATCGAAGCGGACCATGATGAACGTCACGTGGTCCTTGGTCTCGACGAAGCCGTGCGGGATGCCGGCGGGCACGAACATAACGTCGCCGGGCCGCAGCACTTTCGATGCGCCGCCGCGGATCGACTCACCGCGCAGGTCGCCCTGATCCTCGCCGCCGGGCTTGCCGTTGACCAGCTCGCCGCCGCTCATGAAGGTGCCTTCGCCGTCCTGAATCACCATGAAGTCGCTCTTCTTGCCGTGCTGCAGGATGGGCTGCGGGCCAACCAGGCGCCGCACCTCCATGTTGTAGCCCTTTTCTCCGAAGAAGCGATGAGTGGTTTCCTTGGTGCCGGCCATTTCCTGGTTCACGGCCTTCATTTCGGCCATGGTCCAGGACGCGGCTTTGTCGGTGGGCGCGGGCGTATCGCGGCGGGCTTCTCTTTGCGCGAGCGCTATGACTCCGAAGAAACCGAGCAGCAGCGTTCCGCAGAGAATCACTTTAAATCGACTCATGACGCCTCCTATTCAGCGGATTCAGTATACAAGATCCATGCTATGCTCAGGTCAAGTTCAGGAGGCATTCCTCTATGCTGCGATACCTGCTTGCGAGTGCATTGGTGGCGACGGCGGCGCTGGCGGCGGATGCTCCGTCCATCACGTTCAATAAGGACGTGCTTCCCATCCTTCAGAAAAATTGCCAGACGTGCCACCGGCCTGGCGAGATCGGGCCGATGCCGCTGCTGACGTACGAGGGCACGCGGCCGTGGGCCAAGTCGATCAAAGCCGCGGTGCTCAGCAGGAAAATGCCGCCGTGGTTCGCCGATCCGAAAGTCGGGCACTTCATGAACGACAGGAGCCTGACGGCGGCCGAGATCAATACGCTGGCCTCGTGGGCGGATGCGGGCGCACCGGAGGGAAATGCGAAAGACAGGCCGGCTCCGGTCGAGTGGGTGGATGGGTGGAACATTCCCAAGCCCGATCAGGTGGTGGAGATGCCGGTCGCATACGACGTGCCGGCCAAGGGCACCATCGAGTACACATACATGATCGTGCCGACGGGATTCACCGAAGACAAGTGGGTCGAGGCGATGGAAGTGCGGCCCAGCAACCGCGCCGTGGTGCATCACGCGAACATTTACATCCGGCGGCCGGGGTCGCCGTGGCTGCGGCAGTATCCGGTGGGCGTGCCGTTCGTGCCGGAGGAGCAGAAGAGCAGCTCGTCGGCGGGCGCGCCGCTGCTCGACGAGAACGTGGCGGGATTCGTTCCGGGGAAGCAGACGGTAGTGCTGCGGCCGGAGCAGGCCAAGCTAATCCCTGCCGGTTCGGACATCGTGTTCCAGATTCACTACACGGCTAATGGGAAAGCGACGAAGGACCGGACGAAGTTCGGGATGGTGTTCGCGCCGAAGCCTCCGGAGTACCGCGTGGCGCGTATTTACGCGGCGAATAATCAGTTCGTAATTCCGCCGGGCGCGGGCGATTACCGGGTGGAGGCTTCGACCACTCTGAAGACCGATGCGGAACTGGTGTCGCTGAAGCCGCACATGCACCTGCGCGGGAAGTGGATGGAATTTCGCGCGGTGTATCCGACCGGCGAAACGGAAACGTTACTGAACGTGCCGCAGTACAGCTTCAACTGGCAGTTGGAATTCATTTTGGCGCAGCCCAAGATTCTGCCCAAGGGCACGCGGCTGGAAGTCTCGGCCGGCTTTGATAATTCTCCCAATAATCCGTACAATCCCGATCCGAGCAAGCCCGTGAAATGGGGCGATCAGAGCTGGGAAGAGATGATGATCGGCTACTTCGAGATTGGCTTTCCGCCCAAGCTGGATTTGCCGGATATGCTGGGCGGCAATCTGCGGCAATTGGAATAGCCGGGGTTGGTAGGACAGCCAGCCAATTTCACGCAAACCCCGCGCGAAATCGGAGGCTGTCCCAAGGCGCGCTACTTTTGAACCTGCGTGCCCTGCGCGCTGCTCCACTCGGAGTAGGAGCCGTCATACATGCGCACGTCGTAGCCCAGGTACTTCAGCGTGAAATAGGACTGCGATGCCTGCATTCCGGTGTTGCAGTAGGTGACCACGGGGCGGTCGGGGGTGATGCCTGCGGCCTCATAGAGCTTCCGCAGTTGCGCTTCGCCGAGCAGCGACATGTCGTCTTTACTGGCCTGGCCCTGCATCCAGAAAACATTCGCCGCTCCGGGGATGTGGCCGGGGCGGGTGATCTCCTGCGCGGCGGTGTTGCCGCGATATTCTTCCGCGGTGCGCGCGTCCACCAGAACGGCGGAAAGCGGCGACTTCGCGGCCGAGGAAATGTCTTTCACCGAATCGATCTTCGCGAGAACCTCAGTATGCACACGGGGGGTTAAGCGGCCGGGCTTCGCTTCGGGAGCATCCTTGGAGAGCATGCGCGATTCCGCTTTCCACCGGGGCAGACCGCCGTCAAGCAGCGCCGCCTGATCGCCATGGCCCAGATAGTCCAGCGTGAAGTACGCTCGCGTAGCGGGCAGCACGGAAACATCGCCATACAGGATCACGCGCGAATCGTCGGAGACGCCGGCGCGCTCGAACAAAGTTTTCAGAGCGTCGACCGGGGGTAGTTCGTTCAAAACGCCTTCGCGAGTGACGGCCAAGTCAGTGAGCGACACGAAACGTGCGCCGGGAATGTGGCCGGCGTCATAGGCGTTGCGGTCGCGCGAAACATGAAGGATCACGATCTTGGGGTCGTTGAGATGCTGCGCCAGCCAATCGCCGGAAACCATCATGTCGGAACGGAGCGCCGGCGCCGCCGCGGCCAAGAGTGGAAGAACGATCGTCAATCCAAGTGCTCTGCTGATCATCGACATGCCTGCCTTTCAGCGAACTATTATACGCCCCGCGATTACTTGGACGCCTTTTTGAGCTTCTTGTAGTACGCTTCGATGGGCGCGAACGGTCCGTACTGATGCTGGCGCAGCGGGAAGGAATCGGCGAACGGGCCGTAGCCGTTGTCGATCGGCTTGGCGGTGCGGTCGGGGTAATCCCGATCGAGGCTCTCCATTTGCGGCCGGGGCTGCGAGTTGATGAAGGCCGCGACATCGAAAGCCTGACCGTCAGTGAGATCGGGTTTTCCGAGAGGCATGCGCGCCTTAATGAAACGCGCGGCGGTCAGCACGCGGTGCATGCCCGCGCCATCGTTGAAGCTGTCCGGTCCCCAAAGGGGAGGGAAGACGTAGCCGTGGATCGGATTCGAAGTCGCCAGCAGACCTAAGCCATCGGTGCCGTGGCACACCGCGCAGTGGTCGGCGAAGACCTGCCGGCCGGCGTCGAGACTCGCGGCGCGATCGGGAGTCTTGAAGGCGGGCGGTTCGCTGGCCTTGCGCTGGCCTGCGCCCAGGGCTGCATTGCGGTCGCCGAGCGAGCGGATATAGGACGCCATCGCGATCATCTGCGGGCTGGTGGCGGGCAGAGCGCGCCCGTTCATACTGCGGGTCATGCACTCGTTTACGCGATCCTCAACATCGGTCATCGCTCCGGAGCGCGCCGAGAACCTAGGGTAGTGCTGAGTAGTCTGCAGCAGCGTCAGCGTGCCGGGCTCAGTGCCGACGCCAAGATGGCAGGACGCGCACGTCAGGCGGCTCCCGGAATAGCGCATGGCTGCATCGGGCGCATCGGGACCGAGCAGCTCTGAAGTCTGCGCGAGCAATCGCTGTCCATATTCTTCGGTGGCGTAGAGAGGCGCACGCGCGCCCCCGTTGCGTTCGAGGCCGAGGCCGTTCCGTCCCACGGCGAGCGTTGCACCAACCATGACCACTCCGATGCCGCAGCAAGCGGCTACGACAGCGGTCATTCCCCCACGGTCGCCGCGCGATTCAGGCTGGCTCATGCGGGTGTGCTCCTTTCGCGGAATCCGATTCCGTCCGGCGCGCCTGATCATAGCTTTGCACATTCGACTGGAAGCGATATTTGGGACGCTCGATCCAGGCGCGCAGATCCGGCCGGATCAGCCAGGCGGCGAAGAATATGACCGCGAATACGATGGACAGCAAGACGATGACGTCGGTGATCATCACCGGTTCGGGCCTCCGGGATCGGGCTGGAAAAAACCGCGGACATAGTAGGCGACCGCGGACAGCTCCGCTTCATTCAATCTTCCGGTCCACGGCGCCATGGGAGTGCCGTCGACGCCGTTGCGCAACGCGCGCAAGCTCTCGGCGACGCTGGGACGCACTCGGCGAAAGTTGGTTGGAACAACGCTGAGCTCTGCTACCGCCGTGCCGTCACCTCCGCCGTTTTCGCCATGACACTGGGCGCAGTTGGAGGCATAAACGCGCGCGCCGAGCTCGACAATATTTGCCGGAGGCGCCGGCTCGTTCTGGGCCGCTTCAAAGGCGCGCACGGCTTGGGCGACGGCTGACAGATCATTGACGGAAAGGTCGCGCCAGGCAGGCATGCTGGTTCCGGCGACTCCGTTCCACAGCGCGAACGCAACGCCGTCGAAAGTGTACTGGTGCTCGACCAGATTCGCGGGAGCCGGGTGAAGAGCCATCGCGCCCGGTCCGTCGCCTTGGCCCCGCTCGCCGTGGCAGGAGGCGCAATTGTGCGCGTAAACCTCCCGGCCGCGATCGAGATCGGCTGCCGCGTTCAATTTCGGGTAAGCGCCGCGACGGCGAGTGCGGGCCGGATTCGCATTCAACGTGGGCGAGTGAAACGCCATCTGCGCCATTTCATCATCGGGGCAGTTGCAGGCCGCGCGGGCGTGCGCTTCCCCTTCGGGTCCCGCGATCTCGCGCGTTCTTCCCAGTGTTTCGAGATACGCAAGCAGGTCGCGCGCTTCCTGCTTGGGGCGATCGGGAGAGCCGTCGAAAAGCTGCTCATAGGACGGCATGACGGAGTCGGCCGCGATGGTGCGAGGCGAATAGAGATGCGCGAACTGCCAGTCGGCCGAATGTGTCGAGCCTTCGCGCGCCAGATCCGGTCCGATGCGGCGAGTGCCCCACAAATGCGGATAATCGAAGCGCGTTTCCCACGCCAGTGTCGGCGCGCCGAATCGCGCGATATCTGCGTCAAGGTACCGGACCTGTTGCGTGTGGCAGTACGCGCAGCCTTCGCGGCTGTAAATCGCGCGGCCGCGTTGTTCGCTGGCTGTCAAGGCGAGCGGATGCTCGGGCGACATCCTGCGGGTCTGGTCTTCGAGCACGCGGCTCGGCCACACGCCCAGCAACGCAACCGACATGACGAAGAACGCCAAGCCAGCGACACTCGCGACAACGTAGGAAGTGCGAAGGACGCGGCCGGAGGGGCGGCTCACAGGGCCTCCGTTGCGGCGGGCGCGAAGCGCGGGGCAATCTCTTTAATTGGCTCCAGGCCGACGCTATCGCCGACAGTCTTTAGACCCGCGCCCTTTTCTCCCGTGATCAATCCGATCAGCAAGGCGATAAATCCCGCTGCGATCGGAACGGCGGAGAGCGTGCGTACGAGCCAGTACGGCCGGGCGGCTCGCACCGAATCGAGCCACGGAGCGGCAGACTGCCACAGACGCGCTTCGGCGAGTCCGGCGATCGTCAAATCCGACACCATTAAAACGACTCCGGTAAAGAGGAGCCAGTAGGCCCACGACATCGCGCGCGGATTGTAACGCGCCCATGGAATTCGCTGCCAGACGTGCGCCAGGCCGCCCGCTGCCGCAAACGTCGCGAAGCCGAGCATGGCCAGGTGCGAGTGGCCGATCACCCAATCCGAAAAGTGGACGCGCTGATTGACGGCCATCTGAGCCTGCACGGACCCTTGAATGCTGACGATCAGGTAAAAGATCACGCTCATAACGACGAAGCGCAGCGGCACGTCACGCGGGAAAATGCCGGCGCCGCGAAGCGACAGGAGCAAATTCGCCACCACGATGATCACGTCAACGCCAAGCAGCGCGGACGCGGTAATGGCTCCGATCTGGGCGCTCATCGGGATCACCGAAAAAATGTAGTGATGCGTGCCGTTAAGTGGGTAGAGAAAAAAAAGCAGCCAGAATCCGAGCATCGAAAGGAAGTGGCTGAAGATCGGACGGCGCGTCGCGGCGGGGATCACGAAGTAGGTGATGGCGAGAGCGAGCGGGGTGACGTAAAGTCCGATGGCATCGTGGATCCACAGGCCGCTGAAGGCCGCTCCGCGCGCGCCGGGCACGAACTCGGGCACGAAGTTGCCCATGGGGTAAGCGAGCACGGTGAAGATCAGGCCGCCGATCACGTACCAGCTCGAGACGTACAGATCTTCCAAGCCGCGCGTGAAAAATGGCGGAAGGAATTGAATGATGGCGAGCACCAGCGCAATGATGACGAAGGCATCGACGATTATGGGGAACTCCGCCCATTCGAGAGGCTGGCTGAATCCGGCCAGCACCAGCAACCAGCCGGGCGCGACCACCGCGAAGTTCCACAACCCGAACAGCCACTGGCCGAGGCGCGCGCTGGTCACGGGGCGTCCCGTCAAAACCGGCACTCCATGGTACAGAAAAGCGAAGAACGCGTTGCCGAGCCAGCCAAGCAGAATGCCCTGTGTGTGGTCGTAGCGCAAGCGGCCCCAACTGAGCCACGGAACCCCGGCAGCCATGTCGGGCAAAAGCAGTTCGATTGACGCCAGGATTCCGAAGGTGATCGAGATCAGCAGCGTGATGATGGCCGCGAGTCCGTGGGCATACACCAGACGTGTTTCGACTTGCGGCGGAGAAGCCGCGGGCGGGCTGACAGGGGTGCTCATTAACGCAAACTACAATTATTGAATATACTGGCATTCGACGGTCGGCGCCGGTTCGCGCAAAGGAGCTTTAAGATGAAGAACGCATTTTTGCCCATGATCGCGGTGATGGTTGCCGCGGCGGTACCCGCGTTTTCGCAAACACAACAGGCGCCCAACGACGCCAAAGCCGCCAAGCACAAGGTGGTGTTTCAGCTGAACGCGCCCAAGCCCTCCGGCTGGGATCAGATCTTTCATAACGTCGAGAACGTTCAGAAGATTTTCGCGGCGGACGGAGTGCAGGTCGAAATCGTATTTTTCGGCCAGGGGCTCACCATGCTCCTCAAGAAGAACGACGAGTATGCCGAACGGTTGAAAGAGGCTGCCGATAAAGGCGTGATTATCGCCGCCTGCCAGAACACGATGCGCGCGATGAAGGTGACCACCGCGGATCTGTTCCCGTTCGCGACGCAGGTCGATTCGGGAGTGGCCGAACTGGTCCGGAAACAGGAAGCCGGATGGGTCTATATTAAAGGTGGCGAGTAGCGTCTGGGGGCGCTCGAAATGCTGACACGATTCTGCCTTTTTGTTGTAGCTGGAACTGCGGTTTGGGCCGCTGATACGTCCGCCCCGACCTTCAACAGAGACGTTCTTCCCATCCTGCAAAGGAATTGTCAGACGTGCCATCGGCCGGGCCAGGTGGCTCCCATGTCGTTTATGACGTATCAGAACACGCGGCCATGGGCCAAGGCGATGAAGGCTGCGGTGGCTGCCAGGAAGATGCCGCCCTGGTTCGCCGATCCGCAATTCGGCCATTTTCTGAATGACCGCTCGCTCAAACAGGACGAGATTCAGATCATCGCGAAGTGGGCCGATGGCGGCGCTCCGGAAGGAGATGCGAAGGATGCCCCGGCGCCCGTGCAGTGGCCGGAGGGATGGAAGATTCAGCCGGACATCATTGTAGAGGGACCCACCACTGAAGTGCCCGCGCATCCCAAAAACAACGTGATCGAATGGATGTCGGTTACGGTGCCAACTGGCTTTACTAAAGACACGTGGATCACCTCCGTCCAGATTAAGCCGCAGAATCCGGCGGTGACGCATCACATCTGCATGGGGTTCAATCCGCATACCGACGATGTTAAGTATTTCGTGGCGGAATGGCAGGACAAGCAGCGGGGCGAGGATGGAAGCGCGCTGCCGGATGCAGGTCCGACGTTCGGCGGCACCGGCGGTCGCACTGCGGCTCCGAGAAGCATGGCGGAGGATTGCTACCTGCCCGGAAACATTGCAGCGGATTATCGTGGCGTGAATGCCGCGAAGCTGGTTCCGGCGGGAAGCGACATTACTCTGAACCTGCATTACACCCCGAATGGCACGGCGGTCACCGACCACGTGCAGATCGGGTTCACCGTCGCGAAGGAGCCTCCGCAGCGGCGCTACCTTTCGTTGAGCAGCTCCGCGCCGACTGATCCGAAGCGCTTCGCGATTCCGCCCAACGATCCGAACTGGCAGAGCCCTCCGGCGGATGTGGTCTTCGATCAGGACGTGGAACTGGTGTACATGATGCCGCACATGCACGTGCGCGGAAAGGACATGAGGTACACGCTGGAATATCCTGACGGCAAGAAGGAAGTGGTGTTGAACGTTCCGCACTACGATTTCAACTGGCAACTGGGGTACGACACGTCGATCAAAGTGCCGAAGGGCACCAAGTTGCACGTGGAAGCGCACTTTGACAATTCACCGAACAACAAGTTCAATCCCAATCCGAACAAGACCGTCTACTACGGCGAGATGACGTGGGAAGAAATGATGTTCCCGTTCTTCGGAGTGGTGGTGGACAAAAACGTCGATCCGAAGAAGGTCGTGAAGCGCGGGGCTGTGCAGGCAAGCGGCGCGTAATCCGACTACAATAAGTCCGGAGGGAGTACCCGATGCGGCCACAAGCTTGGTGGATTGCACTCCTGATTGGCACGGCGGCGATGGCGGCCGATACCAGCGCCCCGTCAACCGTCACCTTCAATAAAGACGTCCTGCCGATTCTGCAGAAGAATTGCCAGACGTGCCATCGGCCCGGTCAGATCGCGCCGATGTCGTTCCTTACTTACCAGAGCACGCGCCCGTGGGCCAAGGCGATGAAAGCGGCGGTTGCTGCCCGGAAGATGCCGCCGTGGTTTGCCGATCCGAACGTCGGCCATTTTCTGAATGACCGCTCGCTGAAGCAGGGCGAGATCGACACTATCGCCAAATGGGCTGATGGCGGGGCTCCAGAAGGTGAAGCGAAGGATGCGCCAGCGCCGGTGAAGTGGCCGGAGGGCTGGCAGATTCAGCCGGACGTGATCGTGCAGGGGCCAACCACCGCAGTACCCGCTCGTCCCAAAAACAACGTGGTCGAGTGGGCATGGGTCACGGTGCCGAGCGGTTTCACGAAAGACATGTGGGTGACCTCGATTCAGATCAAGCCGGAGCATCCCGAGGTGACACATCACATGTGTCTGGCGTTCAAGCCGCACACGCCGGACGTGAAGTATAACGAACCGTTCTGGATCGACCGTGATCGAGATGAAGAGGGCGCGGCCATTCCCGATAAGGGCGAGACCTTCGGCGGCCGGCGGAATACCGCTCTCGTCGGAACTGACGGCCTGGAGGATTGTTATCTGCCGGGAATGATCTCGGCTGATTATCGGATCCACAACGCCGCCAAACTGCTGCGCGCCGGAACCGATATTCTGATCAATCTGCATTACACGCCCAACGGTACCGCAATGACGGATCATGTCCAGATTGGTTTCACAGTGGCGAAGGAACCGCCGGAGCGCCGCTACGTGTCTTTAAACACATCGTCCACTACGGATCCAAAAGTGTTCGCGATCCCGCCCCATGATGGAAATTGGCAGAGCCCTCCCATGGACGCTACCTTCGCGCAGGACGTCGAATTGGTCTTTATGATGCCCCACATGCATGTGCGTGGGAAGGACATGACGTACAAGCTGATATACCCGGATGGCCGGGAGGAGGTCGTCCTGCACGTCCCACATTACGATTTCAATTGGCAGCTCGGATATGATACGTCGGTCAAAGTCCCCAAAGGCACCAGGCTGCATGTTGACGCGCATTTCGACAATTCGCCGAACAACAAGTTCAATCCGAATCCGAATCGAACCGTCTATTACGGCGAAATGACTTGGGAGGAAATGATGGCGCCCTTCCTGGGCGTAGTCGTGCCCAAGAACACCGATCCCAAGCAGGTGCTCAAGAACCGGGGTCCGGTAGCCAGCGGCGCATAAGCAAATATATCAGGCCATGACTTGGCCGATTCGGTACAATTCTCTGTGGAAGCTGAGGAGATTTCATGTTCAGAAAACAACTGTTTCCGCTGATGCTGGCGATCGTTGCATGCCCCAGCCTGTTCGCGCAGGGACGCGGAGACGCGCGCCCTTTGCCGGACGGCCCTGGTAAAGAGACCGTGCAGGGGGCATGCCAGGCCTGTCACGCACTCGGCCTGGTGGCCAACGCCGGTCATTCGCGCGAAGACTGGGAAACGGTCGTCTCGCAAATGAGAAACGCGGGAGCGAAGGTGCCGGACGATCAGGTGCCGGCGATCGTCGATTACCTCTCCAAGAACCTTCCTGAGAAGCCTGCGCCGCCGGCGGTGATCGTTCCAGGCTCGGTCAAGGTGAACATCAAAGAGTGGAACGTGCCGACGCCCGGCTCCCGCCCGCACGATCCGCTGGCTGCTCGTGACGGCAGCATCTGGTATACCGGCCACATGGCGAATATTCTCGGTCATCTGGATCCGAAAAACGGCGAGTTCAAGGAATATCACCCGACAGTGCCCGCTTCCGGACCTCATGGACTGGTTGAAGATAAAGACGGCAACATATGGTTCACCGCCAACTTCAAAGGTTACATCGGCAAGCTGAATCCCAAGACCGGGGAATTCACCGAGTACAAGCTCCCGGCCGAAGCGCGCGATCCGCACACGCCGATTTTCGACCAGAAGGGCACGATGTTTTTCAGCGTGCAGGGCGCGAACATGGTGGGGCGGCTGGATCCCAAGACGGGCGAGGTGAAGGTCGTGACTTCCCCCACGCCGAAATCGAATCCGTACGGCTTCGTGGTCGACTCCAAAGGCGTTCCGTTTTTCGTGGAGTTCGGCGCGCCGAAAGTCGGAAGGCTCGATCCCAACACACTCGAGATCAAGGAATACGTGCTGCCGCATGAAGACTCGCGTCCGCGGCGCGTCGCCATCAGCCCGGACGATATCATCTGGTATTCGGATTATTCGCGCGGCTACCTCGGCCGGCTCGATCCTAAGAACGGCAGCGTGACCGAGTGGGCGTCGCCCGGCGGGCCGAAGTCGCAGCCCTATGGAATTGTGTTCCTGAACGGCGCGGTGTGGTACAGCGAATCAGCTGTGAAACCGAATACGCTGGTGCGCTTCGATCCCAAGACCGAGAAGTTCCAGACCTGGATCATTCCCGGCGGTGGCGGCGTGGTGCGCAATATGATGGTGACGCGCGACGGTAACATCGCGATCACCGAGAGCGGCGTCAACAAAATCGCGCTGGCGGAAATCGCGAAGTAAGTGAGTCTCGCGCCACGGGTGCGAGAGTGGGTGGAGACGGCCGCGTCCATAGCCGTGCTCACGGGCGCCGGCATTTCAGCCGAAAGCGGCATTCCAACGTTTCGAGGAGCGGGAGGCCTGTGGCGGAAGTATCGCTCGGAGAACCTCGCGACTCCCGAGGCGTTCGCGCGCGACCCGCAGCTCATCTGGCAATGGTACGACTGGCGCCGCAGCGTCATCGCGACGGCCGAGCCCAATGCGGGCCATCGAGCGCTGGCTGAACTAGAGCGCCGCTCGCCTCGATTCACGCTGGTAACGCAGAACGTCGACGGCTTGCACGATCGCGCCGGGAGTCGGCGGCTTTTGAAGATTCACGGCGATATTTGGACCCTCCGCTGTACCGGGTGCAAACGCGAGTGGACGGATCTGCGGCCGTCTCTGCCGCAACTGCCTCCAATGTGCGCGTGCGGGAACATGGGGCGTCCGGGAGTGGTGTGGTTCGGCGAATCGCTTCCTCAAGACGTATGGAGTGAAGCGCAGGCGGCCGTGAGCAGCGCGCAAATCCTGCTGGTGGTGGGAACGTCGGCGGTGGTGTACCCCGCGGCTGGACTGGTGCAGTTGGCTAAATCGGCGGGCGCGAAGGTGGTGGAGATCAACGTCGCTGAAACGCCGGTGTCAGGGCAAGTGGATCTTTCCTGGCGCGCGACGGCGGCCGAGGCTTTGAGCGACCTGATCGCGTGAGAAACAGCGATCGCTTACCGGCGGTCCTCGAGGTGTTTCAAGCGCGCATCGAGCACCTCTTCGACCCGCCGCAGTTCGGCGCGCCAGAGATCGCGCATGTCATCGAAGCGCCTGTCGATGGAATCGAAGCACCTGTCGATCGCATTGAAGCCACGGTCGACGCCGCCGAATTTCGCGTTGAAAAGAGCCACCACAAGTCCGATTAGCGAAGCGTTGAACAGCATCGGAATGCCGATGGCGAGATAGAGCTGTTGGTTCGTCACCATTGCTAAAGTGTGCTCCGCCCGCATCGATTCTCGCATAAGGAGGGTGATGCGGTTGCGATGCGCCCCGTGCTGGCGCGATGCGAGATGATAAATACTTCCGTGTCACTTCTTCCTTTTTTGCATCAGGCGGCGAGCGGAGCCAATCTCTCGGCTGAAGAGGCTCACCATGCGATGAGCGTTCTTCTCGAGGGGGGCGCGAGCGATGCCGTGATCGCCGGGTTCCTGGTTGCATTGCGGATCAAGGGCGAAACGGCTTCCGAACTGGCCGGCTTCGCGCGGGCGATGCGTGAAAAGGCGGTGTTCATCGATGCCGGCCCGGGCGTCATCGATATCGTCGGCACCGGCGGCGATGACGCGGGCACCTTCAACATATCGACGGTGGCGGCGATCGTGATGGCGGGCGCTGGAGCGCGGCTCGCGAAGCACGGCAATCGGGCCATCTCGGGCCGAGTGGGAAGCGCTGACGTATTTGAGGCGCTGGGCGTCCGCATCGCGATGACGCCGGAGGAGGCGGTGTACGCGGTTCGTGAGATCGGGCTCGGGTTTTTATTCGCTCCTCATCTTCATCCGGCGATGAAGCACGCGCAGGCCGCGCGGCGCGAACTAAAGATGCGGACGGTATTCAACCTTCTCGGGCCGCTAGCGAACCCGGCCCGCGCGCAGACGCAGTTGATCGGCGCTCCATCGCCCGGTGCGGCGAAGATCATGGCGCAGGCGCTGAGCGAACTGGGGACGGGCCACTCGCTGGTGGTACACGGACATGACGGCCTGGATGAAATCAGCACCACAAGCGCGACGGAGGTCTACGAGGTTTGGACCGGGCGCGTCGAGAGGCACGTGTGGACCCCGGAAATGTTCGTCGTGCCGCGAGCGTCGCGGGATGCGCTGGCGGGCGGCGGGGCGGCAGACAATGCGCGCATCATCGAGGCCGTGCTGCGCGGCGAACCGGGCGCGCGGCGCGATATCACTCTGGTGAACGCCGCAGCGGGGCTGGTGCTTGCCGGATTGGCGGCGGATCTGCAAGGCGGCATGACAAGAGCCATCGAATCAATTGATTCGGGATGCGCCGCCGCCGTGCTCGGGAACCTGCAAAAGAAATTTCCGGCAAAGTGAGCCGCTTTCGCTGCGATCCGCGCGTTATGTAATGTTCGGAGAGACGACGAAATCGGAGGAGCAGGCGCTTTTGCGCCTGTGTGGACCGGCCGGGTTTTGGAGCAGCCTGGCCGGCCCGTCGTACTTCTTATCTGGCGCTTTCCGCGCCCAATTCACTTTCCAGCTCAAGAACAGATGCGGCGATGGATGCGGAATCTTTCTCGACGGTCGAGAGCTGCTCGTATATTTCGAGGGCCTTCCGCAGCTTCGCCATTCCCTCGGTGCCGGCTCCATTGCGGATCAGCACTTCACCGACATGCCGATTGGCGTCTGCGACCGCCTGGCGAGTTGCGACGGACGCCTGGGCCCCTTCGATCACCAGCGCCTGCTCAGCGGCCTGCAGCACACGGCTGAAAGTGGAGAGCGCCGCCAGTAAATCTCCGGCCTGAAGCTGAATTGATCCAAGTTGACTGCCGGCCGCAATCACTCCGCGCTGCCCCGCCAAATCGCTCGGGTTGGCTAGCGCGAGGGCATCGAAATGGGAGAGCGCGGCGGCATAATGCTCCCGCGCCTTCGACGGCTCGTTGCCGGCGAGCAATTGATCGCCGAGAGCCTGAGACGCATTCGCGAAATCGCGGCGTGCGTCCTGGTCGGCGGCGTTGGCGGCGTAAGCGGCCTGTGCGACCTCGAAAAACTGCTGGGCTTGACCGTCGCGGGCATACACGGCCGCGAGCTGGTGACGCGTATCCCGCAGGGCGCGTTCCGCCACCGCCTGCGCGCGCTCCGCCTCATTTGCGTAACTCTGAGAAACGGCCGCAATCGAGACCAGAGCGGCTCCAATGACGAAGGCGGCCGCGACTCCTTCGCCGTTACGCTCCAGAATTTTTGCCAATTGATACCCGGGCGTGTCGATGCGCGCGATGACGGGGCGGCCATCGAGGTAACGCTGTATATCCTCGGAGAATTGCTCGGCCGACACGTAGCGGTGATGAGGCTCCTTGCGGAGAGCTTTGAGGATAATGCTATCGAGATCGCCGTGAAGCTTTTTCCGGAGGCGCTTTCGGGCTACATCACGCGTCTCGCTCATGGCCTCCATTCTCACCGTCGCCTCGGGTACGGCGGTTTTGTCATCTTCGAGTACGACGGCGCTGGGCTTGAGCGGCTCGGTCTCAGTGATGGCGTGGCGTAGCGCGGCCGGCGAGCGCGCCTGCGCTCCATAGGGAAGTTTCCCAGTGAGCATTTTGTAGAGCAGAACGCCGAGAGAATAGACGTCGGTGGCAGTGGTGATCGCGTCTCCGCGAACCTGCTCCGGACTCGCGTAGTCCAGCGTCATGGGCCGCATCTCAGGACGGGTTTGAGAGAGATCGATCATGGAGGAATCGCTGCTGAGAAGCTTGGCGATTCCGAAATCGAGGAGCTTGGGAACGCTGTCGGCGGTCACCAGAATATTGCCGGCTTTGATATCGCGGTGGACCACAAGGTTCTGATGCGCATATTGCACGGCCGAACAAACGGCGCGGAACAGCAGAAGGCGCTCGCTGATGGGAAGCTTGCGGTTCTCGCAATACTGATCGATGGGCGTGCCCTCCACATACTCCATGACTAGAAACGGCAGGCCGTCGGGAGTCGAGCCGCCGTCGATCAGACGCGCGATATGGGGGTGATCGAGGCCAGCGAGAAGCTGGCGCTCGACGCGAAAGCGGCGCAGAATTTCCTGAGAGTCCGTTCCACGGCGAACCATCTTAACGGCGACGCGCTTCTTATACTCATGGTCGAAGCGGGACGCAAGCCACACCGAGCCCATGCCTCCGCGGCCGATCCGCCGCTCGAATTCGTAGGGGCCGACTCGATAACCGAGCGGATAATCGTCGGCGTCGTCGGTGCGGAACGAGGGATGGCTTGCAAAAAGCTCCTGGCTGAGCTGGGCGGCCGGAGTGGCGAGGAAATCCGCGGAGCCCTCGTGGCTCTCGAGAAGAGTCTCGACCTCGCGCCGCAGTTCGTCGTCGCGTGCGCAGGCCATGCGCAGGTAAGCGGCGCGATCCCGGCCGGAACGGTCGAGCGCGCCGTCAAAGACTGCCCGGATTTGCGCCCATCGCTCGCTCGTCAAAAGAATCTCCAGTGATTTCGCGGTGCAGGAAGGCACGCGCCGAGCTCCAGCTTCGCTTCACGGTGGCCGGCGAGGTGCCCATCACGCCCGCGGTTTCTTCTACCGATAGCCCTCCGAAGAAGCGCAGCTCGACTAATTGGGCCTGGTCCTTATCGAGTGCGGCCAGCTTATCGAGCGCGGCATCGAGCAGGATCATGTTCAGGGGCCGCTGCTGGGAGATCGCCATGGTGTCTTCGAGAAGCACTCTCTGCTCCTCGCCGCCTCGGCGCGCGGCGCGGTGCTTACGCGCGTAATCGAGCAGCACGCGGCGCATCTGGGTGGCCGCAACGGCCAGAAAATGTCCTCGGCTCTCAAGAGGAACGCGCTGATCGACCATGCGGAGGTACGCCTCGTGCACCAGGGCGGTCGGCTGCAGGGTGTGCTCGCCGCGTTCGCGCCGGAAATAGGACTGGGCCAGGCGATGCAGTTCGTCGTAAACCAGGGGCAGAAGATCGTTCACCGCCTGCTTCTGACCGCGGCCAATCTCCCCAAGCAGGCGCGTGACTTCGCCGCTGTGTTCCATAGACCCTTTCGAGGATTATAGCGAAATCAGGCGCTGCCGGTTCAGAAGATCAGTTTCAGCCCGAACTGCAGTTGACGGGGCGTAGTTGCAACGGTCGTGATCAACCCCGCCGAGGGACTGGGCGCCGTACCCGAGAATACGATTGCGTTCGGTGTCCCAAAATTGGAATGATTCAGGACGTTGAAGGCTTCAACGCGAAATTGCAGGTTGATTCGCTCGGAAATCGCGGTGCTCTTGAGCAAAGACAGGTCCAGGTCAGCTAGGCCGGGTCCGTTGTAGACTCCTCGGCCCAAGCTGCCGTAAGTGCCGGGCGTGGGAAGCACGAATGCGGCGGGATTGAACCATTGATTTGGACTGCCGAGCACCACCGGCCCATTGAAACCGGGATTGAGATTGGGACGGTCGGGATTGCGCGTGTCGCCGTCGCCGGAGCGGTTCGAGCCGATTTGCGGCGTGAAGGGAAAGCCGCTCAGCATGGTGGCGATTCCATTTAATTGCCATCCGCCCAGCAGTCTGTTTTCGATCCCGCCCGCGTTGCCGAGCCAGTGCTTGCCGCGCCCAAAAGGCAGTTCGTAACGCGCGGAGATACTGGCCTGATGGGTGACGTTCAGCGCCGAGGGTCCCCAGTCGCGGCGCGTATTGTTCCGGTCCATAATCATCTGTGCTTGATTATTGGACTGTGCGCCAGTGAGTCCGGAGTTCATGTCCAGATTTTTGGAAAAAGTGTAATTGGCGCGAAACTGCAGGCCTCCGCCGAGGCGCTTGGTGAAATCCGTTTGAAGGGCGTTGTAGCTGCTGTTGCCTTCGGTGTACCAGAAGAAGCCCGCGCCCAAGGCGGGATTGGGACGCTGGGCTGCTGGGCCAGGGATGTATAGAGTGCCCTGAGGTACGACGCCGAGTGTGGTGCCCGTGCCGCCGGCCTGGCAGGTTGCGGTAGCGCAAGTTCGCGCCGGAATATCGTTGGGATCGATGCTCAACAAACCGTGATAGCCACGCGAGCCGACATAGGCCACGCGCAGCGCCATGCTCGAAGTGATCTGCTGCTCGACTGTGAAGTTCCACTCCTGCACGGTGGGCGTTTTCGCATCGGCCTGAATGCCTTGCGGTGCGAAAACGGTGGAAGCAGGCGGCGGGGTTCCGGCGGCAATCGGAATCACAGAGAAAAGCGAGCGGTTCGTGAACGAGGCCGAGCCGTTGTAGGGCGGCAAAGAATTTAGCAGAAAACTGAGCGCGTCGATGAGCGAATAATAGGTCCCAAATCCCGCGCGGATGGCGGTCTTTCCATTGCTGAACGGGTCCCACGCGAGAGCGACGCGCGGACTGAAGAGCCGCTTGGCATTATTTTCAGTGAAGACTCCGTCGGCCACGCGGGGTTGGGTGACGAGCACGCCGTTTGAATCCGTGACGTAGTTGGCGGCCCTTCCCGAAACTTCATTCCAGCCGGTGGTGAACTCGTGGCGGATGCCGAGCTGCACCGTGAGATTGGGCCGAAGCCGGATGGAGTCTTCGAAATACCATGCGCCAAACAGACTCCGCCAGCCGAGCTCGGTGGCGCTCGGCACAACCTGAAAGCTGCTCACCGTGCCTTGCAGGAACGTCAGCGGAGTGGTAAAAGTGGCCTGACCGAGTTGGCGCGAAGCAGTGTCCTCATTGTCCTGCAGCCGCTGGAACCAGACGCCGAAGCTGATCTGATGAATTCCCTTATTGATCTGAAAACCGTCGGTGGCGGTGAAAAGATTTCTGCGATTCCAAACGCCGGCTGCATTGTTGGGGCCCGCGGAGGTGAGGGTGCCCGCGCCGGTTGTGGTGGTGCCGCCGCCCACTACGATTCCGCCCGGGCCAAGTCCGCTCACGAAGGACAGGTTCGCCGGGAAAGATGCGAGCAAAGCCGAATCGAGATTGAATGCTGCGCGCGAAAACCCGGCTCGAAACGTGTTGAGCATCCGGGGCGAAAGGATATGGGTTTCCTCCAGACTCGCAACCTGCATGCGCAGCGTGTTCGCCGATGCGAAAAGCGGATCGGCAAGAGGAATGAGGCTGTTGCCGTCATCAATGGTGTAGGAGCCCGAAATCGTGTCGCGAGCGCTCAAAATATAATCCGAGCGCAGCGTGCCGAAATCTTCGCGGATGGTTTGCTTGGGGCTATTGAACGAAAGTTGGTTCCCGGTGGGCAGACCGGCGACCATCAGCTCCGGGCCATTCGGCGTGGGCCAGAACGAGGTATAGGGAAGCATGGCCGGATTCAAGTTGGCGACCTGTGTATAGACGCCCGCGGCGTTCGGAAGACGGCCAAGGCGCGCCTGCGCGTCGGGAACGACGCTGACGTTGCTGACTGCGAGGCTCTGGCGGAATCCTTCGTAGTTGCCGAACACGAACAGCTTGTCTTTCTTAAGAGGGCCGCCCAGCGCGCCGCCGAATTGATTCCGGCGGAACGGAGGGACCGAGCTCTGATCCAGAAAGCTGCGTGCATCGAGCGCGCTGTTGCGCAGAAATTCGAACAGGGATCCGTGAACGGCGTTGCTGCCCGACTGCGTAACAACGGTGACCTGCGCGCCGGCGCGTTTGCCGTATTCGGCCGGGTACGTCTCCGTCAGCACATTAAATTCGCGCACCGCGTCGATGCCCAGAAGATCTCCGCTGACGCCGCCGGGCGTGACGGCGAGCTGGCTCGATCCCATGTACTCAATTCCGTTCAGCAACACCAAATTGTCCATGGGACGGCGTCCCGAGACCGAAAACGTGTTTCCATTGCTGGTGCTGGTCTGCGGGCTTTTAAGGCCGTAATTTATCGCGCCGGGATTGAGAGTGATCAAATTATCGAAGCTTCGGCCATTCAAAGGCAGCTCCTTCACCTGCCGCTCCTCAACCAATCCGGAGACCGGCGAAGTGGTGGTGTTAATCAGCGGAGTCTCGGCGGAAACGACGACCTGCTGGGCAAACTCGCCTACCTCCAGGCGCAGATTCACCACCGCGTCCTGCCCCACGACTAAATCGATGCCGGTGCGGACCACGGCTTTGAAGCCGGTCTTTTCGGCCTTCACTTCCTGCGGGCCAAGCGGTAGCGAGGAGAATATGAAATTGCCCGCGCTGTCGGTGGTGGCGGTGCGGGTGGCCCCGGTCTCGATGCTTTTCACCGTGATGTTCGCGCCGCTGACTACGGCGCCGGTGGCGTCCTCCACGCGTCCTGAGATCGATGCGGAAACCTGCGCGCGCAGCATCGATGAACTCGCGATCAGTGCCAACGCGGCCGCAACGACCGTGCATGTTCGATTCATCCCAACCTCCTTCCGGTGTCCTCAGGGAGCGCCGCTGCCGCCGGAAAACGCATCAAGGCCGAGCAATCGGCAGCCGCGAGTTTCGCCCGCGCCCCAGCCAAGAGCCGACATGCGCTGAAGATCGGGGCTGAGCACGACTTGAAAATGGCTGGAATCTTCCGGCCCCTCGGGCTTCGACCCCTCTTTCCTGGACACCACCGCCAGATACTTGAGGATAGTATAGATGGTCCCTTCGCCGGGCAGCGTGACATCGAATTCCTGCGTCCGGAAGCGCACGCGCGCGCCACGAAGGGATAGCCGGTAGGCCAGGAACGCGGCGCAGTCCACGGCCTTTTCAAACCACGGCTCCTGGGTGTGCGGGACGTCCAGGTCCAGGTAAAGAATTACGTGATAATCTTCTTCGCTCACAAATTCGCGCACTTGAAGAGAGCCGGTGTGGGCGGTGGCTCGCCAGTCGACATGGCGCGCGCTTTCGAGCGCCTCATACGGGCGAATGCGGTAGAAATCATGGCTGCGGCCGCGCTGCCGCGCTTCTAAATCTCCGGTGACGGAGGCGAGCAGCGCTTCGAATCCGGGCGGAGCATCGAGACATGGATAGACGACGATCTCGTGACGCGTGGTTACGAACTCGCGGCGCTCGGCGAATCCGAACGGAAAGCGAGTGGTGAATTGAAAGCTTCGCTCGCGCCACAGGCCGCGCCGGGGGAAAAACAAGTCGATGGGTTCTTCGAGCAGGGTGCGGCCGGGGATCACAGGAAAATAAATAGACGCATCGAAGCCGCTCTCCGGTGTGCCGGCGACATGGATGCTGAACGAGGGCGTCCATTTGAGATTGTTGAGGCGCACGGCCGCGCGCAGCTTGCGCCGGGCGGAGATGTGCTCTGGCAGAGTGAGATCGATCTCCAGGCCGGCCAGGCCCAGCTTGCTCACAAATCCCGAGATGAGCAGGACCGAGAGCATGGCGGCCAAGATCAGGAACAACAAATTATTCGCGGAAACGAATGCAGCGAGGGCGACGACCAGAATAGTGGCGCTATACACCAGGCCGGCGCGCGTCACGTGCTGGCGCAGATTGCCGGGCCACCGCGATTTAAGTTCGTGCCACCACCTCATAACCGCAGATTGAGCTGTGCCTTCATTTTAATATCGCCGGGGCTTTGCTGACGCGCGCGATTGCGTTCACCAGCTTGCGGTACGGAATTTTCGAAGGCCATTCGATGTCGATCCATTCGCCATCGCGCCAGCTTGAGTTGTACCAGCGCATCAGAACCGAGAGATGCTCCAGGTTGGGCGCGCCCGCGGGCTGCAATGCGCCAATGAGGTCGCGAAGGCGGTGATCCATCGAAAGCCCTGCGCCGGCAATTTCAGAAAACGACAGGCGCCGGCACTCCTGCCAGCAGCCTCCGATCAAAAACAACAGATCGACGCATTCGGGCGCCGAAGACGGCAGAACCGCGGCCCCGGCCAGTTGATCGAGCGGCCGCGCCAGATCTCCGGAGGCGGCCTGCACTTCGGCGATGCGCGCGACGCGCTGGTGCAGGCGCTCGGCTTCCTCAAATTGCATTTCCGTGCTGGCGCGATCGCGAGCTTCTTCCGCGGGTTCCGTGAGGGAGCCGCCCTGCGTGCGCAGGAACTGCTCCAGTCGGGTCGCTTCGCTGCGATATTCCTCGACCGTCACCACCTGCTGGCAGGGGCGAAGGCAACGGTTCATCTCTCCATAAATGCATCCGGGATGCTGAGCCGAGGGGGCCAGGTTCTCTTCGCACCGGCGCACCTGAAACAGGTCGAGAACTTGTGTTTCGAAGTGCTCAGCGGCACCGCGGCTGGCGAACGGGCCGTACATCAGGCCGCGTCCGATCCGGGTCGTGACCATGGTCCGCGGGAAAGGATTGTCCAGAGTGAGGCGTACGAATGCGGGCGGTCGGAGGCGCGTCATTCGTGGCCAGTCCTCGGGAAAATGGAGTTGGGCGAGCTCGAGGTGGAGGAGCGTGGATTCGAGTTGCGAGCCGGTGCGCCAGTATTCGATGCGCTCGACCACTCCTCGGAAATTGAGAACACGCGAGGTCCGGTCGCGCTCGGCCAGAAGACGCCGCAAACGCCGGCGAAGCAGAGCCGTGCGCGCAAGATACGGGCGGCCTTCGCTGGCCCACAGCAGAAATACAGCCGGGCAATCGGGCACCGCGTCAAGCTCGGATGGATTCACCTCGATGGGCGCCCGCATGATCCGATTCTAGCGGTCGTGTGACACTAAAATTGATGGGCGCTCCGGAGCGAACTGCGCAGCGAATCGCAATTCTGAGCTTGGCGGTCAGCGCGGTGCTCGCAGCGGTGAAGATCGGCGTCGGCCTGGCGGCGCACTCAGTCGCGGTCGTTTCTGATGGCGTGGAATCGGCCGGCGATGGCCTTGCGTCCGGTCTGGTGTTGCTGGGGTTGTGGGTGGCCTCGAAACCGCCGGACAGCGAGCATCCTTACGGGCACGGCCGGTTCGAAACGCTCACGGGCCTCGCGATCGGCGGCTTTCTCGCGGTGGTTGGCACTGCTATTTGCCTGCGCTCCATCGAGCAGCGGACTGAGACGCATGCGTTGGCCGCCTTTGCGATCTGGCCCTTGATCGGGTCAATCGCGGTCAAAGGCGTGCTGTCAGGAATCAAGTATCGGGTTGGAACCAAGACCGGCAGTTCGGCGCTTTCCGCCGATGCCTCGCACGATGTGACAGACGTGCTTTCGAGCGCGGCCGCGCTGATCGGCGTGACGCTCGCATTGACCCGTCCGGAAATGGCCGCCGCAGACCATTACAGCGGATTCGCGATCGGCCTGATCGTGATCTTCATGGGCGCACGGATCGTTCGCGAGACCGCGCTTCAACTCATGGACACCATGCCGGACCCGTCGCAGATGGATCAGATCCGCACTGCTGCATTGCGTGTGCCTGGGGCAATGGCGATTGAAAAGTGTTTTGCCCGCAAGACAGGATTGCGGTTTCACGTGGACCTGCACCTGGAGGTGAACCCTGACCTGACGGTGAGCGAATCCCACAACATCGCGACGGCCGTCAGAATCGCGGTGAAAGAAAACGTTCCGTGGGTGGAGGACGTCCTGGTGCACGTGGAGCCCTACGATATGCAGAAGCTCGAAGCTACAATCAAACGGTAAATGGAAAATCGAGCGATCGCGCGGCTGCTGGCGGAAGCGGCCGACCTGATGGAAATCGCGGGCGAAGATTCCTTCCGCATCCGAAGCTACCGCATTGCGGCGGGCGTGGTCGAAGGGTATCCCGAGCAGCTTTCGGCCATTCTCGCGAACCCGGATCGAAAGCTGACCGACATTCCAGGCATCGGCAAAGGCATCGCGGCAGTGGTCGCGGAAATCGAGCAGCGCGGCAGCTTTGAGCGGCGCGACGAGATGCTTGCCAAATATCCGGCCACCGCGCTGGAGCTGCTGAAGATCCAAGGGCTGGGACCCAAGAGCATCCGTTTGTTGTACGAAACTTACCGGGTCGAGACAGTGGATGACCTGGAGCGCGTGTGCCGCGAGCAGAAACTGCGGGAGCTGCCGCGCATGGGCGCCAAGCTCGAAGAAAAAGTGCTGCGCTCGATTGCATCTTACCGGCAGATCACGGGCCGGTTCCTGCTGTCCTTCGCGCAGCGCGTGGCGGACGAGTTGACCGAATACCTGAGTACGATGGACGGTGTCGAGAAAGTCACGACGGCGGGAAGCCTGCGGCGCGGCAAAGAGACGGTGGGCGACCTCGATCTGCTGGTGACGGGGCCGGGCGCAGCTGCCGCGCTCGACAAAGTTGTGGCGCATCCGAAAGTTCATGAAGTGCTGGGGAAGGGTCCCAACAAGGCCAGCGTCAAATATTCGCTTGAAGGAGTGCAGGTGGACGTGCGGGCGCTGCCGGCCGAAAGCTACGGCGCGGCGCTGCAATATTTCACCGGCAGCAAGGATCACAACGTTGCGCTGCGGTCACGCGCTTTGAAGATGGGGTTCACGCTGAACGAATACGGGCTGGCGAGCATCGAGAGCGGCGAGCGGGTGGCGAGCGCGACCGAGGAAGAGATCTACGCCGCGCTCGGACTCGACTGGATTCCGCCGGAGCTGCGCGAAAATTCGGGCGAGATCGAAGCGGCCGCCGAGCACAGGCTGCCGCGGCTCATCGAAGCAAGTCAGATCCGTGGGGATCTGCACATGCACACCACCGAGACTGACGGGCGCGCTTCGCTTCAGGAGATGGCCGAGGCGGCGCACGCGCAGGGGCTCGAATATATTGCGATCACGGACCACTCCAAGGCTTTGGCTATGGCGAATGGGCTGGATGAGAAGCGCGCAGTCGCGTTCGCGCAACAGGTCAGGGAGATGGATCAAAGCGGGTTGGGAGTGCGGGTGTTTTCAGGAATCGAATGCGACATTCGGCGCGAGGGCGAAATGGATCTGGAGAACGATGCGCTGGCCGAGCTGGACTGGGTGATTGGCAGCGTTCACAGCTACATGAATCTGGAGCCCGCCGAGATGACCGATCGCCTGATGCGCGCGCTCGAGTGCCCATATCTGCGCGTGCTGGGTCACCCGACCGGGCGCATTCTCCTGCATCGTGAGTCTTACCCGTTCGACTTCGAGATGATTGCAGCGGAGGCCGCGCGGCGAGGCGTTTTTCTCGAGATCAACGCGAGTCCTGAGCGGCTGGACCTCTCCGGCGCGCTGGTGCGCGCAGCCAAGGCGAAGGGATGCAGGTTTGTAATCTCGACCGACGCGCACCATCCGAAACACCTGCTGAATATGGCTTACGGGATTCGCATGGCGCGGCGCGGCGGCCTTGAGGCCGGTGACGTCGTGAACACGCTGAGCTCCGATGAGTTCGCAAAGGCGCTTCAATCCAAATGAAACTGCTTTCGTCCAAAGAGATCACCAAGAACCGGATTTTTCGTGTCACGCAGGACCGTGCGATCGATCCGGACGGCTTTGAAATCAAGCGCGCCATCGTGCAGCATCGCGGCTCGGCGGTGATGATGCCCGTGGACGAGAAGAAACGAATCCTGCTGGTCCGGCAGTACCGGCTCGCGGCCCGGCGTTATTTGTGGGAGCTGCCGGCAGGCACGATCGACGAAGGCGAGACCGCGCTCCAGACCGCACGCCGAGAGCTGGTCGAGGAGACCGGCTATCGCGCCAAAAAATGGCAGAAAATCGCTGAGTTTTTTCCGAGCCCCGGGTTTTTGACTGAAAAGATGACCATCTTTCTGGCTACGGAGCTGACGGCCGGCGAGGCAAGTCCGATGGAAGATGAGCGAATCGAGACGCGCTGGTTCGGGCAGCGGGAGCTCGACGATATGATTCGCGCCGGCAAAATTGTGGACGCGAAGACCAATATCGGTTTTCTCAAATGGAAGCGATACTTCGCAGGTAAGTAAACATGGCATTCAATGCCTGGGCGCGGTGGCTGACGCGCATCTTCTGATCGATCGGCGCCTCTCCGAAGGTACAGCCGAAAGGCTGGTGATAAAACAACGGGTCGTAGCCAAAGCCGCCCGAGCCGCGCGGAGCATCGATGATTCGACCTTCCACCGCGCCTTGAAACGTCCTCACCAATTGTCCGTCGCGCACCAGTGCGATCACGCAGACAAACCGTGCCGCGCGATTCTCAATTCCGCGGAGGCGCTCGAGCAGCAACTGATTGTTGGCCTGGTCAGTCGCGCCTGGCCCCGCATAGCGGGCCGAGTGGACGCCCGGCGCGCCGCCAAGGGCATCCACCATCAGTCCCGAATCATCCGCGAATAAATAGCCGCTGGTGTGCGCGCCATACGCGCGAGCTTTTTCGATCGCGTTCGCCTCAAACGTATCGCCGTGTTCCTCGGGCGGCGGAATCGAAGCCGGCAGAGCGCGAACGTCGAAGTCAGGCGCGGCCAACTGAAATTCGCGCAGCTTGCCGGGATTAGAGGTCCCGCAAAAGACGATCATCCCTTTTCGAAACTTTTCTGAATCGCGACCAGCTCTTCTATGCCGCGCCGCGCCAGCGAAATCAGCGAGCTCAACTGCTGGTCGTCGAACGCCGTCTTCTCGGCCGTGGCCTGGAGCTCGACGAAGCGTCCTGCGCCGGTCATTACGACGTTCATGTCGACTTCGGCCTGCGAGTCTTCCTGGTAACACAGATCGAGAATGGGCTCGCCCGCATACACGCCCACGCTGGTCGCCGCCACGCAATCGCGAATGGGAGAGCGCTTGAGCGCTCCGGCCTTGACCAGCTTGCGGATCGCGGACGACATCGCGATGTACGCGCCGGTGATCGCCGCCGTACGAGTGCCGCCGTCGGCCTGCAGGACGTCGCAATCGAGAATTACGCTGCGCTCTCCAAGAACGTTGAGGTCCATCACGGAACGGAGCGAGCGTCCGATCAGGCGCTGGATTTCCATGGTGCGTCCCGAGGCCCGGCCCTTCGAGATTTCGCGCGGCGTGCGCGTTGAGGTCGCGCGCGGCAGCATCGAATATTCCGCGGTGACCCAGCCCTTCCCGGAGTTGCGCAGAAACGGAGGCACGCTGTCTTCGACCGAGGCGGCGCACAACACGCGCGTGTGGCCCACCTCGATTAACACCGAGCCTTCCGCAGTCATTAAATAATCGGCGGTCACTTTCACGGGCCGCATCTGGTCGGGTTTGCGTTGATCGATTCGCATCAGGTTGAAGATTTCAAAAGCGCGTAGAAGAGCAGAGAAACCAGTGCGATCACGGCGACGACAACAATGGCGCACGGAATCGCGCTGCGGTTGGATCGCTTGCTCCCTTTTCGCGTTCCGGCTGCTTTGATTTTTGCCATAGCCCGCTCCCGCAAGCCAGCGAGAAAGGACGCCGCGCCAGGAGCACCTTCTAACCTTCTAGATGTAGCACAGCCTCCGGGCAGCAACGCCGGGCGGCGGCAGAGATGTAACACAAGAGATGTTGGACAACAGATGTTGCACAATGAAGATATGAATCCGGGCGGTACGCCGGCAACTCCTCGCGTAGTGGACCGTTTTTTCGAGTTTTCGCTGCTCGGAATGCTGGCGGCGGGCTTTTTTGCCGTGGTCGGATCGGGTGATCTGGATTGGCCCACCGCTGCGCTCACGGTGCTGGGACTGTGCATGCGCGCTCTGATGATCGCGGGCGTGATTCGCGTCGAACCGCCGGCCCGCCTGGTGGCCGCGCTGGCCCTCGGATATATCGGCTTTTTTCCGCTGGATTATCTGTATGTTTCCGGAACATTTCTGGCCGCCACTGTTCACATGGTTTTTTTCCTGGCGGTACTGAAGCTGCTGACCGCCAAGACGCCGCGCGACTACGGCTATCTGAAAGTGATTGCGGGCCTGGAGTTGATCGCCGCTGCGATTTTATCCGCTGGGCTGAGTTTTCTCGCGTACCTAGGCTTATTCGTGCTGTTCGCCATCGCGACATTTTCAAGCGGCGAGATACGGCGCGCATCGGGCGGAAGCGGAGTGGTGTCACGCGGCGGCGTGCGGGCATTTCCGCGGCGCCTGGGAACACTATCGCTCGGCCTGTTCAGCGGAATTCTGGTGATGACGCTGGGATTCTTCTTTGTGCTGCCGCGCACCGCCCGGGCGGCGCTCGAGCGGTTTGTTCCGCAACGCTATCACCTCGCCGGTTTCTCGAACATGGTGACGCTCGGCGATATCGGCAAAATCAAGCAGAGCGGCGCGCCGGTGATGCACGTCCGCTCCTACCAACAGGAAGGGATCCCGCCGCTGAAGTGGCGCGGCGCGACTCTGGCGGAATTCGACGGCAAGCGCTGGTTCAACCCGCCGGGCCAGGAGCGGCTGGTGCGCGTGGACGGAGGCGTGCTGCCGGTGCGCAACGCGGTGATTGGTCTGCGGCGCGGCCGCAACCTCATCTATCAGGTTCACCTGAGCCAGCTTGTCGCCGATACCCTGTTCATCGCGGGCACGCCGGAAACCATCAGCATCGACGTTCCGTTCGTGCGTTATTCGCAGGGCGGCGCGTTTCACGTGGCTCCGCGGTTCGGCTCGCGCGGTTTGAGTTACAGCGTGTACGGCTTTCTGCCGGACGAATGGGCGGAGGTGCGCTTCACGTCCGCACCGCTGCCGGAATCGGTTCGGGACGAGCTCCTCAGCCTGCCTGCGCTCGATCCGCGTATTCCCGAACTGGCGCGCCAGATGACCGCCGGGGCGGAGACGGAGGTCGAGAAATCCCGCGCGATCGAAAATCATTTGCGGCATGACTACGGCTACACGCTGGATCTGCTCTCGACGCCGGTGGCGGACCCGCTTGCCTATTTCCTGTTCGAGCGCAAGAAGGGGCACTGTGAATATTTCGCGTCCGCGATGGCCGTCATGCTGCGCACCATCGGTATTCCAGCGCGGGTGGTCACCGGTTTTCAGAGTGGCGTTTATAATTCGATGACTGGATGGCAGGTGGTGCGCGCCTCGGATGCGCATAGCTGGGTCGAGGCGTGGCTCGAAGGCCGTGGATGGACGACGTTTGATCCCACCCCTTCCGATCCGGCCGCTGGACACGCCGGTCTGCTGTCGCACTTATCGCTTCTCTCCGATACTGCCGAGCAATTCTGGCAGGACTGGGTGATGAGCTACGACCTGGACCGCCAGGCCGCGCTAGCCTCGCGCATGCAGGAAACGAGCCGCCGCATGCGTCTTCCACAACTGCAGGAACTGGTGGCCGGCTTGAAAGAGGCCGCGAACGTGCTGGTGCGATACGCCGCCGCGCTGGCAGTGTTCTTCGGCATCGCGGTGCTCGCTGTATTTTTCGGCCCCAAAGTGGCGCAGTGGTGGCGCAGGCGGGCGCACGCACAAAAGCTGCAGCGCGGCGAGACGGAACGCTCGGACGCGACGATTCTCTATCACCGGCTGCTGGGCGAACTCGAAAAGCGCGGCGTGCAGAAGCCGGCTTGGCTGACGCCCGTGGAATTCGCGCGCGTTCTGCCGGATTCGCAGATGTCCATTCTGGTGGGCGACGCGACCGCTGCCTACAATCAGCTCCGCTTCGGCGGTGCGCGTGACTCGGCTCCGCGCATGATGCGCGTCATCGAGCAGATCGAGAAGTTGTAGACTCGAACGCGAGTGGGCGAATATAGCATTCGGGAGCAGCGCGGCTGGTATCTCTACGATTGGGCAAACTCCGCGTTCGCGACGACGGTCATCGCGCTTTTCCTGGGACCGTATGTTACGGTGCTGGCCAAAGCCGCGGCGGATTCTCAAGGCTACATTCATCCACTCGGGATCAAAATCGACGCGCGCAGCTACTGGAGTTACCTGGTCAGCCTGTCCGTAATTCTGCAGGTCCTTTCTCTCCCGGTGGTGGGCGCGATTGCGGACTACGGCCGAAAAAAGAAGCAATGCCTTGCCGCCACGGCATACCTCGGCGCGCTAGCGACCGCGGGGATGTTCTTCCTTCAAGGAAATGATTACCTGCTGGCAGGCGCGCTGTTTCTGATCGCGAACGTAAGCTTCGGCGCCTCGATGGTGATCTACAATTCCTTTCTGCCGGAGATCGCACCGCCGGAACAGAGAGACGCGGTGTCATCCAAAGGCTGGGGCATCGGGTATTTGGGCGGAGGGCTGCTGCTCGCTCTGAACCTCGCGTTGTTTCAAAACGCCGCGCGCATCGGAGTGAGTGAAGCGATGGCGGTGCGAATCAGCTTGTGCTCGGCCGGAGTCTGGTGGGCTCTGTTCACAATTCCCACTTTGCTGGCTCTTCGGAATCGCGGGCCGGCGCGCGCGCTGCCGCCGGGCAAAGGCGCAATAAGGACAGCCATCGATCAGCTTCGCCGAACGGCCCGCGACATTCGCCGGTATCCGCAGACCGTCACGTTTTTGATCGCCTATTTGCTGTACAACGACGCCATTCAGGCCGTGCTGGCGATGGCATCTCAGTTCGGCAATGATGAGCTGAAGATCCCGGTCTCGCAGTTAACGCTCGCGATTTTGATGGTGCAGTTCGTGGGATTTTTCGGTGCGATCGGATTTCAATGGATCGCGGCCTGGACCGGCGCTAAGCGCGCCATCATCGCGACCCTGATTCTGTGGACCGCGACGCTGATTTATATTTACGCGGAGCTAAAAACGACCGCCGACTTCTTCGTGATGGCGGCGATTGTGGCGATTGTGATGGGAGGCAGCCAGGCACTGAGCCGGTCGCTGTTCGCACAGTTGATCCCGCAGGGCAGGGAAGCGGAATACTTCAGCATCTACGAAATCAGCGACAAGGGCACCAGTTGGTTGTGCCCGATGCTGTTCGGCCTGGCGCTGCAGTTCACGCGCAGCTATCGGGTCGCGATTCTTTCGTTAATCGTTTTCTTCATCGCCGGTCTGCTCGTGCTATTGCGGGTGGATGTCGCGAAAGGGGAAAGCGAGGCGCTGCTGATTCAAGAAGCACGGTAGATCCGCTCCACCATTTCGACGATCGATTCGGGAACGAGGTGCTGCCAGGCGCGCCCCGCAGCGATGCGTTCGCGAACATCGGTGGAGGACACGCCGTCTAAATCGCTGCCCAGCGCCAGCGTCTCCACGCGATCGCGCAGGTGATCGGGCGCGCTGAACTCCCCCTGCCGCGCGGCCACCAGCAATCGAAATTCGCGGAGGATCCGGTTGATCGCGAGCGGATCGCCATAATCCCAGTGAATCACGCGCTCCGCGGCGTCGCGGCCGCAAATGAAATAAAACTCCGAGCCCGGATGGTACGGGCGAAGGTCGCGCGCGATATCGGTGAACAGGCCGTGATCGCAAACCGCCACCTGCAGCCGCCGCCCCTCTGCTGCGCGCTGGAGCATTTCAATTCGCGTTTCGAGGTCCGCGCCGTGGAACTCCTTGTGAGGATATTTGCGCGGAACCACGCAGATCACTGTATCCAGGCGCTCGAGCGCCGCGTCCACCAGCGCAAGGTGCGCTCGCGTGACCGGATTGAACGCGCCCGCAAGTACGCCGATGCGATGCGGAGTGGGCGCAGTGCTCAAAATGGCAGGAGACGCTGGAGCGCCGCCGTAGAATCCCGCCCGTCGGGCAGAATCACGGAGTGAATCACACGGCCACCGCGCCCGAACGCACCAGCGTAGCGGGCGTGGTCACGATCCTCGCCCGCCAGCACCAGGGTGTAGGATCGCTCCGGATACCGCAGCAGATAAAATTGCAGGTTGTTCTGCGCGGGCTGCACGCGTTCACGCGCAGGGCGTCCGATCCGGCTGACGATCGCAAGATAATCATCGGCCGCACTGAACGGAAGCGCCACGCGCGGAGAGCTGGAGAGGAAACGCGCGCGCGAAATCGCGGGGCCGGTTCGGATGACCGCCATTCCCACCACGCACGTAAGAATTCCGGCAGCCACGGTGCCGAACAGCATGCGGCTGGTGCGGGATTCGGGTTCATTCTCAAGGCGAATTCCGACGACTTGCGCGAGACGGCCGGGTTCGGGCTCCGGAGCGCGGCGGCGCACGGTATCATTTACGGCGCGCGGCATTTCGATTACGCGCCGCACGTGCGGAATGACGACGCCTTGCTGAAATTCGAGCTCCTTCACCAATCCGACGATGACCACCGGCTCCTCAATACTCGAGACGCCACTCAGGAAACGCCGTGGAATCCACAGCTCCTCCTGCGTTTTGGTGTTCATGACCTGGATCTCATCCCAGCCGTTGCGGCGGAAGGTCCACTCATTGTGCTCGATGTTCACAATGGCCGGGTAAAAGGAAAACGGACGATGGCCAAGCTGCTCGATCGGGCTCGGAATGTGGGGCACAGGCACCGATTCCAGTTTAACGAGGCGAGGCGGTCGGCTACAATGATGGACGTCGTGAGAGCCGCCGCGAGAGCCGCAGGGTTGTGGATGTTCGCGCTAACGCTTGCGGCTCAAACTCCCGTCCATGTCGCTTACGAGTGCTCGCCGGAGGATATCGACGCCTTCGGTTTGACGTGCACGGAAGAAGCGCCGTGCGCCGTGTTTCTGGAATTGGCAGCGGCCGAAGCGGCCGGCGGCAGGCTGTTCGTCACCGGAAATCTGCACACGCGAAACGCGACCTTGTTCGGCATTCTCTTGGCGAGTGAAGACGGCGGCGTGATGTGGACCGAGCCGCAGCCGCGTATCCGCAATGGCGCGCTCGAGCAGATCGAGTTTCTGGATTTGCAGACCGGATGGGTCAGCGGCGAATCGATCGATCCGCTGGCGCGCAATCCGTTCATGCTTCTGACCACGGATGGCGGCAAGACGTGGCATCAACGCCTGCTTTCCGAAGATACGAAATACGGCACCATCGCGCAGTTTCATTTCGATTCGAAAACCAGCGGAGAGCTGGTGCTGGATACCTCGCAAGGAAGAGTGACGCGGCAGGAGCTGTACGGCAGCATGACCGGAGGCGAGAGCTGGGAGCTGAAGCAGGTAAGCAACACTCCGTTTCGCTTGAAGAACGCCCGAACTCCCGCGCAATCGGGCTGGCGCGTGCGCGCGGACGCGCCCTCCGACACCTATCGGCTGGAGCGCGGCGGCGGGCGCACGTGGGAGACCGTGACCAGCTTCGCGATCCACGTCGCGGACTGCAAATGAGAGCCGCGGCGAGCCGCAGCGTAAAAACCATTGAGCTGGAGCTTTTCCGGCATCTGCTCGGCTCCATCGCCGAAGAGATGGGGATCGTGCTGCGCAAGACCTCCTACTCGGCGAATATCAAGGAGCGCCGCGATTACTCGTGTGCGGTTTATGATGCGCGCGGCGAAACGGTGGCGATGGGTGATCACATGCCAGTGCACCTGGGCGCGATGCCCCTTTCAGTGCGCGCGGTGCGGGACGCGTTCACGCTCGGACCCGGTGACGTTGCGCTGGTAAACGATCCTTTCCGCGGCGGAACGCATCTGCCGGATATCACGGCGGTGGCTCCCGTGTTCACGCCCGAATCGAAGCGGCCGTCCTTCTATCTCGCCAATCGCGCGCACCATGCAGATGTGGGCGGAATGAGCCCCGGCTCGATGCCGCTGGCACGCGAAATCTATCAGGAGGGGCTGCGTATCCCTCCGGTGCTGATCCAGCGTAATGGCAGAATTGACCGCGGGTTGCTCTCGCTGATCCTGGCGAATGTGCGGACGCCGGTCGAGCGCGAAGGCGACCTGATGGCGCAGCTAATGTCGATACACCGCGGCGAAGCGCGGCTGCAGGAGCTGGCGGCGAAGTACGGTGTGGGGCGGGTGCAGGCCAACATGCGCGGCCTGCAAAATTACAGCGAGCGAATGATGCGCGCGGCGATCCGCGCGCTGCCTCGCGGCACATACCGGTTTGAAGATTCGCTCGAGAGCGACGGCATCTCGAGCCGGCCGTTTGTGATTCGCGCCGCGGTGACGTTGGCGGGCGATGCGGCGGTGGTCGATTTCACAGGCTCGGATGCGCAGGCCGATGGTCCGGTGAACGCGAATCTCGCGGTGACCACGGCGGCTACCATGTACGTTTTTCGCTGTCTGGTGAAGGACGACATTCCGTTCACCGCGGGCGTGCTGCGGCCGATTCGGATTGTTGCGCCGGCCGGCACCGTGGTGAATGCCAGCCTGCCCGCAGCAATGGCCGCGGGAAATGTGGAAACTTCGCAACGCATCACGGACGTGGTTCTGGGAGCGCTGGCCCAGGCCGCTCCGGACCGCATTCCGGCTGCAAGCTCCGGCACGATGAACAACTTAAGCTTTGGCGGCGCCGAGCCTGGGCACGGCGGGTTCGCGTATTACGAAACTATCGCGGGCGGCATGGGTGCATCCTCCGCCGCTGCGGGACAGAGCGCCACACATACGCACATGACCAATAGCTGGAACACTCCGATCGAGGCGTTCGAGCATCAGTATCCGGTGCGCGTCGAGGCTTACAGAGTGCGCAAGAATTCGGGCGGAGCAGGTGCGCATCGCGGCGGCGACGGCATCGTGCGAGAGTTTCGGTTTCTGGTTCCGGCTGAAGTGACGATCCTCTCCGATCGCCGCGTACGCGGCCCTTACGGACTCGGCGGCGGAAAGCCTGGCAAACCCGGACGCAACACGCTGCTCCGCCGGGGAGCGAAGCCTCAGGTGCTTCCAGCGAAAACGCGTTTTGAAATTCGCGCGGGGGATGCGCTGCGCATTGAAACTCCTGGCGCCGGAGGGTGGGGCAAGAGCTAGCGCAGGTTCAGCGATTTTTTGATCCGCTCCTGATACTCGGCGGCTTTGGCGAGGATCGGGCGCGCGTCTAGAGTCAACATCCGGCGGTCGCGCACGATGACCCGGCCGTTCACTATCACGTCGGTGACATCGGAGCCTTTCAACGCGTAGGCAAGCTGCGAGTACACGTTGTACATCGGCACTGCGTGCGCTCCGCTAACGCGGATGGTGATCATGTCGGCGCGCTTGTCTTTCTCGATCGATCCGATCAGCTTGTCCATGTGCAGCGCGCGCGCCCCGAGTATGGTCGCCATCGCAACCGCCTGTGGAGCGGGTAAGGCCTGCGGATCCCCAGTCGCGATCTTTTGAAGCTTGGCCGCAAGATCGATCTCCTCCATCATGTTGTGATCGTTGTTCGACCCGGCCACGCCGTCCGTACCAAGTCCCATCGCAATCCCGAGATTCAAGATCTTCATCACGGGCGCGATGCCGCTTGCGAGTTTCATGTTGCTCGACGGGTTGTGCGCCAGCCCGGTATCGCGCATTTTGAGAATCTGCATGTCGGCGTCCGTCAACCAGACGCCATGGGCAGCTAGCGTCCAACCATCAAGCACGCCCAGCGCGTTGAGAGCGGCCGTCGGCGTCATTTTGCGCTTCTTGAGAGCTTCCTCATTTTCGGGTTTGGTCTCGGACAGATGGATGACCAGAGGCTTGCGATAGCGGTTCGACAGAGCGCGAGAGGCCTTGAGGACATCGTCAGGGACGGTGTAGATGGCATGCGGCGCGACGGCCGGCACGACCAGCGCATCGTTCGCATAGAGTTTGAACAGGCTTTCGGTGGCCCCTAACGCAGCCTGCGGCGTTTTGAAATCGGGCGCCGGAAATCCGATCACGGTCTGGCCAAGCACGCCGCGCAGGCCGGCCTCTTTCGTGACCTCCGCGACCGTGTCCTCAAAGTAGTACATATCGGTGTAGGTGGTTGTGCCGCTGAGCGCCATCTCGAGCAGCGCCAGGCGCGTTCCCCAACGGACGAACTCGCGATCGACGTTTTTGGCCTCCGCGGGGAAGATGAATTTCTGAAGCCAGTCCTGCAGATTCATGTCGTCCGCGATGCCGCGGAACAGAGACATCGCCGCATGAGTGTGAGTGTTGATCAAGCCGGGCGCGAGGATCGCGTCCGGGCGATCCAGGCGCTGCACGGCGCGGTAGGCTCGGTCGATCTCGGCGCGCGGACCGACGGCGGCGATGTGATCGCCCACAATCGCGACGGCTCCGTTCTCGATCACCCGGCGCTGCGCGTCCATCGTGACCACCCAGCGCGCGCTCCAGATCGCATCGGCGGGGGTTTGCGCGCATGCCACTGCGCAGAACAGCAGCAGATTATAGAGATGACGCATCGAAGGCCCTCGGAAACAAATCTTTCAAGCGATACGTTTCGGTTTTGCCCCGCGGGTTGACCAGGATGATTTCGAGATCGCCGCCGAACTCCCATAGAATCTGCCGGCATGCGCCGCACGGCGGAGCGAGCGCCTCGGTATCGGCGGCGACGGCGATCCGGCGGAATGCGCGCACACCCTCCGACATTGCCTTGAAAATGGCCACGCGCTCGGCGCACATCGTCAGTCCATAACTGGCGTTTTCAATGTTGCAGCCGGTGTGTACGCGGCCGGCCGAATCTTCAATTGCCGCGCCCACGCGAAAATGCGAGTACGGGGCGTGTGCGTTCTCTCTCGCGCGCAGCGCGGCTTCGATGAGCAGATCGTTCATGAGCGGAAGCTGTTGATCCAGGATAGCGGCTTACGTGCTAAACCAGAAGTGCGTCGGCGAGTTTCTTGTATTGCGAAGGCGTAAGCAGATGAAAACGGATATCGAGCGCCGTGAAAGAGCGCAGAGCGGTTTGCATCTCGGGCGTCGGCAGATCGGGACCGGCCAGGAACAGGCTGCCCTCGGAGACACGAAACGGCAGCACGCGCCAGTCGCGCGCAACAGATACAGGCAGTGCGCGCGCAACCGCCGGCGGCACCTCGGCGGGATTCAAGCGCGTTAGCGAAAGCCCCTGTTGCAGGCTCAGCGCCTCATACAGGCTCTCTTCGTTCAGATGTCCGAGCCGCACCAGGTGCTCGCCCAGGCGCACGCCATCCGGGCACGTCGCCAGGGCCTGCTTGAGCACCGGCGCGGTGACGTAGCTCGAACCAACCAGAATCTCGCCGAGCTTTCGCTTATGCGGCAGCAATGCCGCGCGGGATGGATAGCTGTGATCGGTTTTCAACCACGCCAGTGGCTCCCGGCGAAGGCGCCCCAGCGCATACAATCCCACAGCCCGGATCGCCGCGGCGGCATTGAGCGAGTTCGCGTATACGGCCCGGACCGGCACACCGAGCGCGAACCAAAATCCATACACGCGCGCCACACAGATCATGCGCACGGCCAGGCGCCAGACCTGCAGCGTCAACGTCGCCAGACTGAGGCTCGAAACCAGAGGCGTCGTGCGCGTCCACAGCGCGGTCACGAGTCCGTAAAAGAAAATCGCGTTCGCGATCACGCCCAGCGGACTGCCGATCATCCCTTTGCGATCCCGCCACAGCCAGTACGTCTCGCTCCATTTCAGACCCCAGCCGTAATGCTGCCAGCCCTGGAGCGAGATGCCCATCGCCCAGCGCGTGCGCTGGCGCAGCGCGGCCGTCCAGGAATCCGGAAAAAGCTCGCGCGTGGCGACGAAATCCGAGCCGGGACCATTCGACCGCACCAGTGGAACGAACGTCTGGGAGCAGCCGAGGCGAAATAGACGCAGCCCGTTCTCGTAGTCTTCGGTCAGCGCGCTCGGCTCGAACACGCGGTTGGACGCGTTGACCGCCAGCTTTTCGAGGGCCTCCCGGCGGTATCCGGTACCGACGCCGGCGCCGGGCACGAAACACCCCAATTGCGAGCGCACGGCCATGTCGCGCGTGTGATATTCGGCGAACTCATCGCAATAGACTCCGTAAGTGAGCGACGTTCCCTGCGCCGGCACCGCCAGCACCGGGATCTGCACAAAATCGTAGCGGCTGGCGTAAAAATTGATCCACTGCAGCTCGTCCGGATGTATGAGGTCCTCGGCATCGTGCGTGACCAGCAGCTCAAACCGTTCGCCCGTCTGTTCCTCGTACAAACCAATGTGCTGATAAATCCAGTTGAGGCAATCGCCCTTCGATGTCGGTCCTGCATGGGGACACACTGCCAGGTGCACGTTGGGGAAGCGCTCAGCGATCGCGGTCACGGCTTCCTGCGTGGGCTCGTCGTTCGGATACGCGCCGGCAAAAATGTGATAGCCGGGATAGCGGAGCGCTGCCAGATTATGCTCCAGCATGCGGCCGATGACCGCGTGTTCCTTCCACAGCGGCACCAGGATCGCCACGCGTCGCGCGGGCGCCAGATTCCGGCGCCATTCCCCTGGCAGAAATGCAGTGAACCGGCCAGTCAGCCACGCATAAATCCACGCGATGTCGATTTCCAGATCGTCCAGGCCGCTGATGAGCAGAATGATCGCTAGCGGCGCGAGCGACCACAGTACGGCGCGGTCCAGCGGCTGGAGCCAGGATGGAATTTGAATCGGAAATCCGGGAATCACCTGGCATATAGTGGTGCCATTTCGGTGACATTCTCAAATCTGAACTGAAAGGGAATCAGGCGTGATGATTCAGCGGGCCTGAGCCCGAGCCGAGCCCAGGATTGGTGCGGATCGCTGCGGTCACAAATTCCTTGGCGCGGGCGATCGCGTCCGCGAGCGTGCAACCGAGCGCGAGCCCCGCTGTCACCGCCGCCGAATAGGTGCACCCGCTCCCATGGGTGTGCCGGGTATCGATGCGCGGCGCGCTAAATTCGCGGACCTGGCGCTCGCTCGTATAAAGGATATCGAGCGCATCGCCGCGAAGGTGCCCGCCTTTTATCAAAACATTCGCCACGCCAAGCGAGGCAAGCTTTTCCGCCGCGCGGATCATGGACTCCCGATCCTCCACCGTGAAGCCCGCGAGGATCGAGGCTTCATCCAGGTTCGGCATGAGCAGAAACGCGCACGGAATCAGGCGCTCGATCAGCACGCGGCAGGCATCTTCGTCCATCAGTCGCGCCCCGTGCTTGCTGACCATCACCGGATCGACAACTAGAGGAAATGGAAAATCTGCGGCGGCTTCCGCGACTGCTTCGACAACCTCGCGGCACCCCAGTGCGCCGGTCTTGGCCGCATGCGGAGGTATGTCCCCGAGTACGGCTCGGATTTGCGCGCCGACCAAATCCGCCGGAAGATGGTCCACTCGCGTGACACCGGTCGTGTTCTGGACCGTGATGAGCGTTGCCACGGCTTCGCCATACACTCCGAAGCGGTGAAACGTCTTGAGATCGGCCTGGAGGCCCGCGCCCCCGCTTGGGTCCGAGCCCGCGATCGTCAAGGCGACAGGTGTCATTCATAACGAGTGTACCGGGTGAATCGTCCACGGCTCGTTCGTCATGGAAAACTGACTCGCTGCGCATGTGCAACACCCGCGGAGTTGGTGAGCGTCACGTCTACGCCGCCGATCGAAGCCGCGTTTCCCGTCACCGGAAATGTCACGCGCATCAGAAAAGAACTCCCCGCTTGCTGCCCTTGGAAGAATGCGGTGAAAGCCTGCGAGAAATCGGCTGCGATCGCGGAGCCAAGAGGGCCTCCGCCGGTATCGAAAAACGTGAACGACATCGCGCCCATGCTGTACGTGTTGTCGAAACCGACAACGGTTACGTCGAGGTCGTTAGCGCGCCTGGTTCCACTCGCGGATTGAATGGCGACTGCTGTGGGTGCCACGATCAGCGTCGTAGTGGGATCGCCTGTCACTCCGAACGCGCCCGCATCCACGGTGAACGTGATTCTGCCGGCCGTTGTGCCAGTGGAGAAAACAGCATTAGCCTGGTTGTTGATCAGCACGGCAGTGCTCCCTTGAGCGACGGTGAACGACGCCGCGCGCTTGCTGGTGGCGACGAACTGGACGGCCGTGTCGTTTGTGACGGCGCTTACGGTGGGAGTGAAGGCCAGATTGATTAATCCTGATGCAGCTACCGGCGCCGGCTGCGGCAGGCGAACCGTCAGAGTGTGCTGCTGGTTGCTGCCGACTGTCGGCGTGTCGAAGCTCAAAATGGGTGTGGAGAGCGCGGGATTGAAGCCCGTCCCGGTAAGCGTATAGGTGCGCGTGGCGATGGTCAGAGTGCCGGAAGCTGGACCGGTGACCGCTGCCGTGAACTTGTACGTGAACGACACGCTTTGCTGCGGCGGGATTGTGACGGACGAGGGAGCTGTCGTGCTGAAGGCGGGGCCGGTGAGCGCTATCGGCGAAAGCGTGAGATTCTGCGTATCCGCGTTGAACAGGAACAGCGTGCAACTGACGCTTCCGCCCACTCCAACGCGTCCGAAACTAATCATCGCGCCGCTATCGGGGCCGGTGCACGGGCTGCCCACTGTCAGAGCCGGTCCGACCACGACCTTGGATTGAAGGCCCACGCTGAGCGCATTCACCAGCAACGTGCTGGTGTAATTTCCGAGCGCGACCGCAGAGAAGCTGACGCGGACGTCGAGAAAATCGCCCGCCGCAATCGTGTACGGCGTCGAAGGGGTGTTGAGCAGCGCGAAATCCGTTCCGAAGACTCGCAGGATCGTAACCGTCACCGGGCTGATGCCAACGTTGCGCGCCCGAAGCCGCACCATCGCCTGATCCCCCGACGCGACGTTGCCGAAGTTGTAGGTGGCCGGCGCGGGCGACTCCACCGGACCGTTCGCAGTCGTGGTCACAAGCAGCATCGTGAGCTGCGCATGCATGGCCAGTGGAGCGGCCAGTCCCAGCAGAAGAATGCGAAGTGTCATGGCGTGGGTAGCAGGAAAATCTCTTCACGGCCGCGCTCGACGCCGAGGATCCAGATGCCGCTGTCGGCGACGGCTTGCACGTAGCCGGGCCCAATCGCGAAAAATTGGCGCACGCCCGCGGCATCGAAGGTCACCTCGCTATCATCCGAGCGAATCAGGCGGATTCCGCCGGCCGTCGCGACCACTGCATCATTCCCGTTGAGCAGCATGACCGGGCCGTCGCCATCGAGCGGCGTCGATGCCTGAACGCTTCCGTCCTCAAGCGAGACGCATTCAATCCAAATCCCGTCGTCGCGCCGAACCGCGATATCGATGCCGCCAGCAGCTACGCGTAGCGAGAGAACCTCGCCGTCGGTGGTAAAGTCGATCGCCTCCAGTTGCCCGTCATGCCACTGGCTGAGCTGCCGCACACCGGGAAAGTAAACGTATGCGGCATCCTCGCCGATAGCGATGATGGCGGAACCCGCGGGCGCGTCCACACTTTGACCGGATGACGAAAGGATCGCCGCCGCCGTTTTCGCGAGGCACATCCGCGCCGAGCATGCGATCGCCAGCACGCCGCTCAAGACCGGATCGCCGAGTGTGGCGCTCGCGGCCAAGCCCTGCACCGGACGAGCGCCCCCCGCTGCGTCGATCATCATTCCCACTTGAGGACGTTCGATTTGCGCGCAGCCGAATACAGCCGCCGCAAAAAAAATCAGGACTCTCATGGATGCCCCAGACTGATGCTCGGTGTTCCGATCTGCACTCCAGCGGCAGTGCTTGCCGGAGTCGTGGATTTTTGGCCGCCGCCCGCCGCCGCGACCCCTGCACCGGCCGCCCCACCCACCACCGCGAGCGTGATCCACAACCACTTATGGCCGCCGCCCGCGACCCGCGCGTTACCGTGATCGCGCGCCGGAGCATCGGTCAGCGACTGCGCGCAGACCACGCTCGCACGCTCCTGCCCCTTCGCGGCGCTGATCAAAATACCGAATGAGCCCACGCTGTTGTTCCACTGCATGCCCCATGCGGCCGCTCGTCCGTCGGCATGCGTCACCGCAACCTCATTCCTGGACCCGGAGGCAAACGCGCCGCCGGGTCCGTCGGTTGGCAGGGAGAAACTGACCGCCGCGCCCTCGACCGGCTGGCCTGCCGGGTCGGTCACCTGCACCGTGATTCCGCGTGTGGCCCTGGAACCAGCGGGATAGGCCGCGTTTTCGCCCTCAATCACCCGGATTCGCAACGCCGCCGGGTCTGCGGCCCACGCGATGACGGCGGCAAAAAGCATGAGGCTACGGGTCATACGATTAGGTGTCCGCCGCAGGAAATTGCTCTCAGGTGCTAAGTGCCGAAGATGGCTGTTACGAAATTGCAACCCGTTGTGCTCTAATGATTAGAAGTTCCCGATTCAATGGCAGATAGAGCTTTTCAACTACATCGTGGCTGGAGGGCTTTCACGCGTCGCATGCGTGAGCTTCGCCTGATTGCCCATGGGGCGCTGTCGACGCGCCACCCCATCATGGCGCACATCATTCCCATCCGCCGTTGCAACCTTTCCTGCACGTATTGCAACGAATACGACGATTTCTCGAAGCCCGTGCCCACCGATGTCATGGTCGGCCGCATCAATCGCCTGGCGGACTTGGGCACTAGCATTCTGACCATCTCGGGCGGCGAGCCCCTGCTTCATCCTGAGCTCGACGAAATCATCGCCGCCATACGCCGCCGCGGAGTAATGGCCGGCATGATCACCAACGGCTACCTGCTGACGGCGGAGCGAGTGAAGCGCCTCAACCGTGCCGGCCTCGATCACCTGCAGATTTCAATCGATAACGTGAAGCCCGACGACGTCTCGAAGAAGAGCCTGAAAGTTCTCGATAAGAAGCTCCAGGTTCTGGCCGATAATGCCGATTTTCACGTCAACATCAACTCCGTGGTCGGCGGGGGCATTCACCATCCCGAAGATGCGCTGGTGGTGGGCCGCCGCGCCGTGGAGTTGGGATTTTCAGCGACGGTGGGTATCATTCACGACGGCGATGGGCAGCTCCGACCGCTGGGCGAGCGTGAGCGCAAGGTGTATCACGAGATGAAGGTCCTCGAGAACCGCCACTTCGCGCGGCTGAACTTTTTTCAGGACGCGATCGCGCTTGGCCAGCCGAATGACTGGCGGTGCCGCGCCGGCGCGCGCTACATGTATATCTGCGAGGACGGCCTGGTGCACTACTGTTCGCAGCAGCGCGGCTATCCGGCCAAGCCGCTGGAGCTGTACACGCGCGAGGACATCCGCCGCGAGTATCTCAGCGAAAAGCCCTGCGCCCCGTATTGCACGGTGAGCTGCGTGCACTACATGTCGTACTTCGACTTCTGGCGCGCTCCGCAGACGCTGCGCTCCGGCATGCCGGAACCCGCCTCGAAGCCGCTGGTGAAAATCCAGACGGCTAAGTAGGGTGCGCTTCAGCCTGCTTCGGGCCTGCGGCAGTACCTCTATCGATGCTGGTGCAAGGCAAGCAGCGGCTCGAACCCAAAGAACCTCGATTATCTGGTTAGTACCGCGGCGCCCTCCTCCAGAACAACCCATCATAGTCGTCGCTCGATTGCTCAGCTCAAGAACTCGAGAGCGGCTTCAAACACTAGGCTGAGGATCAGATGGCGACGCTGTCGAACTAACGCTGGAGTCAGGTAAGAGGATACAGGCGTGGGAACAGGGTTTCTAAGCTGTAGGCAGGGAACCGAAGCGAGACCGGTCCCTTCGGAGTGGCCGATGCCAGCATTCCTTCTCTTACCAAGTCATTCAGAACTCGCCGGGCGGACCGCTCAGGAAGGCCCGTAATCCTTGACGCTTCGCCGCGTTCAATTTCTCCGCGTACGAAGGCCTCGTCCAGTAACCGAACTGCTTCGGGTTTTAGATCTCGCTGCGCCACAAGGGTGCGCAACCGCTTAGTGAGATTGTTCAGTTCAAACAGGCCGGACATAAACGTGACCTGATCGATCGCCACCCGCAAAAACCAAGCGACAAAATCGATGAGCGCGCGCTCCGAAAGGTTCCCCCTGCCGTCGAAGTCTCCCTGCCGCGGCGTGTCGGCTAGATGCATCATTTCCTTGTACTCGCTCCGGTTGACAAGGCCCCGCGCCAATCCGCGAGAAATGGACCACAGTCCATTCGCTGCAATATCAGCCTTCCATGCCATGGCATGGCTCATCAGGCGGCTGACGCGCCCGTTACCATCGGGGAATGGATGAATGAAGTTAAATCGATGGTGAGCGGCCGCCATTGCAATAATGCGACCGGCCTTCCCGATCCGGTCGAATCGGTATCGGTCGGCGAAGTAGCGCATGAATTCCTCGACATGAGGGCTCGAAGGCGGAACGTGGCGCCCGACAGCGACATCGTGCTCTGATTGTGACCGCCATGTTCCCGGGGTCATGGTGCAGTCGCGGCCAGCACCCTTGATGCGAAGCATCGATTCAGGGGCATCTCGGTAAAATTCCCGGTGCAGCCATCGAAGGAAATCCGAAGAGGCGGGCTCGGGCAGCCGCTCTTCGGCGCCCTCGCGATCGATCTCCGATTGCACGCGGACATGGGCTGCAGCCTCGATCTGAAGATTTCGCCGCGCTTGATCTTTATCGAATTCGCCTGCCAGTGCTCGTTCGATGTCGCGGGGGCGGGTGTCATGCCCTTCAATCAGATTGCTGTAGTACGTGTTCATAATGCGCACGAGTTCTGCCAGATGGGCGGCAGTGCGCGGGTGTAGTGAACGGCCCAATTTGGCCGATGACGCGGACAGCTCTGCCACCAAGTCCGCCAACACTTCGGGCGAATGTTCCAGTCGAGCCGGCTCAATACGAGAGACTGTTTCTACGGGGATGTTTGGCCGATCTGTTCCCATTGGATTAGATTGTAATCATAGTATATTTCCCGTAGGAAGCCATGAGAATGGCCGGTGTCCTGGCCGATTTTATTTCGCTCGTCGGCTATGTGATTTTGACGGCTACTGCTCTCGCGGCTTGGCCGATCTTTTGGCCGTTGTTCGGATAGCCTAATCGCTTAAAATCACGTCCAGGTCACGACCAAGACCGCTCACCGACTGCGGTTCGCCCCATGTCGCTCCGTCAGCCGCGTGCGCTTATCTTGCCAATACTTTTCGTCTGTCTCAATCGACTCGCCCGAGTTGAGTCCTTCAACGGCCAACAAGGGCCAAGGCTTCGAGCTCATCCTCGGCCTGCTGGTCTTCGCGGGCAACCCGCTCGATGTAGGCCTCGACCGTGAGCCCCTCAGCTTCCGCTCGGGCTCGAAGCTTGGCTTCCAGGTCGGGATGGATGGAGATGCTCATAGAAGACTCCACTCTGCGAGTGCTCTCCTCTCGTATGGAAGATGCCCTCACCCGGCCTTCGGGAACCCGTACAGCGCTTCCGGATTCTGTACCAGAATCCGATTCCGCGTGGTCTCGTCGGGCGCCCATTTCAACATCAAATCAAGCAGCGCCGCATCGTCGGGTTTGACCGTCTCATTCGGGTGCGGCCAATTGCTGCCCCACACCATGCGCTCCGGAGCGGCCTTCACGTACGCCTGCGCAACTTTCGTGATATCGGCGTAGCCCGGCGGACCGTCCTTAGTGTTGTCATACGTCACCGACAACTTCACCCAGGTCCTCCCTTTATCCATCAGCCCGCGAATCAGGCTGTACACCGGATGCCTTAGTCCCGCCGGCTGCGGCACGTGTCCCATATGGTCGAACACGATCGCCGATGGCAGACGGTTCCACAGATCCGCCGCGGCCACGATCTGATCGGCCGTCATATTGATCTGCACGTGCCACCCGAGTGCGTTGATCCGCTTCGACAGCGGCTCGATCATGTCGATGGTTGTCGGCGCATTCTTCGGATCGGTCAGCGAGAAACGGATTCCCCGAATGCCTCCGGCGGCCAGCATCTTCAGTTCGGCGTCCGTGGCCGTTGGGCGGATCACGGCCACTCCGCGCGCATTCCCGCCGAGCTTCGCAATCGCATCTAGCGTCACACGGTTGTCCGTGACATAGGCCAGCGGAGTCACCACGACGTTACGGCTGGTTCCGATGCGCCGCTGCAGCATGCGGAACTCCTCCAGACGCGCGTTCGGTATGATCGCGCCTCCTGGCTGGACCGGCGGAAACCGGACGGCATCATAGATGTGGTGGTGGCAATCGCACGCGCCCGCGGGCGCCTTGAGCTTGGCCGGCTCGGTCCCGGAAGAATTCGGGACCTGCTCGGCGTGGCCTACGCCGACGGAAATTCCCATAATCGAAGAAGCGATAGCTGCCGTTGCGGTTTTAAGGCCCATATCCAGAAAGGTCCGGCGTCCGATCATGCGTGCTCCAGTGAAAGTATTCTACTCCTGTGAACGCCTGAATCGAACGCGCTTCTCCGCCGGGTCCTAAAATGGAGCAGTGAAACAATTCTTCTTCGGAATGTTGATCGGATGGCTAGTGCTTCCGGTGATCTTCTTCCTGTATCTGCGCTTCGGATATGCGCCGGTGGCCACCTCCGCGCCGCTGTTTCCATTTGAAGAACTGCTGGCCAATACCGCGGTCGAGGCGCGGCTCTCCCGCGATGCTCCCAAGCAGGCGCCGATTCCTCCGAGCGAAGCGAACCTCATGGCCGGAGCAATGCTCTACCGCAAGCAGTGCGCCGAATGCCACGGCATCGATCATCAGCCCGAGGGCCCTTTGGCCACGGGCATGTTTCCCAAGCCGCCCCAGTTTTTCGAGCAGCACGCAGTGGGGAATGAGCCGGTAGGGCAGAACTACTGGATCATCGCGAACGGCATCCGCCTGACCGGTATGCCTGCGTACCGGGGAACCCTCAGCGAGCAAGAATTGTGGCAAGTCAGCCAGTTCCTGTCGAACCGCGATAAGCTTCCGCAGACCGTGAACGACTTTCTTTCTAAACCCGAACCCTAGGTCATCCGAGTCAATTCGATACGGTACTTGGAAGCAGGATATTCCGAAGATCATAGCTGGGTTGCGATTAAGTCCAGAAAACCCATAAAATCAATAAGAAGAAGCTGCGCTATCGTGGGCCTAAACGTGCTCCCGAAATAGCGGGAAGGTGTGTAGGGGCGAAGTGTGAGGGAGCTCAAGCAACAACTGGTCAGCGCGCTGCTGGTGATCATCACCGTGGCCGCGGCGGTTGCGGCTGCCATAAATCTTCAGCAGCAGACCCGTTTTCACCTGCCGGACGACGGCGTCACCTGGTCGGACCAGATGCAGGGCGCTGGCCGCAATTCAGCGGTTGTGGCCCTATACGTCGCGCCGGGTAGTCCGGGTGAAAAGGCGGGGATTCACAAAGGCGATCAGTTGATTTCGATCGCCGACCTTAGCATCGATCGCGCCCTCGACGTCACCGCGGTATTGGCGCGGCTTGGCGCGTGGAAAAAGGTCGATTATCAGCTCAAGCACGCTGGTATTGAAGTCACCTCCAACGTGATCATCGGCGAGGCAGAGCGAGATTCCACAATTTTCTATCAGTACGCCGTGGGCGCTGTGTACCTGGCCATTGGCTTGTTCGTCTATTTCCGGCGCGGCAGCGCGCCGCGCGCTTTGCACTTTTTCGTGCTGTGCCTGGCCAGCTTCATTCTTTCGACCTTCCACTACTCCGGGAAGCTGAACAATTTCGACAAGGTCATTTACCTGGGCAATGTCGTCGCGGGATATCTCGCGCCCACGCTGTTCCTGCATTTCTGCTTCGTGTTTCCGGAGCCCCAACGGTGGATTCGACGGCGCGGTGCGGCGGCGCTGGTGTATCTGCCGGGCGCCATGCTGCTGGCGATCCAGCTAGGGGTCATATTCGGGTGGCTGCAATCGGCGGCGCCCATGCTCGAAATGCGGTGGCTGCTCGACCGCGTGTGGCTGGTGTTCCTGTGCGGCATGTATCTGGCGGGCGGGTTTGTTCTGGCCGCGCAGTTGCGCCACGCCGAGGATCCCGTCGTCCGCCGCCAGTTGACGTGGCTGCGGAACGGCGCAATGGTCGGCATCCTGCCCTTCATGTTGATCTACGTGGTGCCTTACCTGATGGGAGTCCCGCCTACCCACGCCATGAATCTAGCGGTTCTGTCGCTGCCGCTCATTCCCTTGACCTGGGCCTACGCGATTCTGCGCTACCGGCTGATGGACGTCGACATTATTTTCCAGGAAGGCTACGTTTACACTTTGGCGACACTGTCGGTGCTGGGCATTTTTTATGGGCTGATTTTTTCGGTCAGCCGCGCCGGCGATGTAAGCGGAACCGCGCTGGTGGCGCTGATTCTGATCGCCGCGTTCGTGTTCCAGCCGATCCGGAACTGGATTCAGGAACAGCTCGACCGCCACTACTTCTATAAAGACCGCTACGATTACCGGCGCACTCTGATCGAGTTCGCGCGCGAGTTGGGCTCGCCTACCGATCTGAATGAAATGCTGGGAACCGTGGCGGACCGGCTGGTTCGCACGCTGGGCATCCGCCACGTGGCGTTCTTCACCTACGACGAGCACGAAGAGCACTTCCGCCTGGAGCTCGCGAGTAATCGCCAGGGGAAGCAAACCGAGAATGTTCCTTACGGACTGGACCTGAGCTTTCTGAAGGCCAATCCCAACAAGCCCTACCTGTTTTTCGAGCGCACACGCAACCTGGTGGACGTGGTTTCGCACGAATGGCCGGTCGCCGTGCGCCGCTCGATCGCAGAGCTGGAGTTGACGTATTACCTGCCATGCGCCGCGCGCGGGCGAACCATCGCGTATCTGGGCGTGAGCCGGACTGAGAGCGGCGATTTTCTTTCGAGCGAGGACGTCGAGCTGCTGGTCACGCTCTCGGGCTACGTGGGCATCGCTATCGACAACGCCATGCTGTACCGGTCGTTGCAGCACAAAGTCGAAGAATACGAGCGTCTGAAAGAATTTTCGGAAAACATTGTCGAGTCCATCCACGTCGGCATTCTCGCGGCCGATCTGGACGATCGCGTCGAGAGTTGGAATTCGCAGATCGAGAGACTCACCGGCGTTTCGCGCGCCGATGCGGTGGGGCGCAGGCTCGATGAGCTTCTGCCGTCCGATCTGTGCGAGGCGATCGCGCCCGCGAAAGCTTCGAGCGGCATCCAGAACATCTATAAATTCGCGCTCCGGCCGCAGGACGTCACCCTCAACATCGCAGTCGCGCCTTTGATTTCGCGCGAGGGCGAGCACATCGGGCGGCTCATTATTTTCGACGACATCACCGACCGCGCGGAACTCGAGCGCAGGCTGGTTCAGGCCGACAAACTGAGCTCCATCGGACTTCTGGCGGCCGGTGTGGCGCACGAAGTCAATACTCCGCTGGCCGTCATCTCGACTTACGCGCAGATGCTCGCGAAGCAGATCTCGGGAGACGCCGAGAAAGCCCCGCTACTCGAAAAGATCGCGCGCCAGACGTTCCGGGCGAGCGAAATCGTCAACTCGCTTCTGAACTTTTCGCGCACCTCGCCCATCGAATTCGTCAGCGTCGATCTGAATAAAATCGTGAACGAGACCCTGACCTTGATAGAGCACCAGTTGGCCCAGGCGCAGATCGCCGTGAAGCTCTCGCTCGACTCCACACTGCCTCGCGTGAAAGGAAATCCCGGCAAGCTCCAGCAGGTTTTCCTCAACTTGTTCCTGAATGCCCGCGACGCCATGGAGAGCGGCGGCACGCTGGCAGTGCGATCGACCGCGCAGAACGGCCTGGTCCGGATCACGGTGGCCGACTCCGGCGCGGGAATCACCCAGGAAAACCTCACTCGCATTTTCGATCCGTTCTTCACCACCAAGGCCGCCAAGAAGGGAACCGGACTCGGGCTCTCGGTCAGCTACGGAATTGTGCGGGAGCATGGGGGCGAAATTGAAGTCGCCAGCCAACCGGGCGCCGGCACGCGCTTCGAGCTTTCCTTCCCTGCGGCCGGGGCGCTGGTGCAGCCCCTGGCGCCCCAAGCCTCTCTATCTCCGGCCATTCCATCACACGCCGAGCCCGTTCCGACCTCTTCGGCGCCCGCCGCCGCGGCGCACGCCGTGTCATCTTCCATCAGCGCAGTTTCCTCTGCCACCGGAGCCATGGCACAATCGGACAAGCTGATCCGATAAATGGCCAGTACGGTTCCCGATCTTCCACCCGACGTGACTTCCCCGGAGACCTCCGGTGGCCATATTCTGGTCATCGACGATGAGCCGGATATTCGCGAGAGCCTCGAGATGCTCCTATCCGCCGAAGGCTACCGCGTGGAACTCGCCTCCAACGCCACGGAAGGACTCAGACGCCTCGAATCCTCGACCTTCGATCTGGTGCTGCTTGATCTGATGATGCCCGACAAGAGCGGCATGCAGGTGCTCGACGAACTCCGCGCGCGTGATCGCGAGACACCTGTCTTTCTGATCACCGCGTACGGCTCGATCGAGGTGGCGGTGAGCGCGCTCAAGCGCGGCGCCAACGATTATTTCTCGAAGCCATGGGATAACGAAAAACTGCTGATCGAGATCGAGCGCATGATCTCGAAGCGCCGGCTCGAACAAGAGAACACCGAGCTCAAGCGCGCCCTTCGCCAGCGCTATAGCTTCCCGAATATCGTCGGGAAGAGCGAACGCATGCTCAAGATCCTGGATCTCGTCGGGCAGGTGGCGGCCAGCCGGGCGACCATTCTGATCACCGGTGAAACCGGAACCGGCAAGGAGCTGATTGCCAACGCCATTCACGCTTATTCGGCCCGCTCGCAGCACCCGTTTGTTCCCGTACATTCGGGCTCTGTGCCGCCGGATCTGCTCGAGTCGGCTCTGTTCGGGCACGTGAAGGGAGCGTACACCGGTGCGATTTCCTCACGCAAGGGATATTTCGAGACCGCCAATCGCGGGACGATTTTCTTTGATGAAATCGGCACGATCTCCCTCGAAACGCAAACCAAGCTTCTGCGCGTCATTCAAGAGCGCGAGTTCATGCCCTTAGGCTCGACGGAAACGGTGCGCGTAGACGTGCGCATCGTTGCCGCGACAAACGCCGACCTCAAAAAACTCGTGGAAGAGGGAAGGTTTCGCGAGGATCTTTATTACCGGCTGAACGTGATTAACCTCGCACTGCCCGCGCTGCGCGAGCGCAAAGAAGACATCCCCGCGCTGGTCGACCATTTCTTTACCAAGTACTGCCGGGAGAACGAAAAACTGCTGGACGAACACGGCCGCTCCCGCCTGTACTTCGAGCCCGATGCCATGCAGATCCTGATGGACCACACCTGGCCCGGCAACGTGCGCGAGCTGGAGAACGTGGTCGAGCGCGCCGTGGTGCTGGCCGCGCAGCCTCCGGTATCCGCGGCCGTCCTGCCGGATCATCTGCTCGAGGCCCGCGGACTGCGCATCCGCCGCGACGAGAGCGGCAAGCTTCCCTCCGACGCGTCGCTATTCGAAATCGTCGCCGATTTCGAGCGCCGCAAAATTATCGAGCAACTGGAGACCTCCGATTGGAGCCAAACGGCCGCCGCCGAGGCCCTGCGGATCCCACTTTCGACGCTCAACCAGAAGATCAAGCGTCTCAATATCGAGGTTCGGAAGCGAACGGCTTGAAAACCAGCGATTGATATACTGATTTTCAGAAAATGCAGCCGGAAGAACGATTCGCGCGGATTGAAGCGCTACTGAGCGAGACAACGGAGCGCGGGAAGCAGATGGACATGCGGTTCGGGCGCCTCCACCAGGAGGCCATGGAGCGCATGGATCGTGCCGACCGCGACGCCGCCGCCAAGCACAAGGCCGCGATGGAACGCATGGATCGCGCCGGCCGCGCCGCCGCCGCCGAGCACCAGGCCGCCATGGAGCGCATGGATCGCGCCGAGCAGCGCATGCAGAAGTTCGATCAGCGGCTGGAGGCCACCCGCAAGCTGGTCGAGGCTGGAATGAAAATCGTGGTCCGGAACAACATCGAATTGCGTGAATTGAAGCAGGCCCAGAAGGCCTTTCTGGATTCTCTTCGCAAGGGCTCGAACGGGCACAGGCGCTGACCGCCGCGCGCACCAGCCTCCCTACATCGATTTAGCCAGCGCGCGCTTTTCTTCGGTATCCGCGCAGCGCTGTAAAAACAGCCGGAGCCACCGTTTCTCGCGCGCCTCGGGGCCGTGCGCGATGGCGGTCAGCGCCGCCAGATCGAGCCGCAAGAAATCTTCGTTCGAAAGCGTTTCGTCAAAGCCCTCATACAGCTCCGCGACATCTGACTCCGGCAAGCTCGATTGCGTCTCGTCGAAAATGAATTGCCTACCCCTGCGGCGCGTATAAATCGAAGCTGCCCGCTGCGAGCCAAGCGCGATCTCGCCCTCGGAATCCTCCGCGAAAAATGTCACCTCGCGTGCAACCCGAATCGTCTCGACGGGCGCCGGTTGCGCCGATGCGATGACCGCAGTAACCTCGCGCCGGATCCCCGATTTATTCTCCTGGCTGGCTTTCGAAGTGTAATGAAACGCCGGAGCCAGTTCGGGCGCGGTTAGATCGAGCCATTGTTCCACCTGTCCGGACGCATCCCTCGCTCCGGCGACATGGCCTACCAAAATCAGAAAGGGCTTGTGGTCGAAGACGACCAATCGATAGCGGGGACGAAAGTAAGACGCTCTCGGCTGGTAATGCCCCGCGAATCGCCACTTCACGGATCGGTCGGCGCTTATGGACGGCATGAATCGCAGGTAGACCTCCACCGCATACGCGGCATGGCGCAAGATCACCAGCACCTGCGAGGGATCGAACACCGAAATCACGTCGGCCGAGCACGCCGCGAGCGACTCCGAACCCTGCGAACATGCGGGCAGCGAAACGTCATGGATGTCCAGCGCCTGCCAGAGGGGCGCCCAATCGTATTGGTTGTGCGTCGCCACAAACCGTTCAATGTCGTAGGGCGAATTCGCCGCGCGCGCCAGCGCCTGCTGCGCGTCATCCGCTAAAACACGCGGCAGCACAGGCGAAATCGTGAGCAGACTTACGCCGGCTATCAACCGCCTGACTGAACGGCCGAGGCAAGGGGATCGCGCGAGCGTGCTTGACAAGCCGATAACCCTAATCCTATCATGGGCTTTGCGCACGAGGAACGCACCAGGCGCGGCGGGGCTTTCCCCGGAGTTAGAAAATACTGCCGCGCGTTCCGTTGTGCGCGGCTTACCCAGGAGGCGGACTTGATCAAACTCGACATCATCAACGAAGTGGTCAACCGGACAGGCATCACCAAGACGAAAGCGGAGATGGCTGTCGAAACCGTCTTCGAAAGCATGAAGCGCGCGCTCGGCAAAGGTGAGCGCATCGAGCTCCGCGGATTCGGAATCTTCAACGTAAGGCCCCGCAAGACCGGCATCGGCCGCAATCCTCGCACGGGAGCAGAGGTCGCGATTCCTCCCGGCAAAGCGGTGCGCTTCAAGCCCGGCAAGGAATTGCAAACCCTCGAATAACGGACTCAGGTTGTGTCGACCAACGGCTACCAGCCGGCCGGCCCCAGCGGGACTCCTTTTCAAGAATGGGACAGCGCGCTTAGCGCGGCGCTCGCGCCCGAACAGCACCGGCCGCGCGATCGGTACTGGCTCCACGCTCTGTTGCTGCTGCTGACTCTGTGCACCACCACCGTAGTCGGCGCCGGTCTCGCCCAAAGCTTCGCCCAGAATCGCCCCTTTGATTTCGATTCCGACATCCTGGGCTACATGCGCGCGTGGCACGACCCTGCGTATCTGGTCGGGGGCCTGCCGTTCTCGCTCACACTGCTGGCCATCCTGATGTCTCACGAGATGGGCCACTATCTAGCGGCGCGTTTTTACCGGGTGGACGTTACACTGCCTTTCTTCCTGCCCGCGCCCACGCTGATCGGCACGTTGGGCGCTTTCATCCGCATCCGCTCGCAGATTCCGAGCAAACGTGCGTTGTTCGACATCGGTATCGCGGGGCCGCTTGCGGGATTCGTGGTGCTGGTTTTTCCTTTGGCCGCCGGTCTGTCGCTTTCAAAGGTGGCGCCCGGCATCGCGGCGCAGGGCGATCTGATTTTCGGCACGCCTCTGCTTCTGCGGTTGTTCGAATGGATTCAGTTTCCTGGCGCGGGCACTGCGGATATTTATCTGCATCCGGTGGCGCGCGCGGCATGGGTGGGGCTCCTTACCACCGCCCTCAACCTGCTGCCGATCGGGCAACTGGATGGCGGCCACATTCTTTACGCCTTCGTTGGCGAGCGCACGCGCCGCCTGTCGCTGATCTTCATCGCAATTCTGGTGCCGATGGGAGTCTTTTTCGCCTATAGCTGGCTGGTATGGGCGCTGCTGCTGTTCTTTTTCGCGCGCCGCCACCCCTCCATTTTCGATCCGCGCCCCATTGGCCGCGCGCGCACCTGGCTCGGCATTGCGGCGCTGGTGATCCTGATCCTGTCGATTACGATTTCTCCCGTGCGGACCACGTGAAGATCTCCGCCACGATCATCACCTACAACGAGGAGCGCAACCTGCCGCGCGCGATCGAGAGCCTGCGGTGCGCCGATGAAATCCTGGTGGTGGACAGCGGCTCCACTGATCGTACCGTCCAGATCGCGGAAAAGCTCGGGGCCCGCGTGGTAGAAAGCGTGTGGCCGGGCTACGCCAATCAGAAAAATTTCGCGGCGGAGCAGGCATCCCACGATTGGATCCTCTCGATCGACGCCGATGAATCGTTGAGCGAAGCGCTCGAGAGCGAGATCTGGCACCTGAAGAAGACCGGGCCGAAATACGATGCCTACACCATGCCCCGCCTAGCCCAGTATCTGGGGCGCTGGATTCAGCACTCCGGGTGGTATCCGGATCGCAAAGTTCGGCTGTACGACCGCCGCAAAGCCATCTGGGAAGGGCCGTACGTCCACGAATCGGTAACTGTCAAAGGCCGCGTCGGGCACCTCGAGTCGAACCTCCTGCACTTCACCTATGATTCGCTCTCCGAGCACATCCGCACGATGGACCGCTACACCACGCTCGCAGCCGAACAGTTGATCGCCGCCGGTGAAAAGGTCACGTGGGGCCGCCTGATTCTGGAACCGCCGTGGACCTTTTTGCAAACCTACGTGCTGAAGCTGGGATTCCTGGACGGCATCGAAGGGCTCGCGATCGCCAACATGGCCGCGCTGTATAACTTCCTGAAGTACGCCAAGGCCCGCTTCATGAGCCCAGGGAGATAGCATGCGCACCCTGCACGTCGACGCGGGACGGCAAATGGGCGGAGGGCAGTGGCAGGCGCTGTACCTGATCGAGCGGCTGAGCGAAGCCACACTCCTTGCACCTGCCGGTTCGCCTTTGTTTCAAGAGGCCTCGAAGCGAGGGGTGAACGTGTGCGCACTCACGTTGCCGGCGCTGTTTTCCGGCGCCCGAAGCGCGGATCTGATTCACGTGCACGAAGCGCGGGCCCACACTCTGGCTGCGCTAATGGGAGGAGTTCCGTTGATCGTCGCCCGCCGCGTGCATTTCGCGGTGCGTACGTCGATCGCGTCCCGATGGAAGTACAGCCGCGCGCGGTTGTACATCGCAGTGTCGCGCTTCGTGGCCGATAGCCTCGAAGTATCCGGTGTTCCGAAGAGCGTCATCCGGCTGGTCTACGACGGTGTTCCGATTCCGCCCAAACCGGCGCGCCCGCCGTCCGGACGCGTGGTCGCACTCGCCAAAAAACCGGTCGAGTTAGCCGGAATCGCGGTCCATCTCACGTGCGATTTGTGGCAAGATTTGTCTACAGCCAGTGTCTTCGTGTATAAGAGCGACACCGAGCCCCTGGGATCCGCCGCGCTCGCGGCCATGGCGTGCGGGGTTCCCGTGGTGGCCAGCGGCACTGGGGGTTTGCCCGAAATCGTGGAGCATGAGCGCACCGGACTCCTGGTCAAAGATGGCGACTTCGCCGGCGCCGTCCGCCGGCTGCTCGATAACCCGGAGCTGGCCGCGCGGCTTGGCCGCAATGCGCGCGACCATGTACAACGAAAATTTTCCGCCGATGTTATGACTGAGAACACGATGCGTATATATAACGAGGTCGCATGCTAGCCATCATCCTGGCCTTCCTCGCCGGCCTTCTGATCGGCAGTTTTCTGAACGTGTGCATCCACCGGCTTCCGCGCGATCTTTCCGTCGTCCGGCCGCGATCGTATTGCCCGCACTGCGAGAAAATGATCGCGTGGTACGACAACATCCCGGTGGTCAGCTACCTCACGCTGGGCGGCCGCTGCCGCCATTGCCGGGAGCGAATCTCGGTTCGCTATCCCATAGTCGAGCTGGCCACGGCGCTCGCCTTCGCGGTGTGCGTGGCGGCGTTGGGCCCTACTCCCGCCGCGCTAAAGTTTTCGATCTTCGCGGCGATTCTGATTACTCTCATGGCCTCTGATCTGGAGGAGCGGATCCTGCCCGACGAGTTCACGTTGGGCGGAACTCTGGTCGGATTGGTGCTGTCTGCATTCGTCTTCCTCCCGCCCGAGTTCGTCTCGATGCTGACACCGGTTTCCTGGGGACCGCGCGGGCACTCGATCGCCGAATCGGTCTCCGGAGCGCTGATTGGCAGCGGTTCCATCTGGCTGGTCGGATTTCTGTACGAAAAGTTGCGTCATCGCGAAGGATTGGGATTGGGCGACGTCAAGATGATCGCTATGATCGGCGCGTTTTTGGGATTGCGGATGGCTCTGCTCACGCTGATGCTGGCGTCGCTGCTCGGCGCGGTCGGCGGGCTGATTTATATCGCGATCACCCGCAAGGATTCTAAAACCTACGAACTGCCTTTCGGCAGCTTCTTGGGGTTGTCCGCGCTCATCATCGGGTTCTCGGGTCACGTTATCGTGGCCTGGTACTCCCGGCTGGGCGGCTGAAGCGCGCCTCTTAGCCAAGGAGGCTACATCCCTAAGACTGTCCTGATATAACGTCCCGATATGAGAAATGTTGGTTCGTTTCGGAACTACACAGCGTGCACAAAATCGTCTGGATCGGCGCTCTCGCGGTGTGTGCCGGTACAGTTTCGGGAAGTCCCGTTTATGACATGGCGGCCGCGTTCACAGGAACGCGCTCCATCGGCAGCGGTCTCACGAGCGGCGGCGGAAACGCTTATGACAATCTGCTGCTGTCCTGGTCGATTGTCAAAAAAGCGAATGGCACGTTCGATTACAGCTACGCGATCAGCGGCTTCACCTCGCCCGCGTTGGGTCATCTGATTCTCGAAACCGGCCCCGACTGCCTGAGCGCGGGAGCGCGGTGCGTGGTTAGCGCCAAGATTGGCGGCAGCCTGGCCGCGCTCAGTCCCGCGGCATTTCAGCTGGGTGACTGGTGCTATGGGACCAGCGCAAATCCGGGCGTTCATTGCCAGGGGAACAGCAACGTTGGCCTGCTGAAAGACATTCTCGGAGCCGAGTTCACCAGTATCCCGGCCGCCACGACGATATTCATCACATTCAACTCGAGTCGTGCTCCAGTGTGGGGCGATATCTATATGGTCGGCGGCCAGCAGTACTTGTATAACAGCGGAACGGCTAACCACTCGACCGATTCAAATCCTCTCGACTTCATCGCTCGCCCGGACCCTGCCACAACCACGCCGGCGGAGACGCCCGAGCCCGCCAGCCTCGCTCTGACGGGCATCGGACTGGTGCTGTTAGCTCTGACTCGAAGCCGGAATCGGCGGCGGCGTGGCGCCAGCGAATCGTTCTGACCACCGGATGGATGCCGTCATCTGCATCACCACGAATAGCGTGACGATCGCGCCGATGGTGATCGCAAGCCCCGTGAATCCTTTGAAAAAGAAAGCCGACGAGAAAAGCACCAGGTAGATGAATTGGGCCGCAGCCGCTTCGCGAAGCGCGAACTGCGCCCCTGTGACGATGCGCAAATACGTGGTCACGAGCGCGATTGAAACCGCCGAAGAAATCAGAAAAGCCAGCCGGATGTCGACGTGGTCGGCCAGATAGGCCAGCAGCAGGTGAAACGCAAAAAATGCGGCCGCCAGAAAGAAATAGTTCATCGGATGCAGCTCGATGTTTCTCCGGGTGCCGATAATGAACATCACGAAAAAGAAGAAAAACAGCGAGACCGGAGCGAAGAAACTGATGTCGCTCGCGAGCGGTCCGGGTTGTAACCGCGAGGGCATCGCCATCGCGATCGGGTAACCGGAAAGCAGATTCCGGTAATTCCAGTCCAGCCGCCAGCCGTTGCCGGTCTCGCGCTTGGCGCCGGCGGCGAGCGTATTCTCGGGAAAGTCGATGTCCTTGAAGTTGGTCGTCATCGCCAGATGAAAATTCTGAACCGACTTGACGTTCCGGCCGAAACTGTACTGCCAGGATTCGACACCTTGCGAACGATAGCTCACCCTTAGCTTGACCGCCTGCTCGGGAGCGAGCTGGATACGATATGCGGCGCGTTGAGCATCGATTTCCGGCTGAACCGGATTTCCGTCGACCGCGAACTGCAAGTCGTCGTAGACGGCCTGCGCTGCGGGCAGGGGCAGAGCCAGCCGTACCTCGCGCGCCGCTCCAGTCGAATTGACGAATTGATAATCGCCCTGAAACGCCACTGTATAAGTCGAGTACCACAGCAGGCCTTTTTGCCGGTACTCCAGGCCCAGATCCGCGGTGATCTCGCTCGCTGACGGCGCGACGGTGTGCGATTCCTGCCGGGTGCGCTCGACACGCTGTTTCTGCCCCTGGACGTCGACCGTTTCCTCGACGACGCGCGGCACGAAATATTCGAGGACCGGGGCTTCCTGGCTTTGCGGCACGCCCCAAACGGATTGCACCCGTTGCCGAAGCCGGTCATCGGAGGAGTTGGTGCGATAGAGCACCGTTCCGCCCAAAACCGCCCAGGCGATGGAGGTGCAGACAAAGATGAATGTGATAGCGAGCAGCCGCGTAATCATAGCGGCAGCGTATCAGAGAGTGATTGTCGCTGTCAAGTACTTTGAAATGTAAAGCGCCTATGGCCGGAGCAGCACCTTCAGCACGCCATTATTCGCCGCCAGCTTGAACGCCTCCGGCGCGCGGTCGAGCGGCAACCGCTCCGAGATCAAATCCTGGACGTTCACCTTGCCTGAGCGCAGCAGCCGCAGAGCCGGCTCGAAGCGCCCGCAGCGGGAGCCCACCAGCGTAATCTCGTTGACGATCACCGGCGCGGTATCGATGCTCACCATCCCATGCACCGTGGATTTCATGATCACCGTCCCGCGCGGCTCGCACATCGCTACGGCGTGTCGCAGGCCCGCGGGCGAACCTGTCGCGTCTACCACCCAACGGTAGCTGCGCAGAGGCACGCGCGTGGACACGGCTTCGACGGCGATCCCGGCTTTCTCAGCGATCCGCATCTTCTCGCGGTGCTTTCCGAAAAGGCACACGCGGGCTCCGTGAGGGTGAATCACCTGCGCAATCAGCAGGCCCAGCTTGCCGTCGCCGAGTACCGCGACGCGCTCGCCCTTCGGGATCTTCACCTGGTCCAGAATCTCGCAAGCCGCGGCCAGCGGCTCGATGAACACGGCCTGCTCAGTTGAGATCGAATCCGGCACGCGATGAAGATTCTCGAGCGGCAGCGTGAGAAATTCGCGAAACGCGCCAGGATGATTCACGATCCCGAGCACTGTGCGACGAGGGCAGTGCCGGCCGAGGCCGCGCGCGCACCACTCACACTTCCCGCACGCCAGATTGATTTCGCCGGCGACGCGTTTGCCGATCCAGCTTGTATCGTCCGGCGCGCTCTCCACTTCGCCCACGAATTCGTGCCCGGGAGTTCCCGAGAACCCGTAGTAGCCGCGCTGCAATTCGAGATCGGTCGAGCAGATCCCGGCTGCGAGCAGCCGAATTCGGGCGAACCCTTTCGCCACGCGCGGCGCTGCCTCGCGTCGCACCTGCACGCGGCCGGATTCGAGATGAACGGCGAGCATCGTGGTTACACTTAAGAATATGTCTTCCGAAGTGCGGGCCGAGCTGGTCTGCTTTGAGCCGGCCTGCCGCTCGCGGTTCGCCATCACTGAGGTTCTTTACAACTGCACCCGCTGTGGAGGGCTGCTGGAGGTCATCTACACCGGCAGCCGCCCCGATGCCGCGACGTTGCGCCGGCTGTTCTGCGAACGCCGCGCGAGCAATGCGCCGCTCGATGCAAGCGGTGTCTGGCGGTATCGCGAGCTGCTCCCGTTTCTTGATGACTACGCCCACGTGGTCACGCTGCGCGAAGGGAACACGCCTCTGCTCGATGCGCCGCTTGCCGCGAAGTACGGCGGCCTCGATCGCATCACCTTCAAGCACCAGGGATTCAATCCCACCGGCTCGTTCAAAGACAATGGCATGACTTGCGGCGCCGCTCAAGCCGTCCGTTTAGGCATGCGGCGCGTGGCGTGCGTGTCCACCGGCAACACCTCAGCTTCCATGGCGGCGTACGCGGCTGCGGCTGGGATCGAGGCGCTGATTTTTCTGCCGCACGGCAACATCTCTTTTGGAAAACTCGCCCAAGCGCTCGAATACGGCGCGCGCACGCTTCAGGTGGAAGCCAACTTCGATCAGATCCTGGCACTGGTGCGCGTCCTGGCCGAGCGGCTCGGAATTTATCTACTGAACTCCATCAATCCTTTTCGCATCGAAGGGCAGAAGAGCATTATTTTCGAGATGCTCGATCAGCGCGACTGGCGCGCTCCGGATTGGATCGTGCTGCCCGGCGGGAATCTCGGCAACACCTCGGCCTTCGGAAAAGCTCTGCGCGAAGCGTGTGAGCTGGGGCTGATCGACAAGATGCCACGGCTGGCTGTTATTCAGGCCGAAGGCGCGGCGCCTTTCTACGATCTCTTCCAGCGCGGCGGTGACTTTCGCGCGGTCACGCAACCCGAAACACTCGCCACTGCGATTCGCATTGGAGACCCGGTATCGTGGCCCAAGGCTTTGCGCGAAGTGCGCGCCTCAAAAGGCGTCGTCGAGAAGGTCACCGAGCAGGAGATCGCGGACGCCAAGGCGCAAATCGGACGCGCAGGCATCGGATGCGAGCCAGCTTCCGGCGCGACACTGGCGGGAATCCGCAAACTGACCGCGGCGGGCGTGATTGATCAAGGCGCGGACGTGGTTGCCGTGCTGACCGGCAACGTGCTGAAGGATCCGGATTACATTTACAAGTACCACACCGGAAAATTGGACGCGCCCGGCGGCGTGAAGATCCAATCCACGTTCGGCAACCATCCCGTCGTTGCTCCTAACGACGCCGATCGCATCGCGGAGCTTTTGAGGTAAGCATGCCTCGGTATAATCGGTTTGTGAAACCGATTGCGCTCCTGCTGGCCGCCTTGTGTCTGGCCGGCTGTACCAAAGACATTCAGAACACCGAAGCCGTTCGCGAGGGCGTCATCGATTACCTGAAGCAGCGCACCGCCGAGACCGGCCTCGATGTGAACCAGATGGTGGTGACCGTGTCGTCGGTGTCTTTCGAGAAAGACGTCGCGCGGGCGAATGTGGCCTTCAGCCCCAAGAGTGCTCCGGGCGCGCAGGGCATGTCGATGAGCTACGTTCTCGACCGCAAGGGCGACAAATGGGTGGTCAAGGGCCGGCAAGTGAACCCTGGGAGTCCGCATGGCGCAGGAGAACTGCCGCCGGGGCATCCACCCGCGGCGGGACAGCCTCAATGAAGACCGTGGCAGTGTTGGGAGGGGGACCGGCGGGCGCGTTCGCGGCCGAAAGGCTGGCGCAGGCCGGGCTCAGGACCATCATCTTTGACGACAAGCTGGCATGGGAAAAGCCGTGCGGCGGCGGCCTCACTTACAAGGCCTACCAGCAGTACCCGTTTCTGATTGACAATGACACTCCCAAGAAACTGATTCGCAGAACGTCGCTGGCCGCTCCGAAAGCGGGCGAGGTGAACCTGTCGCTGGCGAATCCGCTGGTGATTTATTCACGCCTGGATCTTAACCGGATGTTGCTCGCACGGGCTGAGAAAGCCGGAGCGGCCATCGAGAAGACCCGCGTGCTGGGCATTGAGCGCAGCGGCCCCGGCTGGCGTCTTCGCACTCAAAACGGCATGGCGGAGGCCGATTTCTGCGTCGTCGCCACGGGAGCGCGCAACTCGCTTCGCGAAGTCGGAACCGAGTGGAGCGCGAAGGATACGATGAGCGCGCTCGGTTATTATGTGCCCGCGGCGCAGGACCACATTGACATCCAGTTTTTGCCGCGCCTCGAAGGTTATATCTGGGTGTTTCCGCGCTGCGGCCACTTGTCCGTCGGCATCTGCGGCAAGGGTACGCCGGCGCGCGCTCTGCGCGCGCGTCTCGAAAGATATATGGATGAGCGCGGCATCGCCTGGAAGGGATCCAAGTTCTACAGCCACATGCTGCCGTCTCTTGAATCGCCAGGATGGCGCAGGAATCGCGTGGCTGGCGACGGCTGGATGGCTGTCGGCGATGCGGGCGGGCTGGTCGACCCGATCACCGGCGAAGGCTTGTACTACGCGATGCGCTCCGGCGACCTCGCCAGCCGCGTGGTGCTCAACGACGAGCACAACCCGGCGGAGAAAGCCGCCGCCTACCGGGCTCTGCTTTCGCAGGAGTTCGCGCTCGATCTGGAGTTCGCCTCCACGCTCGCGCGGCGCGTTTTCCTTGGAACATTTCTGTTCAGTTCTGTCCCGGCGCGGATGATTCAGTTCATCCGCCGCAGCCCCCGCTTCTGCGATCTGATGCAGGACCTGTTTGCCGGCACCCAGCCGTATCTCGAACTCCGCGCGCGCCTGCTGCGTAATCTCAACGGCACGCTGCAGCAGGTGCTGATGAACTTTTTCCTGAATCGCGTGATCCCGGAGAGCTCGCGCGCCGGTCTATGAAGATTTCGGAATCCGAAGCCCGGTTTGAGCGGGCGCAGGCGCGCATTCCGGGCGGCGTGAACTCGCCGGTGCGCGCATTTCGCAGCGTCGGGGGCGTGCCTCGCTTCATTGCGCGCGGAGAGGGTTCGCGCATCTTCGATGTGGATGGCAACTCCTACATCGACTATGTGTGCTCGTGGGGGCCATTGCTACTCGGGCATTCTCCCGCGCCGGTGATTGAAGCGCTGCGCGACGCGATCGAAGGCGGCACCAGTTTCGGCGCGCCCACCGAGCGCGAGGTGGAACTTGCCGAGCTAATCGCCAAGGCCATGCCCTCAATGCAGATGATGCGCCTGGTGAACTCCGGGACCGAAGCGACGATGAGCGCTCTGCGCCTGGCGCGCGGATTCACGGGCCGTGATCTCACGGTCAAGTTCGAGGGCTGTTATCACGGTCACGTCGATTCGCTGCTGGTGAAGGCCGGGTCGGGCATGGCGACGCTCGGAATCGCCGATACGGCGGGCGTGCCGAAGGCGTTTGCCGAGACCACCATCGCGCTGCCGTTTAACTCCATTGCCGCGGTCGAGAAAGTTTTCGCCGAACGCGGAGACAAAATCGCAGCGGTCATCGTCGAACCGATTGTCGGCAACATGGGTTGTGTGCCGCCGGTGGCCGGGTATCTGGAAGCCCTGCGCGACTTGACCACGCGCCACGGCGCCGTACTGATCTTCGATGAAGTGATGACCGGATTCCGCGTGGCCCTGGGCGGCGCGCAGCAGCTCTACGGCATTCAGCCTGACCTGACGACCATCGGAAAGGTCATCGGCGGCGGGCTGCCTCTGGCTGCTTACGGCGGCCGCGCCGACATCATGCGAAAGATCGCGCCGCTCGGGCCGGTGTATCAGGCGGGCACGCTCTCCGGCAATCCGCTCGCGGTGGCTGCTGGATTAGCCATGCTGCGTCACTTGATCGCGCACCCGGAGGTCTACGAAACACTGGAGGCGCGGTCGGCGCAGTTAACGGCGTTCACTCCCCCAGGCGTCACGATCAATCGCGTGGGATCGATGTTCACGTTCTTCTTCGGTGAGGGTCCGGTGACCGATTGGGAGGCGGCCAAGCGCTGCGATACCGCGCGTTTCGCGAAGTTCTTCCACTTCATGCTGGAGCGCGGAGTGTATCTGGCGCCATCGCAATTCGAGGCGGGCTTTGTGTCCGCTGCGCACAGCGAAGAAGATATCCGCTGTACCGTTGAAGCCGCGCGCGCGTTCTTCGCGGGCTAAAACAGCTCGAGTTCCACTGCCGCGCCCGCGCTGCAGCCCAATTTCGCGGCGGCAGACGCCTGGTTCGCCGCGATCTCGATATAGCCTCCGCTACCCACGATGATGAACAGCTCGCCGATCTCGGTCTCTGCATAGTTCAGCGCCAGGCGGCGGATGCGCGCGGCGCCGGCGCGAAGCTCGAAGGGGTTGGTTTTCACAGCGGCGAACTCATCGATCAGAAAGTTGGTAATCAGGTTTCCGAAGCGGTCCACCCGAAGGATGGTCCCGCGCCACACCTGTTCGGCCAGACGAAGCGGCTTGGTGTCCCAGGTTCGCACGTAATCGCGTATGATTTTTCCGAATTGCGCGGGCGCGATGCCGCGCGCCAGATGCGCTGCGGCTGGGGCGAATACATCCCGGCCGTGGAACGTCCGGCTGATGTCCTTGCGCATGACTTTGGGATTGGAGATCATGCGCACCTTGTGCGGCGAAGCTTCGTAGATCATTGAGAGCACGCCGTTATCCGGCGCCACGAAATAATGCCCGCCCGCTTCCGCCAGAATCGGACGCCGGGAGGTGCCGACGCCGGGGTCAACCACGATTACGTGGATGGTCCGCTTGGGGAAGTACCGCCACGCTTGGGCTATAACGAAGGACGCATCGGTGACGTTGTAGGACGCGATTTCATGCGTAATATCGACAATCCGCACGGTGCGCGCGATCCCTAATATGACGCCCTTCATGGTGCCCACGAAGTGGTCGGCCTGGCCGAAATCAGTCGTGAGTGTAATGAGTCCGCTCGGCATGGTGTTGGTAAGATCGTAGTGAAGCCGTGAAGCGATTTTACTTCGATCACAACGCCACTACGCCTGTATCGCCGGAGGTGTTTCAGGCCATGGCGCCGGTGATGACCGAAGTGTTCGGCAACGCCTCCAGTATCCACGATTTCGGCCAGCAGGCGCGGCGTGCGCTGGATGACGCGCGCCGGAAAGTGGCCGCGATGATCGGCGCGAAGCCGGACGAGATCGTTTTCACCAGCGGCGGCACCGAAGCCGATAACATGGCGCTGTTCGGCGTCCGCGGGCACGTGATCACCACCGCAGCCGAGCACCCGGCGGTGCTACAAGCGGCGGCGCAATTGCCGGAGGCGACGATCGTGCCGGTGGATGGCCGCGGCGTGGTGGATCCCGATGACGTGCGTAAGGCGATCCGCAGCGATACTGCACTGATCAGCGTAATGCATGTGAACAACGAGCTGGGTGTGATTCAGCCGGTGGAGCAGATTGCGAAGGTCGCCCGCGAGGCCGGTGTTCTGTTTCACTCCGACGGCGTGCAAGGTCCAGGCAAACTGCCGGTTAGCGTGAAGGCGCTCGGAGTAGATCTGTATTCGATCAGCGCGCACAAGATTTACGGACCGAAGGGCGTGGGCGCGCTGTACGTTCGCAAGGGAGCCGAGATCCGTCCGCTCCTGTACGGCGGCCCGCATGAGCGCAAAGCGAGGGCGGGGACAGAGAACGTTGCAGGCGCGGTAGGCTTCGGACGCGCGGCCGAATGGGTGATGGAGTCGGGCGCCGCGGAAGCAGAACGCCAGCGCGGACTTCGGGACCGGCTGGAGCAGGGCGTCCTCGATCGCGTATCCGGCACGCATGTGAACGGCGCGGGCGCGGCTCGCGTAGCGAACACATCCAACATTCGCTTCGACGGCATTGACAGCGAGCCGCTGCTGATCGCGCTCGACTTAAAGGGCTTCGCGGTATCGAGCGGATCGGCGTGTTCGAGCGGCGCGACCGAGCCCTCGCACGTGCTCGCGGCGATCGGTCTGACGCGCGAGCAGTCACGCTCAAGCGTGCGATTCTCACTCGGGCGCTCGAATGACGAAGATCAGATCGAGGCGCTGATCGACGCCGTTATGCAGGTGGTCGCGCATTTGAGAAGACTGGCCCCTGCGTATGCCTGACCATACGATTGCAGTGGCGATGTCGGGCGGAGTGGACAGCTCCGTCGTCGCGGGGCTGCTGCATCGCAACGGCGACCGCGTCATTGGCATGACCATGCAGCTCTGGAATCAGAAGCGGCTGCCGGAGCTGGTTCCGGATGGCCCCACCGGCCGCTGCTGCTCGCTGGATGACGTGTATGACGCGCGCCACGTGGCGCAGCATCTGGGCATTCCTTATTACGTGGTGAATTTCGAGCAGCGTTTTGAAAACCAGGTGGTGAAGCCGTTCGTCAGCGAGTACCTGGCGGGGCGCACTCCGATTCCGTGCACGCTGTGCAATAACTTCATCAAGTTCGATCAGTTTCTGGAAATGGCGGACGGTGTGGGCGCGGAGCACATCGCGACCGGGCACTACGCGCGCATCGCGTGGAATCCGGACAGCGGGCGATGGGAGATGCGGCGCAGCGTGGATCGCGCCAAGGACCAGACCTATTTCCTGTTCGGACTGCGGCAGGAGCAACTGGCGCGCACGCAGTTTCCCCTCGGCGGATTCGAGAAGACGCACGTGCGCGAACTGGCTCGCGAGCTGGGCATCCCGACGTCCGAAAAGCCCGACAGCCAGGAAATCTGCTTCGTTCCGAACGGCGATTACGCGGCGTTCATCGATGGCTATTTTCGAGAGCAGGGAATCGCCCCGGAGAAGACGCGCGGTGAACTGGTCACCAGCGACGGACAAGTGGTCGGCGAGCATGCGGGCGTGCATCACTTCACCGTGGGGCAGCGCAGGGGGCTGCGCGTGGCCGCGGGCGAGCCTCTCTACGTGATCGCGACTGAGCCGATGACTCGCCGCGTGGTCATCGGACGCAACGACGAACTGTTGCGGCAGACGATGAAGGTCGAAGGCGTGAACTGGATCTCAATTACTCCGCCGGCGGGTCCGATCCGCGCTGAGGTGAAAATCCGCAATAAGCACGCGGGCGCAGCGGCGATGCTCTATCCGGTATCGGACTCCACTTGCGTCGAAGCGCGGTTCGATCAAGCGCAGCGCGCAGTTACTCCGGGGCAGGCGGCGGTGTTCTATTCGGGCGACCTGGTGCTCGGCGGGGGTTGGATCAAATGAGGCGGGATCAAGTGAGCCGCATCTGATGAGCCGCATTGCGTGAAAGCGATTGAGTATTGGATTGCGCGACTGGTGCTGATCACGCTGGCGCGCACGCCGCTGCCGGTTGCAAACGCGCTCGCCCGATTTTATGCACGGGCACTGGACATCGCCGTTCCGCGGCTCCGGCGCACGGCTTTAACCAATCTCGAAATGACCGGCTTCGCCGGGCGCGAGCGCATCGTGGCGGGCGTGTACGACTCGATCGCCAGGCTGGCGGTAAGCTTCGCACGATTTCCTCGGATCAAACGCGAAAACGTCAAGCAGTGGATCGCGTATGAAGGCTTCGAGAACTTCGATAATGCACGGCGGCGCGGCCGGGGCGTGCTGGTCGCCACCGGGCACCTGGGCAATTGGGAGCTGAGCGCGTTTGCCCACGCCTACCTCGCCGCTCCCATGCACATTGTGGTGCGGCCGCTGGACAATGCGCGCATCGACGCGCTGGTCGAAAAATATCGCGGGCTGTCCGGCAATTACATCATCCAGAAGACGGACGCCGCCCGCGGGATTCTGCGGGCGTTGGCCGCTGGGGATGCGGTGGGCATCCTGATCGACCAGAACACGGCTCCGGACGAAGGAGTGTTTATCGATTTCTTCGGAGTGCCGGCCTGCGCTGGGAGCGCGTTCGTGAAACTGGCGCACCACAGCGGCGCGGCGGTGGTGCCGGGCTACGCGATATGGTCCGGGAAAGACCAGCGCTACGTGCTGCACTTCGAGCCCGAGGTCGAAATGACGGGAGATGTTCAAAGGGACACTCAGTCCGTCCATGCACGCCTCGAGGCGGCCATTCGCAGGTATCCTGACCAGTGGCTGTGGATTCACAGGCGCTGGAAAACCAGGCCGCAAGGCGCGAGCGGGATGGGCTAAACATCACAGGTGTTTAGGCTCCCGCAGGGATGTCACTGACCGTCCTGAGACCGCGCGTGACCGTCACAGAATGGGGTTCCTGCCGCGTTCTCATGGTAAACTTCTCGACTGTAAGAGGGGGCCCATGGTTTTTCGAGCCACAGTGTTGATCTTAGCGGCCGTTGTGATCTGCGCGTTCCTGTTTCCCGCTCCGCTGGCAGCGCATAACGTCTCTAAGCGGGATGCGTCCTTCGTCAAATCGAATCAGGGCGCCGCGATTTTTCCGTTTATGTATCTCGGGGCCAAACACATGGTCACGGGTTATGACCACCTGGCGTTCCTGGTGGGTGTGATTTTCTTTCTCTACCGGCTCAAAGATATCGTTCTGTATGTCAGCTTGTTCACCATCGGGCACAGCATTACGCTGCTCGCCGGCGTTCTGGGCGGCATTCATGCGAATCCGTATGTGATTGACGCGATCATCGGCCTCTCGGTGGTTTACAAGGCTTTCGATAACATGGACGGCTTCCGGCGCTTTCTGGGTTTTGAGCCGAATACCAAGGCGGCCGTCCTGATTTTCGGTCTGTTCCACGGCTTCGGTCTGGCAACCAAGCTTCAGGAACTGGATTTGACCAAGAACGGGCTGGTCACGAACATCCTCAGCTTCAATGCCGGCGTGGAAATCGGGCAGATGCTGGCGCTCACCGCAGTGTTGATCGCGCTCAGTTTCTGGCGGACCAGGAGCGGCTTTCTTCGCCATGCTTTCGCGACAAATACCGCGTTGATGGCCGTCGGCTTTGTTCTCGTGGGATACCAGGTCGCCGGATATTATTTCGAGTCCTGATCGGGAGGAATGATGTTGCAAGAAAAAGAAGTGGCGCCGCCGGTCGAAGCCCCTTCGAAAAAGGCGCTTGTGAAGGCGACCAGCATTGCGCTGGGGGTTGCGCTGCTCCTTCTGTTCACCACTGTGCTGCCGGCGGAGTTCGGCTTCGATCCGCTCAGAACTGGCGCGCTCCTGGGATTGATGGGGCTCTCAAAAGCCGGCGATACCAAGGGCCGCGCAGCGACTGCCGCACCGGTGCAGACCGGAGTCTACACGCCTCAATCCAAGATTTACAAAGTCGATTCCGAGGACATGTCCCTGCTGCCCGGCGAAGGCGTCGAGATCAAATATCACATGCAAAAAGGCGCGAGCATGGTGTATGGCTGGAAAGCGGAGAGCAAGCTGGCGTTTGAATTCCACGGCGAGCCGGACCAGAAGCCGAATCCGGACTATTTTGAGAGCTACGAGCTGAACGACAAAACCGGCAGCACGGAATCCTACGGGTCGTTCACGGCGCCGACCACCGGCATTCACGGCTGGTTTTGGGAGAACAAGGGGAAGAAACCGGTCAAGTTTCACGTGACGACGGCCGGGTTCTATGACTCCGCCAAAATGCTCTCCGACGGCTCCGCGGATGAACTTTCCGTCGAGGACGCCAAGTAGAACTGCAATCGGCGTGCGCGCTCGCTATCGTGTGCCGCCCGAAAATCGCACAAATCCGAATTGCAGCTTTTTTTCGACGGAATCGACGCGATCCAGGCGGACGTGGACGCGGTCGCCGATCGAGAACTGGCGGCGGTTGCGGACGCCGATGATCTTGCGCGTATTTTCGTTGTAGCCATAGCGATCGCCGGGAAGCGTCTCGATAGGCACCAGGCCTTCGATGAACAGGTCCTCAAGCTCGACGAAGAATCCGAAGCGCGTGGTCGAGATGATCAGGGCGTCGAACTCATCGCCGACGTGGTCGACCATGAACTTCACCTTCTTCCATTCGACTAATTCGCGCTCGGCCTCAGCGGCGCGCCGCTCGGTTTCAGAGGAGTGGGCGGCAATTGCGGCGAAATCGGCCTCGTAGCGTTTGCCGTCGAGATGTGCCGCCAGAATGCGGTGGACAATGAGATCCGGGTAGCGGCGTATGGGCGACGTGAAGTGCGTGTAGCTGTCGGCCGCCAGCGCGAAGTGGCCGACGTTCCGCTCGCTGTAGCGGGCTTGTTTGAGCGAGCGCAGCATCAGGTAGCTCAAGATGCGCTCCTCCGGCTTGCCCGCGATTTTCGCCACCAGTTTCTGATAATTGCGGGACGTGAGATTGGGGTTGTCGAGCGCGATGGTTTCGCCGCGAAAGCGCTTGACGGGAGCGCCGCCGGGTGAGAGCGAGTATCCGAAGTGCGAGGCGATCTCCTCGAAATCGAGCACGCGCTTGGGATCGGGGCGCTCATGAATGCGGAAAATCATCGGGAGGCCCGCCGATTCTAAATGCGACGCTACGGCTTCATTCGCGGCCAGCATGAACTCCTCAATCAGGCGGTGCGCGACATTGCGGGGAGCGCGCGTCACGCCCGTCATCTCGCCGAATTCATCGAACTCGAGCAGAGGCTCGGGCAAATCGAAGTCGATCGAGCCGCGGCGGGTCCGCTTGCGATTCAGGATCGCGGCGAGCTCCTGCATGGCTTTGAAGCGGTCTATGAGCGGTGCATAACGCTGCCGCAACGCTTCATCTCCTTCAAGGACGCCGTGAACCGCGGTGTAGGTCATGCGCTCCGCGCTGCGAATCACGCCGCGCGTAAACTCCTGCGAAACGACGTCTCCGTGGCTGTCGATTTCGAGCAGCGCGCTCAGCACAAGACGGTCCTCATGCGGACGCAGGGAGCATTGATCGGTGGAGAGCTCAACCGGCAGCATGGGGACGGCGCGATCCGGGAAATAGACGCTGGTGCCGCGCTGCCGCGCCTCGCGGTCGATGGGCGACCCCGGGAGGACATAATGACTGACGTCGGCGATGTGAACGTGCAGCGCCCAGTGGCCGTTATCAAGGCGATCGACCCACACGGCGTCGTCGAAATCGCGCGCTGTTTCGCCGTCGATGGTGACAATATCGTAAGCGCGGAAATCACGGCGGCGGGCGCGCTCGGCATCCGTAATGGGGCGGGGCAGGGACCGCGCCTGCTCGAGCACGTCGTCCGGAAACTGGTGCGGAATGTGATGCGCGCGAATGAGAATTTCGACATCGATTGCGAAATCATCCGGACGGCCCAGAATTTCGGTAATGCGGCCGACGGGCCGCTCGCCATCTTCGCCGAAGTCGAGAATCTCGGCATTGACGATCATGCCTTCGAGATCCTGGACGGTGCGCACTTCGACGGCGCGCGCGCCGACGCGATTCACGGAAGCCCCTCCAGCCGGTAGCGCGAAATCCTCCGGAATCTCGATCCACTGCCGCAGGCGGTCATCATGCGGAATCACAAAATGGCCCTTGCGGCGACTGCGGAATTCGCCTACTACCGACGGATGCGCGCGGCGGAGGACCTCGACGATCTCTCCGTGGGCGCGCCCATCATTTTCAATGCGCCGCAGGCGCACCGCCACGCGGTCCCCGTGCATGCCGCGCTCCGCCTGCTCTTTCGAGAGATAAACGTCGCCCTTGACGCCGGGGATGGGCTCGTCCGGAATCACAAAGGCGTAGCCATCGCGGTGAACGCTGAGGCGCCCCTGAATGAGGCGAGGGGGTTTCGAGCGAGTGTGGCGCGGCGGCACGTTCCATTATATTGGGACATACACATGGAACTGAAAGCCATACGCCTGGACATTCCTGAGAACGGCAACATCATTGTGGGCCAAAGTCACTTCATCAAGACGGTGGAGGACCTGTATGAGGCCATCGTAACTACGGTTCCGCAGATGAAATTCGGTATTGCGTTCAACGAGGCATCGGGCGCGTGTCTGACCCGTGTGGACGGCAACGATCGCGAGCTCGAGGGCGCCGCTGCGAAAAACGCGCAGGCGCTGGCGGCCGGGCATGTTTTCGTAATCGCGATGCGGGAAGGCTATCCCATCAATATTCTGGGGCGCATCCGCGAAATTCCGGAAGTGTGCACGATCTTCTGCGCCACCGCGAACGCGGTCGAAGCGATCGTTGCGGAGACGGAGCAGGGCCGCGGCGTGCTGGGCGTGATCGACGGCGGCCCGCCCAAAGGGATCGAGTCTGAGGCCGACGTGGAATGGCGGCGGGGGCTGCTTAGGAAGATCGGATATAAGCGATAAGTCCATGCGGAAACCCTGCAAAAGGGGTATTTTCCCTTTGACTCCCCGCCGGGTTTGGTGGCATACTACAGCCGTATTGGAGTGTCACGTTGAGTCTCCGTCCGCCCGTCCGATCTGTGGTGCAGCCGTCCGGTGTCTCTCGGCTATCTCCAGTTCAGTCAGGGGGGTGAAGTGAAAAAACTCTTCGTGGGAAATCTTCCGTACGCAGCAAATGAGACCGATGTACAAAATTTCTTTTCCGAGAATGGCGTGACCGTAGATTCGGTCACAGTAATGCGCGACCGTTTCACGGGACAGGCTCGCGGGTTCGGGTTCGTGGAAATTAACGATGACACCGCCGCGCAGAGGGCCGTGGATGTGTGCCACGGCAAGGACCTGCTGGGGCGTACCGTAGTGGTGAACGAGGCTCGCCCGATGGCGCCGCGGGAAGGCGGCGGGGGCGGACGCCCGCCACGCTACTGAGACGCTCCCCCTTCGAATGAGCGAAAAACCAGAGTGGCTCGCCGCGGCGCGGAGAGCGATGCAGACCGAGGCCGCGGCGGTGCTGGCCGCTTCCGACCGCCTGGAGAACAGCCTGCTGTGCGCGGTCGAATTGATTCTCGACCACCGCGGAAAAGTCGTGGTAACGGGCATGGGCAAATCCGGCCACATTGCCCGGAAGATTGCTTCCACGCTGCAGAGCACCGGTACGCCATCCGTGTTTCTGCATCCCACCGAAGCCGGCCACGGCGATTTAGGAATGTGCCAGACCGGCGATCCGGTGCTGATGATTTCTAAGAGCGGATCGACGGCGGAGCTGTTGGATCTCGTCGCTCCGCTGCGGGAATTCGAAGCGCGATTCATCGGGATTTTAGGCAATCTAAAATCGCCCCTGGCGGCCGAAATGGACGTGGTGCTGGACGCCTCCATCCAGCGCGAAGCCGATCCGGAGAGTTTCACGCCAACGGCCAGCACCATGGTGGCGCTGGCGCTCGGCCACGCTCTCGCGGTGGCGCTGATGCAGGCGCGCGGATTCACGGCTGAGCATTTCCGCAAGTATCATCCCGCGGGACAGCTTGGGCAGAATCTGCGGATCCGCGTTAAGGAAGCGATGCACTCCGGCGGGGAAGTCGCGTGGGTGACACCGGAGGATTCGCTGAAACATGTGGTGATTGAAATGTCGGAGCGGCCGCTAGGTGCGGCTTGCGTGATTTCCGGCCAACAATTGGTCGGCCTGGTCACCGATGGTGACGTTCGGCGCGCGTTCAAAAATCACGACGACATCCGCCCGCTGCGCGCGATGGACGTGATGAGCACATCGCCGACGACTATCGACGCCGAAGCGCTGCTGCACGATGCGCTGTGCCTGATGGAGAACCGGCCTTCGCAGATATACGTACTACCAGTGGTGGATCGAAAGTCGAACATGTGCGTGGGGCTGTTGCGCCTGCACGACATTTATCACGGGCGCGGCGGCGAATAGTACTAAGACAATTTCCCGCCTAAAGCTTGCTCTCCGTGTGGACGATCCGACAATATGCGCATTCTATCCTTGCTCGCACTGATTAGCGGTACTGTTTTCGCCGACTCGAACGTGCACACCACGACATATGTGGTTGGAAATCTCGACAAAGTTGAGGCGGGCGCGATCGGCAATGTGAATCTCAGCGACAACCACGCCATTGTCTTCCGCACCAGGGAAGCGGCGATAGCCGCGCCCTATGCGAACATCACGAAAGCCGAGCTTGGTCCGCGGGTGACCCACACTCCCGACGTGCCGTTCTATAAAGTGTGGCAGCTTCACAAGCGTCTGTTGGCGCCGAGGGACACCACGCAGTACCTGACGATCGAGTTCAAGGACGCAGCCGGCGAGGATCGCACCATGACACTGGAACTGGATGCGAACGTCGCCTCCGATACGCTGGCGGTGATCGAGATTCATCAGGGCAAGCGCGTGCCCGCGGTCTTTGACGCTCATGCCGATCAGTGGTGGGGCGACGGAACGTGGAAGACCAGCCGCAACTCGCCCAAGTGGAACGCCAGCGCGTCCAGCGCGGGTCCAGAGAGCAAATAGAAGATCACTCGCCGGTTCTGCTCACCGGTTCGCATAACAGCGCGGGGCATCGCGAGAGCTGTGTTATTCTGAAACCGACTTCACGCCTCTCCATGCGTTTTCGGACTGCACTCGCCGTTGCTGTACTGGGCTTGGCAGCCTGGGGAATATTACGGGCGCAGAAGCCCTTCAAGGAATATCCAGCCATTGAGTACGAGGATTTTGCGCTTCCTCCGGACTGGAAAAATCAAACCGAGTGGACCCGCGCGCGGCTTCGGTACCCTGATATCACAGGTTATCCGAACAATTCCTTTGGCGGACGATTCAGCTTCGCAGGCTACTGGACCATGGATTATCCCCGGTCGGACCGGCACCTGCTCGCTGGAGTGCGCCGGCTGACGCGCATCGACACGCGGTCGGTGGAACAGGTGGTGGCGCTCGATGGCAGCGACGAAATCTACAATTGGCCGGTGTCGTACGGCGTCGAAGTCGGACACTGGGAGCTGCCGCTCGAACAGGCCCACCAGCTTCGGGACTATCTTCAGCGCGGTGGTTTCCTGATGGTGGATGACTTCCACGGCTCGCAGGAGTGGCAGGTTTTCATGACGAGTCTGGAGCGCGTTTTCCCCGACCGGCAGGTGGAGGACATTCCCGAAAACGATCCCATTTTCCACGTTCTGTACGACATCAGCGATCGCGTGCAGATTCCGGGCGCGCAGTATCTGCAGACCGGCATCACGTATGAAAGAGGAGAGAGCGGCAAGGAGCCGCACTGGCGCGCCATTCGCGACGATAAGGGGCGGATCGTCATGGCGATCTGCCACAACATGGACATGGGCGACGCGTGGGAGTGGTCCGACTATCCGAAGTATTCCGAGAAATGGGCTGCGCTGGCGTACCGGATCGCAATGAACTACTTCGTATACGATCTGACGCACTGAAGTTCGCGATCGCGGACGGTCAACCCCATCACCGGCACCGCGCAACTTTAGTGCTCCTGAAGCGGCGAGTCAGCGGCCGCTGTGCTATCCTGAAGCCGATTCCTGAGGGCACGAATGCGCCTCCGCTCCGCTCTTTTTTTGTTATTTGTTGCCATTGCCGGATGGGGCGTATTGCGGGCGCAAAGACCATTCCGCGACTATCCCGGCGTGGAATACGATACTTTTCCACTGCCACCGGATTGGCAGGACAAGACGGAATGGACGCGGGCGCGTCTGCGCTACCCCTCTTTCCCGGGCGTCCACGGTGTTCGCGACGGATACCGACGCTGGACAGTGGATTACCCGCGCTCTGACCGCCATCTGCTGCAGGGCATCCGAAGGCTCACCCGTATCGAGACGCGCTCGGTCGAGCAAGTGGTGGATCTCGACGGCGAGGACGACGTCTATAACTGGCCCATGATGTATGCGGTAGAGGTGGGGTATTGGAACCTGCCGGACGACCAGGCAGCCCAGTTGCGAGAGTTTCTGCTGCGCGGTGGGTTCTTCATGTGCGACGATTTCCATGGCACTGTCGAGTGGGATAACTTCGTCGCGAGCATGAAGCGCGTTTTTCCTGACCGCGAAATTGTGGATATTGACAACAAAGATCCCATCTTCCACGTCATATATGATTTGGACGACCGCTATCAGGTGCCGGGACTCCAATATGTCTACACCCACTCCTTCTACGAGTACGATGGTTATCAGGCCAGGTGGCGTGGAATCTACGACGACAAGGGAAGGCTGATGGTCGCCATCTGTCATAATATGGATCTCGGTGACGCCTGGGAGCACTCCGATAACCCCGTGTACCCAGAGAAGTTCGCGTCCTTGGCTTACCGGATCGCAGTGAATTATATAACGTACGATTTAACCCATTGAGACGCCATGTTCGAGTTTTTCTTTAAATATCCGCAGGCGGTTTTCTCGCGAGGCGATTTTGTCCTGCTGGGCGGATGGCCGAAGTGGCTGATGCTTGCCGGAGTGATCGGCGTTGCTGTGATTCTGGCATACCTGGTCCGGAAGCGGGCGGCTGGATCGGCGCGGGTGAATACGGCTCGCCAAACCGCCGTATGGCTGCTGCAAACTCTGTTAGCCGCAATTCTCCTGTTGATGCTGTGGCATCCGGCGCTGAGCATCGCTACGCTACGCGCGCAGCAGAACATCGTGGCCGTCGTGGTGGACGATTCGGCCAGCATGGCGCAGCCCGATGAAGCCGGCGGAGCCACCCGTAAAGGAGCGGCGGTCCAGATTCTTAACTCAGGCCTGCTCAGGTCCTTGCAGGATAAATTTCAAGTTCGGCTTTACCGGCTGACGGACCATCTGGACCGGTTCGATAAGCTGGAGCAACTCACGGCCTCGGCACCCGCGACGCATATCGGTGACGGCTTGAAACAAGTAGTGGCGGATGCCGCGAGCCTGCCCATCGGCGCGGTGGTGCTCGCAAGCGACGGAGCCGACAACTCCGGTGGAGTGGATCTTGAGACCATCGCTGAAATCCGCCGCCAACGGATCCCGATTCACACCATCGGCTTCGGGAAAGAAAAGGCGGCGCGCGATGTCGAAATCAGCGATGTGCAGGTCCCGGCGCGGGCTCTCCCCGCTTCGCGCCTGAGCGCTCTGGTCAGTTTTCATCAGCACGGCTATACCGGCCAGAAGGCGACAATCACGCTTCGCGAAAAGCAGAAAGTGCTGGCCCAGCAACAGGTGACGCTCAAAGGTGATGGCGTCGAGCAAAGCGAGACGGTACTGTTTAGCGCGGGGCCGGCCGGGGTGCGCGCGATTGAGACGACCATCGATCCGCTCGCGAGCGAGGAAAACACCAAGAATAATATGGTGACGAGGCTTGTGAATGTCGACCAACGCAAGCCGCGCATCCTTTATCTTGAAGGCGAACCGCGATGGGAGTTCAAGTTCCTGCGGCGCGCGGTCGAGGATGACCAGAATATTGATCTGGTGACCATGCTGCGGACCACGCAGAACAAGATTTATCGCCAGGGAATCGGCGATCCGCATGAGCTCGAAGACGGCTATCCGACCAAGGTCGAGCAACTGTTCGCATTCGACGGTTTGATTATCGGAAGCGTCGATGCGCCGTACCTGACGCCCACGCAGCAGAACCTGATTCACGACTTCGTCGACCGGCGCGGCGGCGGAGTGCTGTTCCTCGGCGGGAAAGACGCGTTATCGGACGGCGGCTGGAAGCAATCGGCCGATGCGGACCTGCTGCCAGTGACGCTGCCGGATCGCAAGGACACGTTTTTCCGCGTGGGCGCGAACGTGGAGGTGACGGCGGCCGGCCGCGACAGCCTGATCACGCGCCTGGAAGACGATCCGGCCAAGAACGTCGAGCGCTGGAAGAAGCTTCCATACGTGATGAATTTTCAAGATGTCGGGCAACCGAAGCCCGGCGCAGTGGTGCTGGTTGACGCGCTCCCGACCACGGGCGGACGGATTCCTCTGCTGATCACGCAAAATTTCGGGCGCGGACGCACGGCGATTTTCGCCACCGGCGGAAGCTGGCGCTGGCAGATGCTTCAACCGGTCGCTGACAAAACGCACGAAATGTTTTATCAACAACTGCTGCGCTGGCTGGTGGCCGATACGCCGCGCAGGGTGACGACGTCGACGCCCAAACAGGTGATCTCGGATGACACGCATGTGAACCTGCGCGCCGAGGTGCGGGATCGCACGTATCTGCACGCTTCCGACGCCAAGACGGAAGCGCACATCCTGGGGCCTGAGGGCTTCGCCGAGACCATCGAGATGCGGCCGGATGCGCTCGAGACCGGCGTGTATACGACGGATTGGACCACTCCGAAAGCAGGCTCGTATCTGGTCGAGGTAGTAGCGACGCGCGGGACTGAGGAACTGGGGCGCGATACCATCACCTTCAGGCGCGAGGACGGAGTGGCTGAAAATTTCCATACGGAGCAGAATCGCGAGCTGCTGGAGAAATTGGCATCGGAGACCGGAGGCAGGTACTATAAACCGGAAGATGCGCAGAAGCTCGGAAAAGACATCAGCTATTCGGAAGCCGGCATCACGGTGCGCGAAACGCGCGATCTGTGGGACATGCCCATTGTGTTCCTGCTGCTGCTGGTTCTCCGGTCGGGCGAGTGGCTGCTGCGAAGGAAATGGGGTGTGATTTGAAGAGCTGGATAGGGGAAAAAGGGGACAATCACGGGTGTCCCCGCGCACAAAAAGGGGACAGTCACGGGTGTCCACGCGCGGCCAGTATCAAGACGTCCGGTTTAGTCAGGTTCGGGACACTCGTGGCTGTCCCCTTTTTCCTGTTCCTGGGCTTCGCGCGCGCCGATACTTACTATCTGACTATCGCGGGCCTGGGCGGCGAACAGGAATACGAGCAGCGGTTCGGCGGCTGGGCTTCCGAGATCGACAAGATCTTCAAGAGCGAGCCCAATGCCAAGGTGACCACGCTTTCCGGGGCCGAAGCCACGCGCGCGAAGATTGAAGCACGGCTGGGCGAGATCGCCAAGCAAGCCAAACCCGACGATTCGCTGGTGCTGATTCTCATCGGTCACGGCGGCTTCGACGAAGCGGATTACAAATTCAATATCCCCGGCCCGGACTTGACGGCCACTGAACTCGCATCGCTTCTCGACAAGATTCCGGCGCACGAGCTGGTGATCAATATGACTAGCGCGAGCGGCGGAGCCATCCCCATTCTGCAGAAGCCCAAGCGCGTGGTGATCACCGCCACCAAATCTGGAACCGAAACCAACGCCACCGTGTTTCCGCGCTATTTTATTGAAGCCCTGCGCGATCCCGCGGCCGACACCGACAAGAACGAAGTGATCACAGCGCTGGAAGCGTTTCGCTATGCCGAAGCCAAGGCATCGAAATTTTTCGAGGACCTCAAACGACTGGCAACCGAGCATGCGCTGATCGAAGATGCGGGCAAGGGTGAAGGCGTCAAGCTGCCGTCAACCGAGAATGGCGAAGGATTGACCGCCGGGCGGTTCGCGCTGCTGCACACCGGCTCTGCGCAGGCGATGGCCAAAGATCCTGAGAAGCAGAAACTTCTAAAGCAGAAGGAAGAGATCGAGCAAGCCATTGACGAGCTGAAATACCGCAAAGCCTCGATGCCGGTGGCGGAGTACCGGCAGCAGCTATCGAAATATCTGGTCGACCTGGCCAAAACCCAGGAGGCCCTCGACAAGTAATGAAGGTTGTCCCTATGAAGTTGTTTGCCGCCTCTCTCGGTGTCTTCATCGCGCTTCCGCTCGCGGCGCAAGCGCCCGCTACTCCCGCCGCTGCGTTGCAATGCGAGGCGTTGCGTCATCATGGCGACCCCGGCACGCGCGCGTGCTATCAGAAGCTGACCCGCGCAACGGATCCGGCGGTTCAGGCTGAAGGCTTCTGGGGCGTGGGCGACTACAAGTCCGCGAACGATGCCTTCCGGGCCGCGACCAAACAGCGCCCCAAAGATCCCGGCTCGCGCGTGCGCTGGGGGCGAATGTATCTGGATCACTGGCAGGCCTCCGACGCGCGTGATCTGTTCGGTGAGGCGCTCAAGCTGCAAGAGGATTATCCGCCGGCGCTGTTAGGGATGGCGCTGGTGGCTGGCGAGAGCTTTGAAGCGCAGGCCGTTCAACTCGCCGAACGCGCGCTGGCGCATGACGCGAAGCTGGTGGAGGCGCAGGAACTGATTGCGCGGGTCACGCTCGAAGACAATCAGCCGGAAAAGGCGGCCGCCGCCGCGCGAAAGGCGCTCGAAATTTCGTCTGAGTCTTTGGATGCGATGGCGCTGCTCGGCACCATCGACATGCTGGCCGATAAGAAGGATTCGCCGTGGATGATGCGCGCCCTTCAAATCAACCCCGCGTATGGCGAGGCGTATGGGCTGGCCGCACACTTCTTCATCATTAACCGGCGGTACGAGGAAGGCATCGCGCTGTACCGCAAAGCGCTGGAACTCGACCCCATGCTGTGGAAGGCGCGCAGCGACATGGGAGTCAATATGATGCGCCTGGGACAGGATGAAGAAGCGCGCCAGCAGCTCGAGCAGTGCTATAACGCGGGCTACCAGGATCCGGAAACAGTCAATACGCTGAGGCTGTTGGACAGTTACAAGGATTACGTCACCTTCAAAACGCCCGCCACAGTTTTGCGGCTTCACAAGAAAGAAGCCACACTGCTGCGGCCGTATTTTCAATCCGAGCTGGATCGGGCGATGGCGGCTTACGAGAAAAAATACAAGTACAAGCTCGCGAAGCCAGTGCAGTTGGAAGTCTATCCCAACCACGAAGATTTCGCCGTGCGCACGCTCGGCATGCCTGGATTGGGCGCGCTGGGCGTAACCTTCGGCTACGTCGTGGCGATGGATTCACCGAGCGGCCGCAAGCCTGGCCAGTTCCATTGGGCCAGCACCATGTGGCACGAATTGAGCCACGTGTACGTGCTTGAGATGACCAATCATAAGGTCCCCCGCTGGTTTACGGAGGGTCTGGCGGTGTACGAGGAAACCGGGAACGGCAATAAGGACTGGGGCGATCGCCTGGACCCGGAGAGCATCAACGCGATCAAGACCAAGAAGCTGCTGCCCATTGCGGATCTGGACCGCGGATTTATTCATCCGACATATCCCGCGCAGGTCACGGTCTCCTATTTTCAGGGGGGCAAGATCTGCAATTTCATCGCGGAGAAGTGGGGCTACGACAAACTGGTCGGCATGATCCACGATTTCGGCGAGAACAAGAGCACCGTCGAAGTCATCGAGAAAGAACTGCAGTTGAAGCCGGAAGAATTCGACAAGCAATTTCTGGCGTGGCTGGATGCCGATACCAAGCGCACCGTAGACAATTTCGACGACTGGCGCAAGCGCATCCGCGCCGTGGCCGAAGATGCCAAGGAAAAAGATTGGGACGCGGTGATCAGCAAAGGCGAGCCCATCCGCGACATGTATCCGGATTATGTCGAGACCGGCAGCGTGTACGAATTTCTTTCGAATGCGTATCTGGCCAAGGGCGACAAGGCCAAGGCCGCGGCCGAACTGGAGCGCTACTCCTCCGTAGGCGGGCGCGATCCGCAACTGCTGGACAAACTGGCTTCACTTCAGACCGAGCGCGGGCAGAAGCGGGAAGCCGCGAAAACGCTGGAGCGCCTGAACCTGATTTATCTGGAGGACGACAACGCGCATCAGAAGCTGGGCGACCTGGATCTGGAGCTGAACGACGGGCCCGGCGCGATTCGCGAATATCAGGCGGTGCTCGCGGGCAAGCCGATTGATCCCGCGGCCGCGCATTACGGATTGGCGCGCGCCTATCTGGCCGCCAAGCGCACGAACGACGCGCGAGAGGAAGTGATTTCGGCGCTTGAAGCCGCGCCGGGGTTTAAGCCCGCACAAAAGCTTCTGCTCGAACTGAACGGGAAAGAATAATAATAACGGAATGTCAACCTCTACTCAGAACATGACTGAATCCGCCGGGCTTCAGGAGCGGATCGCGCGTTTCCAAAAGACGCAGGAAGCAATCGTCGGCCAGGTCCGCAAGGTGATCGTGGGCCAGGAGGATGTAATCGACCAGGTGCTGGTGGCCTTGTTCGTCGGCGGCCACTGCCTGATCACCGGCTTGCCTGGCACCGCCAAGACCCTGCTGGTCAGAACGCTGTCGCAGGCGCTGGGCCTCGAGTTCCGCCGCATTCAGTTCACGCCCGACCTGATGCCTTCCGATATCACCGGCACCGACATCATCGAGGAAGATCCCGGAACCGGCCGCCGCACCTGGACGTTCGTGCCGGGGCCGATTTTCGCGAACGTGCTGCTGGCCGACGAAATCAACCGCACGCCTCCCAAGACGCAGTCGGCGCTGCTTGAGGCGATGCAGGAGCGGTCCTGCACGGTGCGCGGCAATCAGTACACCATCCGGCCGCCGTTTTTCGTGCTGGCCACGCAGAACCCCATCGAGCTCGAAGGCACCTACCCGCTTCCAGAGGCCCAGCTCGACCGTTTCATCTTCAACGTTCTGCTGGATTACCTTTCGGCCGATCACGAAGTAAAAGTGCTGGACCTCACCACCACCACGCATCAGGCTCAAGTGGAGGCGGTGACCACCGCCGAGGAGATTCTGGATTTCCAGCAAGTCGTCCGCATGGTTCCGATTGCGGATTCGATTGCGCGCTACGCCGTCGATCTGGTGCGCGGAACGCGCCCCAGCGATTCTGGCGCGCCGGACTTCATCAAGAAGTATGTGAACTTCGGCGCCAGCGTGCGCGCGGCGCAATTCCTGGTGCTGGCGGCCAAAGCCCGGGCGCTGATGAAGCGCCGCTACCACGTGACGTATGAAGACGTCACCACGCTGATGCCTCCCATTCTGCGGCATCGCATTCTGCTCAACTTCCAGGCTGAATCCGATCGCCTGACGCAGGACGATATTTTGAAGAAGCTGCTGGACGCCCGCCCCGCGCCAAGAGAATAGAGATTCATGCAACGTTTCCTGGACCCGGCAGTGCTGGCCGGACTCTCCGGCCTCGATTTGGTCGCGCAAACCGTGGTGGACGGATTTGTCGCGGGCCTGCATCGCTCGCCTGATTTCGGTTTCAGCCAGGAGTTTGCGGAGTATCGCTCGTACAATCCTGGTGACGATCTGCGCCACGTGGATTGGAACGTCTTCGCGCGAACCGAGCGCATGTACCTGAAGCGCTATCGCGGCGAGACCAATTGCCAGGTAAGCATTCTGCTGGACGCCAGCCGGTCGATGAAGTTCGGCTCGCATCGAATCGACAAGCTGGAATACACGCGGTTTCTGGCGGCATCGCTTGCATACATGGCCGGCTTGCAGCGCGACGCGGCCGGATTGATCGTGTTCGACGACGAAGTCCGCAACTTCGTGCCGCCGTCGACACGCCAGGGCCAGCTCGCGCGGCTGTTGCACGCGATCGACAAGGTACAGCCGGGCGTGCGCACCAATTACTCCCGGCCGTTTGCGCATTTGCGCGAATTCCTTCACCGGCGCGGCCTGATCGTGGTGCTGTCGGATTTCTGGGAGCAGCCGGAAGAGATCATCAAGACCATCGCGCCGCTGCGATATCACGGCAATGAACTGGTGCTGTTCCACATCCTCGATCCCGAGGAGATCCGGCCGAAGCTGCGGGACCCGGTGCTGCTCGAGGACATGGAGAGCGGGGCGACGCTCGAGGTTTCGCCGGATTATACGGCGCACGAGTACCCGGGCAAGATCGACGCGCATCTAGAAGATATTCGAACTCGCGCGCAGGGCGCGGGTCTGGATTATTTTCTGATCGACACCAGCCGGCCGCTCGACAACGCGCTGCGCGAATATCTGGCGATCCGCAAGGGAAGGATGTAGATGGGGTTTTTCGCTCCCTGGTTCCTGGCCGGAGTCGCGGCTGTGGGTCTGCCGGTGTGGCTGCATCTGCTGAAGCGCCACCGCACTGATCCGAAACTCTTTCCGTCGCTGATGTTTTTCGAGCGCCGCGAAGTCAGCTCCATGAAGCACCGCCGGCTGGAACATCTGCTGCTTTTCGCGCTGCGCGCGGCCATGCTGATTCTGCTGGCTCTGCTGTTCGCGAGTCCGTTTATCCGGCGGTCCAACGCCGCGGCCGACGGAAAAAAGATCACGGTGGTGGCCATCGACCGCTCGTTCAGCATGCGTGCCGGCGACCGGCTCCAAAAGGCGAAGGATGAAGCGCTGAAGGTGCTGGGGAATCTGAAGCAGGGAGATCAGGGGCAAGTGATCGGGCTCGGCGGCACGGTGCAGGCGTTTACCCAGATCACCAACGACCCCGCGGAACTGCGGGCGGCCGTGGCCGCTGTGCAGCCGGGCGACAGCAGAGCTTCCTTTGGCGAGCTGGCGCGCTATTTGCGAACCCTTTCGGAAAGCCAGAAGCTGCCTATCGAAGTTCATCTGGCAAGCGATCTGCAGAAGTCCGGAATGCCGCCTGGATTTGCCGATCTGCGGCTGGATCCGGGCACGACGCTGGTGCTGCATCCAGTGGGCGGAACCATTCCGAACTGGACGGTTGAAAACGTGGTCGCGCCCAGGCGCATCTACGATCCCAAGCGCGTGCGCCTGCAAGCCACTGTCGCGGGGTTCGGCACGCCCGCGTCCAAGCGCACTGTTTCGCTGGTGCTCAACGGCCGTATGTCGCAGACCAAGACGGTGGATGTGCCGGAGAACGGCCGCGCGCAGGTGGAGTTTCTGGGGCTCGACGCGCCCTACGGATTCAGCCGTGGCGAGATGCGGATCGATTCCGCCGACGCGCTGCCGGGCGACGATCAGTTTCTCTTTTCCATAGAGCGCGCCGATCCGCGCAAAGTCTTGTTTGTGAGCGACGGGCGCCGGCCCCGCGCGGAGTTGTATTTTCGCGCCGCGCTCGATTCCTCCGGAGACGGAGCATTCCAGATGGAGACGCTCCGGCCCGAGGTGGCGGCCAATGCCACGCTATCGAATTACGCGTTCGTCGTGCTCTCCGATATAGGCAGCATCCCCGAAGGATTCGATACGGCGATGCAGCGCTATGTCTCGGGCGGCGGTTCTGTCTTGGTGTCGCTCGGGCCGGCCGCCGCGGTTCTGCCGCGAGTTCCGGTGCTCGATGAGGCGATCCAAACTTCGACCTATGCCGGGCGCGAAGGCGATCGCTTTTTATCGGTCACCGATGTTGACGCCGGACACCCTGCCATGCGGAGCGTCGACCGTTTTTCGGGCGTGAAATTTTATCAGGCGATTCACGTTACGGCTTCAAAGTCCCAGGTGCTCGCGAAACTGAACGATCAGACTCCGCTGGTGCTCGAGCGTTCCATCGGCGAAGGTAAGGTGCTGGCGTTCACGTCGACGTTCGATAACGTCTCGAACGACCTGCCGATTCATGCGGCGTGGGTGCCGTTTGTGGCGCAGACCGCGATGTATCTGGGCGGCGGCGGGGCGGAGCAGCCCGTGAATCTTCCGGTGGATTCGTACGTGGAGCTGCGAACCGTGGGAAACACCACGAAAGGCAGCGGCGCCGCCGCGGACGTGCTCGATCCGGAAGGTAAGCGGGTGCTGTCGCTCAATGAGGCGGTAAAGGCGACGAACTTCGCGGTGAACCGTGAAGGATTTTTCGAAATTAAGACCGCCAGCGGACGCCGCACCCTGGTTGCCGCGCACGCCGACCGCAGAGAGTCCGATCTTTCGCCCATTCCGCAGGAGACGCTGGACCTTTGGAAGGGCACCGGAAGCCTCGATCCGGCGAGCGCCGGCGCGGCGGCAGGGGCCGGTGCGGCCGACCCCAAGCCATGGGGACTCTGGCCCTATATTTTATTGCTATTGTTGGGAGTAGCAGTGGCTGAATCGGTAGTCGCAAATGGATTTCTGCGGCCGGCCGTTCAGGAACGGGAAGCCTTGAAGAAGGAGGCGGCATGAATACGCGCGACCAACTGAATCAGTACCTCCATGGTCTGGAAAAGCGCCTTCGATGGATGGCGCTCTCAAAGGGCGCCGCGATTGCCGCGGGAGTGGCGCTGGGCGCCACCGTGGGACTGGTGCTGATCACGAATGCGCTGGCCTTCTCGAGCACCAGCCTGACGCTGGCGCGCGCGGTATTATTTCTGGCGCTGGCGACCGCCATCGGTCTGGCGCTGGTGATCCCTCTGCTGCGTCTCAACCGCCGCCGCGCGGCGGGACACGCCGAAACTTCTTTCCCCGAATTTCAGGAACGCTTGCTCACTTATGTGGAGCGCAGCGAAGCCGCGGACCCGATGGTCGATCTGCTCGCTGCCGATACAATTTCCGTCGCGCGGCAAACCCAACCGGAGCGGGTTGCGCCGCCGAGATCGATTTTGGCGCTGGCGACTTCAGCCGGCGCGGCGGGCGCTGCGCTACTGTGGCTGATCCTGGCCGGACCCGGTTTCATGGGCTACGGCGCATCGCTGCTGTGGGCCGGGACTCCCAAAGCCGGAGCCAAGTTCTACGACATCTCGGTTCAGCCGGGGAACAAACTGGTGCGGCGCAGGTCCGACCAGGTGGTTACAGCTCAGCTCACCGGCTTCGAAGCAGGGCAGGTGCGCCTGCTCGCGAAATATAAGAGCGCCGCGAAGTGGGAAGAAGCGTTGATGGTTCCCCGCGCGGGCGGATCGCAGTTTGAATTCCTTTTCGCCGGCCTGCCCGAGCCGGTCGAATATTATGTCGAAGCCTCAGGCGTGCGGTCGAAGACCTTCAAGCTTGATGTCGTCGATCTGCCGGGCGTCAAGCATGTGAAGGTGACATATCACTATCCGTCATGGCTCGGAATCAAGGACACGGTCGAGGATCCAGGCGGCGATCTGCGCGCCGTCGCGGGGACCACGGCGGAGTTGACGGTTCAAACCGACCGCCCGCTCAAAAACGGGACGATCGAGGTGGATGATGGCTCGCACATTCCGCTCACGCCGAACAGCGACGGAACGCTAACCGCGAAAGTCCCGGTTCAGAAGGACGGGATATATCATTTCGCTGCGAACGAGCAAAACGAGAGCGTTCGCCTGAGCGAGGATTATTTCATCGAGGCCAGGAACGACGATGCCCCCACGGTGCGCATCACGCATCCTGGCTCGGATGCCAAAGTCAGTCCGATTCAGGAAGTGACCGTGACGGTGGATGCAGCGGATGATTTCGCGCTCCAGGGTGTGGAACTGCATTACGCGGTGAACGGCGCGGCGGAGAAAGTTATCCCGATTGCGAACGCCAAGGGCGCGAAGACCGCGACGGGCAAGACGCTGATTACGCTCGAAGATTACAAGCTGGAACCGGGCGATGTCGTGGCGATGTACGCGACCGCGAAAGACGCCCGCGCCACTTCGCGCACGGACATGATGTTCATCGAGGCCCAGCCGTATGAGAGAAATTACACGCAATCGCAGCAGATGGGCGGAGGCGGCGGGGGCGGCGGCATGGGCGGGGATCAGAACGAAATCTCGCAGCGGCAGAAGGAAATTATCGCGGCGACGTGGAATGAGATCCGCGGCAACGGAAAAGACAAAGCCGCCGAGAATGCGCGCTTCCTGTCGGAAGTACAGACCAAGCTGAAGGAACAGGCCGAGTCGCTGGCGCAACGTTCGCGCAGCCGGCAGCTCGCCGGGGCAAACCAGGAGTTCCAATCGTTCGTGAAGGATCTGGAAGCCGCCGCGGCCGAGATGGGGCCGGCGTCTGAGAAGCTGAAGGGCCAGGGCTGGAAAGACGCGCTGGGACCGGAACAGAGAGCGTTGCAGCATCTACTGCGGGCCGAAGCGACCTTCCGCGACATCCAGGTGGCATTTGGCGGAGGCGGCGGCGGAGGCGGGGGATCGCAGGGCGCGGGCCGCGATCTGGCCAGCATGTTCGACCTCGAACTCGACACGCAGAAGAACCAGTATGAGACCGGCCAGCAGGCGTCGGCGCAGCAGTCGGCCGAGCAGCGGCAGAAGGATGTGGACGAAGCGCTGCAGCGTTTGTCCCAACTGGCTCGCCGGCAACAGGAGCTCGCGCAACAGCAGAACCAGAGCAAGCAGCAGACTTTCGAGCAGCGGTGGCAGCAGGAGATGCTGCGGCGGGAGGCCGAGGAACTGCGCAAGCAGATGGAGCAGCTTTCGAAAAACGGCCAACAGGGACAGCAAGGTCAAAAAGGCCAACAGGGCCAGCAGGGACAACAAGGTCAGCAGGGGCAGCAAGGCCAACAGGGCCAGCAGGGTCAGTCCGGCCAATCCGGTCAGTCCGGCCAATCAGGGCAGCTTTCGCGAAATGGCCAGCAAGGCGGACAACAAGGGCGCCAGCAGCCGTCGGGCGCGAGCCAGCAGCAGTTGCAGCAGGCCCTCGATCGTCTGAACCAGGCTATGAACGACATGCGCTCCGCGCAGCAGTCGGCGCAACAGAATGGGCAGTCCGCCAGTGCGCAGGCAGATGCACGGCGCGCGGCGGAGCGCTTGGCTGAGGCGCAGCGGATGATGAACGGTTTGCGGCAGCAGCAGTCCACTTCGCAACTGGACGATCTGTCGCAGCGCGCGGATCAATTGGCGGGCGAGCAGCACGATTTTGCCAATCGCATGGGACAGGCCTTTGGACGCGGCGGCCAAAACGGCCGCACCGGCGCGGGTGAAGGCAAGCAGCCGAACCCCGATGAAACGCGCAAGCTGGCGGAAGAGAAAGACAAGATGGCTGTCCAACTGGACCAGCTTGAGAAAGACATGCAGAAGGCAGCCCGCGAACTCGCCGGAACACAGCCGGGCGCGTCTGCGCGCGTGCGCGATGGCTTGAGCGACATCCAGCAGAATGAAACCAAGATGCGCATGCAGTATTCGGCGCGGTTCATTCGCCAGGGGCAAGGCCAGTTTATGGTGGATCGCGAAGCTCCGATGACCCAGGCGCTCGATCAGCTGAGCAAGGATCTTAAAGCCGCGCAGTCAGCGCTCAATTCGAACGGCGGTCAAGGCGGCAATAAAGAAGCGGAACAATCGCTTGCGCGGCTGGAACGGCTGCGCAGCCAGATGCAGCAGATGGCGCAGGCTAATCAGAACGGCCAGGGCGGCCAGCAAGGCGGCAATCAGCAGGGCGGTAATCAAGCCGGCGGCCAGCAGGGCGGCAACCAGGCCGGTGGTAATCAAGCTGGTGGTAATCAGCAGGGCGGCGCAAATCAGTTCGGCGGACGCAATAATCGCGCGCGTTTTGGCGGGGGCGGCTACGGACGGTTTGGCCCGGAGGGCGTGTTCGATACGCCGGACGCGCAGTACGCCGATCCGGGCGCCATCGTGCGCGATGCGCAGATGCAGTTGAATGATCTGCGAGAGCAGTTCAAAGACAACCCGGACCTGGGCCGCGAGATCCAGGATCTCAACCGTGATCTTTCGCGCCTGCAAGTCGGGCAGACGGCTTCCCCCGAGCTCGACGCTCGCATCGGCCGCGAAATTCTTCCCAAGCTGGAAGCCCTGGAAGTGCAATTGCGCAAACAGGCGGGCGAGGTGGAAGACGGGCAAGTGCGGAGCGGCGCGAGTGATCGCGTGCCACCGGGCTACACCGACGCGGTGGCCGAATACTTCCGCAAGCTGAGCAAGGGCCGATAAGCGGCGGAATCTTTAAGCGCGCGGTCTGCGCGGATGCGCCCGTGAATGTGGCAGACTGTAGCTGGGTTTGCCATGCCGCTCATCACTACTGTTCAGGAACTCGAAGCGATCTACGGCCTCCCGGCGGAGACCTCCGTCGTCAAAGAGGTGGATCGCGTCACGCCGCATTACCGCGCGCTGATCGAAGCATCGCCGTTCGCCATCCTGGCGACCTGTGGTCCGGAGGGGCTGGACTGCTCCCCGCGCGGCGACCTCCCAGGGTTCGTGCGCGTTCACGACGAAAAGACGCTCATGATGCCGGACCGCCGCGGCAACAACCGTACGGATTCCCTGCGCAACATCGTTCGGGATCCCCGTGTGGCGCTGCTGTTCATGATTCCCGGCTTGGGGACCACGTTGCGTCTCAACGGCCGCGCTCAGCTCACGACCGACGCCGATCTCGTGGCCTCCTTCGCCAGGGACGACAAAGCCCCGCGCTCCGTCATCGTGATCGCGGTTGAGTCAGTGTACTTCCAGTGCGGCCGCGCGATTGTGCGTTCGGACTTATGGAACCCCGAAAAACACGTGGACCCGAACAGCCTCCCGAGTAACGGGGAGATCCTTGCGTCACTAAGCGGCAACTGTCTGGGCGGTGATGAGTACGACCGGACTTGGGCTGCGCGAGCGCAGCAGACCCTCTGGTAATCCAGAGCGGGATGGTGATGTAGACGGGCCGCCGATTTGACGGCCCGCCGTAATGCCTCAGAAGTTATTCGGATTCGTCAGGAACATCGTGATGGTGGCCGTCGTCGCGTTCCCTTTGCTGTCGGTTACCGTTAACCGGAAGACGAAGTCGCGCTTCAACGGTTGCAGAACGATCTCGGGAGTGGCCGTGTTCTGAGCGAGGATCGTCGCCAGATTGTCGACGGACACCCATTGATACGTTAGCGGAGTATTGCCGCTAGGGCTGATCGAAGCGGAAGCGTCCAGGAAGAAGTGGCGGCGGTCAACGGTCTGGAACGTTCCGCCCGCAACTGTAACGACTGGGCCGGGCGGGACTGTCACAGTGACCGTCACCTGCTGGCGATCGGTCTGGCCGTTCTGCCCGGTGGCGATACATGTGTAAGTAGTCGTTTGCGTCGGGCTCACCGTCAGTGTGCCCGAGCTCGCGTTGAAGTTGGTCCCGTTGATATTGACGCTGGTGGCATTCGTGGCCGCGCAAGCGAGCACCGAGCTTCCGCCCGATACGATGCTCGGCGGAGTAGCCGTAAACGAAGTGATCTTCGGGCCCGCGGGCGGAATTACCGTGATGGTCACAGGAGCGGTGACGTTCCCGGTGGCGTTGGTCGCCGTCAGGGTATAGATCGTGGTCGCGCCCGGCGTCACGCTTTGCGTCCCGGAGAGTTGTACGTTGCCGACCCCGTTGTTGATTGTGACGGTGGTCGCGTTCTGCACCTGCCAGGAAAGCGTTGAGCTCGCCCCGGCGTTGATGGAGAGCGGATTGCCGGTGAACGCCACGATGATCGGCAGGCCTCCGCCGCCCGTCGAAGTGTTCACCGTAACAGTGGCGCTGGCCTGGGTGCTCTGAGAGCCGCGCGTGGCCGTCAGCACGTAGGTGGTGGTGGCAGCCGGAGAAACCTGCGCGGAGCCGTTGAGCGGTACGCTGCCCAAAGTCGTGATCGAGACGGTGTCCGCGTTGCTCACCTGCCAGCTCAGCGTTGAAGACTGTCCGGCGTTGATCGTGGTGGGATTCGCGTTGAACACCACAGTTGGCGGCGCGGGATTGGCGGTCGTGATCGTCACCCGCGCGATGCTTTGCGCACCCGAGGAATCTTTTACTGTGAGCCGGAACGTGTACACCTGCCCGGCTGCGGCCGCGAAGGTGGTGACGGCGGCGGTGGGATTCGCCAGGTTGGCCACCGGGCCGGATTCGCGGGTCCACTGGAAAGTCAGCGGGTCGCCATCCGGATCAAACGAAGCTGAGCCGTCAAGCGTCACGGTCTGCGCGCCCGGCAGTGACTGGTTCGGTCCGGCATCGGCCACCGGAGGACTGTTGCCGGTTCGCACACGGCGCGTCAGCACTTCATAACGGACGCGCGGAATCATAGCCGGGATAGCGTGGGTTGCAGGCAGCAGTTCCTTCGGCCGCATCATATTGCCGAACTGCACGCCGACCACGGCGCGCCCGTTGTTGCCCGCTCCCAGCAGCGTTTCGTTCACGCCGCCTTCGACGGTGAACGCGATCTTGTCATTCATCGGGAAGATCAATCGGAGCGTGCCGCCGATGCGGTCTCCATTGATGGTGCTGCGCAAATAGCCGACGTTCCCTTCGAAATAATTCCGCCCGAACAGCGGAGCCGTGCCGCTCAAGCCGGCCTGATCGACCACCCGCAAGTAGCGCTCGAGGAAAATGTTGTTGAACAGAATTCCGTTCTGAACGAGAGTGGAGCGATTCACCAGCGCATCATCGAGGAACGCCTTGGTGCCGAAGACTCCAAGCCTTCCCCATTTACCGATGTAATCGAGCGTGACGGCGCCCTGGCCAAGCGTTCCACCGGTCTGATCGCCCGACAGATTCACGTGCTTGAAGCTCGCGAACAACCCTGCCTGAAAGCGTGAAATGCGATCCACTAAGCCGAAATCGAACTGCCCTTCGCGCTGCCCTTTGTTGTACAGGTACTCGCTTTCAGCCTGGAAAGCGTAGTTAGGTCCGAAAGGCGCGAAGTAGCGGCCCTTGCCGGTGAAGGTCACATTGCCGTCCTGGTTGGAGCCGACGTTCATCCCCAAAAGCTCGAACCGCGGGTCCTTTTTCTTTTCGATTTCGGCCGTAACCGCGTTCGCGACATCCGAGGTCGAGGGCGGCTTCGGCGCGTTGTTGACCTGCGCCTCGAGATTCTGCTGGTTCTTTTGCAGCGCGTCCTGATTGTTCTTCAGATCGGCCAGCTGCTTCTGCAGCGCCGCGTTCTGGTCGGCCAGATTCTTGAGCAGTTTCTCGATTTCATCCAGCTTGTCGAGCCGGTGCAGCACTTCGTTGCAGCAGTCGTTCAAGCCGGCCTGAGGCTTGGGAGGCTCGATGGCGCGAATTGCGTCGCCGGCGCCCCCAGCGCCCACGGTGCGGCCCTGTTCGTCAGTGACAGTCAGGCCCACCCGGCGGTTCATCCAGCGCGCTTCGTCCGTGCGGCTAAAAGTATTCTTTTGCCCGGTGTACTTGGGGTCCAGCTTGCCGCGCGTGGAAACCTGGATCTGATTGCCCGCCGCTCCGTACTTGAGCAGAAAATCGCGCACCGTGTTGGCACGCGCCAGGCCGAGCTTATCGTTGTATGCGTTGCCGCCGAGGACATCGGTATGTCCCTCCACCTGGACCTTGTAGCCAGGATGGGCTTTCAGAAGCTCGGCCAGCCGCAGCAGGCTGGGGAAACCGTCGACCAATACCGACGAATTGTAATCAAAATTTATTTCTTCCCAATCGTCCTTCGTCGCGCGCGTTTCCAAACCTTGCGCCGACATCCGGATGGCGAGAAGTGACAATGCGAGTGGCAGTATAGCCAGCTTTCGCAGCATAGGTACATCCTCCTTGGACCTAAACACATCGTGTGAGCTAATTGTTGGGGGGCGTGATCACGAGCGCCGGTGATCTGCTCCGAAGAAACTTTGCTCCGACATTTTCTAAGAATACACGAACTGCAAAAGAGACATCAGACACTTTTAAGTACTTCGACGGTAAAGCGGCACTTCGATAGGTGCTTGCCGCCGAAGCCCCACTTTCCGGATAATGATTTAGAGGGCCTGCCGGACGGGCAGCCGCCCGCGCGAACGGAGAAATCTGAACGTGCCGGGAGGAAAGTCCGGTCTCCATAGGGCAACATGCCGGCTAACGGCCGGGAGGGCTCGCTCAAAGCGGGTTCTACGGAAAGTGCCACAGAAAAATATACCGCCGCTTGGCGGAATGGTGCGCTTCGGCGCGGCTGTTTCGCGGAGAGGTAAGGGTGAAAAGGTGCGGTAAGAGCGCACCGCGGCTCCGGTAACGGACGCCGGCAGGGCAAACCCCATGCGGAGCAAGACCAAATAGGGGAGCAGGAGCGGCCCGCTCCGTTAGGACTTCCGGGTAGGTCGCTGGAGCCGGGAAGAGATTCCCGGCCAAGAGGAATGGCTGCCGCCCCGTCTAAAAAGCGGGGTACAGAAACCGGCTTATAGGCCGGCAGGCCCTTTTGTTTTTACGCGAAAATCGAATCCACCGCGAGCTGCGCGTTCGCGGCGAAAAACAACGGAACGTGCTGGCCGGATTTGTAGGTGGTGCCGTGGCCGTCCGGCGTCGAAACTTCCACCTGGCGATGATCAATGTCCACCGTCCAGAATTCGCGAGCGCCGTTTTCAAGGCAGAGCGTTCTTTTGTCGAAGATTTCAGCGACGGTGTTAGACGGCGATAAAACTTCAATCACCAGTTCCGGCACACCTGCAAGCAAGCCTTTCGGATTGATGTTTTCCCAACGCTCCTTGGACAGGTAAGCCACGTCCGCCACCCGATATTCATATTCCGGCAGCGCACGGAATGAAAATTCTTCTTTCACCACGCCGCGTTCACCGGCGGGTTTTTCGAGCATGCGGCGAAGCTGCCACTGTGCCCGCGAGTGTTCTTGGATAGGAGGAGCCACCGTAACCAGTTCTCCATGGCGAAGCTCATGCCGACACGTCTGCGCCTCAGGCAATTGCGCGAATTCCGCGAAGGTCATCAGCTTGGTGTGAGTCGTCGCCACTGGGAAAGTCCTGCTCACAATTATAGTGCCGCGGGTAAACTCACTTCGAGGCATGCTCCTCCTTGCGAGCGGTTGCTGGCCGTGATGGTGCCGCCGTGCTGGGTGATGATGCCTTCCGCCACGGTCAGGCCGAGGCCGGTGCCGCGTGCGTCCAGGCGCGCGGTAACGAAGGCGTCGAAAATATCCGGCAACACGTGCGCGGGAATGCCGTGCCCGTTGTCTTCGACGGCAATTACGATCGACGGCTTGCCGTCGCGCAGCTCGCGGCGCGATCGAACCTCGATCCGCCCCGGTGGATTGCCGCTGGATTCGATGGCATTCAACGCGTTCCGCAACAGGTTGACGAACACCTGAAGCAGGCGGTCCGAGTTGCCGGTCACCCGATCCTCCGCGCGCACCTGATTGACGAAATCCACATTCGAAGATTTTTCGTCGATCGCCACCAGCGACCACGCCTCGTCGATCAGCGGCAGGATGGCGGTAGGCTCCATCTGCTGCTTGCGCACTTTCGAGAAATCGACCAGGCTTTCGCTGATGCGGCGAAGCCGCTGAGTTACGCGCTGCATGCGCGCCAGGCGCTCGAGGGTCGTGGCGTCGTGAGTCGTCTCGATCAGCTTCTCGAGCGAACCGGCCAGCACCGAAAGCGGCGTATTCAGCTCATGCGCCACGCTCGCCGACAACAAGCCCAGGCTGACGAGGCGATCCTGCTCCTCCAGCCGCCGCAAGGCGGCCGCCAATTCATCCTCACGGCGCCGCAACGCCGACACCGTCTCGTTTCGCGAACTCATGATCTGGCCGATCTCGTCGCCCAGAATCTCGCCGGGCGGAATCAGCTCACGTTCACGATCGCCGGCCTGGGTCGCCGAATCCGCGGCCAGGAGCTTGCGAAGCGGCCGGTAAACATACAGCGGCATTATCGCCGATTCGAGCAGCAGCACCGCCAGAATGTAGATTCCGCCTAATACCAGGAACAGCGTCAATTTGGCGCGCACCAGCGCCCGCTCGTACAGTTGCTCGGAGGTACGCGCAACAGCGGCGCCGCTGGGCGCGTGTTCTAAAATCGCAACTTCCCGGGCACGCGCGTCCGCTTCCTGTTTTTCGAACAGGGGAATAAGGGAGAAATAAGCCGCCACGGTGAGCACTAAGAAGAACAGGTTGTGGAGTACCATTAACTTCGGCCGAACCTTAAGGTTGCCGAAGAGGCCACTCACGCCGGATGTTTTCTCGCCAGACAAGAAATTTTACTTTAGTTGCGCAAAGGCTGCTCTTATGATAGAAACAATATTGGCCCTATCACAATTTGTGGAAACGTGTACTAAGGCCCTGAACCAGGGTACTGGGGACTGAGGCTCAACACTCGAAATGGCAGTCATATTTCCGAAGTCATCTGACATTATCTTAAAGGTCCTGGGCGCGGTGGTGTCGTTGGGAGCGGTGGCCGGGGTCGCTGCCTACACCTATTACACGTGGCCGACCGTCATCGATACCGGGTATCAGCCGGTGCAGCCCGTTCCGTACAGCCACAAGCTGCACGCCGGGCAACTGGGTCTGGATTGTTTCTACTGTCATTCGACGGTCTATAAAGCGGCCTTTGCCGCGGTCCCCGCAACCAGCACGTGCATGAACTGCCATTCGCAGGTGAAGAAGGACAGCCCGCGGCTGGAGCTGGTGCGCCAGAGTTACGCCAGCGGTCAGCCGATTCCGTGGGTACAGATCCATCGCCTGCCCGACTTTGTCTATTTTAACCACCAGGCTCACGTGACGGCGGGGGTAAGCTGCGTAAGCTGCCACGGCCGCATCGATCAGATGATCGAAGTGCATCAGGAAAAGCCGCTGAACATGGCGTTCTGCCTGGAATGCCACCGCGACCCGGCTCCCAACATCCGGCCGGTAGAGCTGGTGACGCAGCTCGACTGGAAGCCTGACCGCGATCCGCGCGAAATCGGACAGGAAATTATCGCGCAGAAACATCTGGAGCCGCCAACCAATTGCTCGGGGTGCCACCGATGAGTTTGATTTCGATCCAGACCCCCAACGCCACCGGCCGCAAATATTGGCGAAGTCTGAACGAGCTGGCCGACACGGCGGAGTTCCGCGAGTGGGTGCATCACGAATTTCCAGCTAACGCGACGGAGATGCTGGACGGCGCCTCGCGCCGCACGGTTCTGAAGCTGATGGCGGCCTCTTTTGGACTGGCCGGCCTGGCCGCATGTCACCGCCCGGTGGAGCACATCCTGCCGAATTCGAAGGGCACGGACGCCGATAACTATGCTCCCGGCGAGCCGTATTACTACACCACCGTCACATCGCTCGGCGGCCACATAACCGGCCTGATGGTCCAGACGCACGACGGGCGTCCCACTAAGATTGAGGGCAATCCCGATCATCCGCACAGCTTGGGCGCGGCCACGGCGCTACAGCAGGCGGCCGTGCTGGGCGTGTATGATCCCGATCGTTCCTCGAAGGTTCTGAACGGCGGCAAGGCTTCGACATGGGCGGATTTTGAGGCAGCGGTTAAAGCGCTGTCGCTCGGAGACGGCGCGGGTCTGCGGTTCTTAAGCGGCGTGGTGACTTCGCCATCCCTTGCGGCGCTTCGCGCGCAGACTCTGCAGAAGTATCCGAAGGCGAAATGGGTCGAGTACGAAGCCGCGGCCCGGGAAAACGAATTGGCTGGATCCGCCCTGGCGTTTGGCCAGCCGTATTACATTCATCCCAAGCTCGACAAAGCCAAAGTAATTCTGGCGCTCGATTCCGATTTCCTTGGGCTCGATTCGCCGTCTCCGTTCTTCACCACGCTGTTCAGCAAACGGCGGAAGGTGAACGGCGAAGCGGACCTGGAATCGATGAACCGGCTGTATGCAGTCGAGAGCCAGTTTTCGCTCACCGGCGCGAATGCGGACCACCGCCTGCGCATGCGGGGGGCGGATGTCCGGCAGTTTGCGCAGGATCTGGCCGGCGCGCTAGGCGCGATGCCGGCCCTCAACGTCGTAAACAATGGCGCGGCTGATAAACGCGCGAAATTCCTCGCGGCAGTTGCCAAAGATCTGAAGGCGGCGGGCGCGGAAGCGCTGGTGATCGCCGGTCCCAGGCAGCCCGCGAGTGTGCAGGCTTTGGCCGCGTTGATCAATCAATCGCTCGGCAGTACGTGCGTGACGTATACGAAGCCGGTGCTCGAGAACGCGAATTCGGGTCTCGATGCATTGAAGAACTTAACCGGCGAAATGTCCGGGGGACAAGTTTCGACGCTGGTGATTCTGGGCGGAAATCCGGTCTACACCGCGCCCGCGGATTTGCAATTCGGTGTGGCGCTGTCGAAAGTCGCGAACTCGATTCATCTGGGTCTCGAAGAGGATGAGACGGCCGCGGCCGTGAAGTGGCACGTACCCGAAGCGCATTTTCTCGAATCGTGGGGCGACCATGCGACGTCCGAGGGTCTCGCCGCGATCCAGCAGCCCATGATTGAGCCGATGTACGGCGGCAAAACGGCATCCGAGATCGTATCGGTGCTGATCGGCAGCAAAGACACGAAATCGCACGACATCGTTAAGAATTACTGGACCGCGCAGTTCACTGGCAACAAGGAGCAGTCCTGGAGAAAGGCTCTCCACGACGGCGTGGTGGCATCGTCAAAAACGGTCGAAGCGGTGAAAGTTTCGGCCGACGCCAAGAAGCTGGCGGCGGCGCTCGCGGCCGAAGCAAGGCCCGCCGCGAATGGGATCGAGGTCGGTTTTTATCCCAGTTCCTCCGCGTGGGACGGCCGCTTCGCCAATAACGGATGGCTGCAGGAAGCTCCGGACCCGATCAGTAAGCTGGTGTGGGGCAACGCCGCGATGATCAGCCCCGGCACGGCACGCGAGCAGAAGCTGTCAGACGGCGATATCGTCACGCTTTCGCGCGGCAACTATAAGCTCGAAGCAGCGGTGTTGATCCAGCCCGGTCACGCCGATAACGCGGTCTCGATCGCGCTCGGCTACGGACGCCAGAGCTGCGGGCGGGTGGGGAAAGACGTCGGCTTCAACGCCAATCTGATTCGCACCAGTGACGGTTTCTGGTTCTCGCAGGGCTTCTCGATGGCCGCCACGGGCAAACGCCACGTTCACGCCACCACCCAGGAGCGCGGCACCGGCGATCAGCAACATGGCCGGCCGCTGGTGCGCGAAGGCACCATCGAGGAATACAAGAAAAACCCCAAGTTCGCAGAGGAGATGGCGGAGGTTCCCGAGCTTCACTCCATTTATCCGGAGGTCTCCTACGACAAAGGCTATCAGTGGGGCATGGCGATCGACCTCACCTCCTGCACCGGCTGCAATGCGTGCGTGCTGGCGTGCGTAGCGGAGAACAACACTCCGGTGGTCGGCAAGGATCAGGTGCTTCGCGGCCGCGAAATGCACTGGATCCGCATGGATCGTTATTATTCCGGCGACGAGAACGATCCCCAGGTTGTCGAGCAGCCGCTGCCCTGCATGCAGTGCGAGAACGCGCCGTGTGAAAACGTCTGCCCGGTGCAGGCCACGACCCACAGTCCCGAGGGGCTGAACGACATGGCGTATAACCGCTGCGTCGGCACGCGGTATTGCGCCAACAACTGTCCCTTCAAGGTTCGCCATTTCAACTTCCTGAATTTCCATAAGCATGAGCCGGAGGTGATCGGGTTGGTTTACAATCCCGACGTCACCGTGCGCATGCGCGGAGTGATGGAAAAGTGCACGTACTGCGTGCAGCGCATTGAAGAGGTCAGGATCAAAGCCAAGGTGGATGGGCGGCGGGCGATCAAGGAAGGCGAGATCAAGACCGCCTGCCAGCAGACCTGCCCGGCCGAAGCCATCGTGTTCGGCAATATTAATGACCCTGAAAGCCGGGTCGCAAAACTCAAAAAACAGGAGCGCAACTACGCCATGCTAGCCGAGCTCGATATCCGGCCGCGCACCACGTATCTGGCGAAACTGCGTAATCCGAATCCGGAGCTAGGAGCATGAGGGAGTCACGCGCATGAGTGTGATAGTCGAGCAAAATCCGGCGTTGATGGAAGTGAATCCGCCGCTGGTCCGCGCGACGGATTATCACGATCTGTCGAACCAGATCAGCGCGATCGTCGAAGGCGACGTTCTGAAGACGCCGATGAAGTATTGGATCACGCTGGGCGTGACGGCGTCGGTTACCGTGCTGCTCGGCGCCATGTTGACCTACCTCGTGGCCACCGGTATCGGCGTGTGGGGTAATAACCGTCCGATCGGCTGGGCGTGGGACATCACGAACTTCGTGTTCTGGATCGGTATCGGCCACGCCGGCACGCTGATCTCGGCGATTCTTTTTCTGTTCCGTCAAAAATGGAGAACGTCGATTAACCGCTCGGCCGAAGCGATGACGCTGTTTGCGGTGATGTGCGCCGGCATCTTCCCGCTGTTCCACACGGGGCGTCCGTGGCGCGCGTATTGGCTGTTTCCGATTCCCAACACCGACCTGACGCTGTGGCAGAATTTCCGCAGCCCGCTCATCTGGGACGTGTTCGCGGTCTCGACGTATTTCACGGTGTCGCTGCTGTTCTGGTTTACGGGCCTGGTGCCGGATCTGGCCACACTGCGCGACCGCGCCAAGACCAAAGTCAAGCAGTGGACCTTCGGATTACTGAGCCTGGGATGGAGAGGCTCGGCGCGGCACTGGCGGAATTACGAAGCCGCGTATCTGATCCTGGCGGGCATCTCGACGCCGCTGGTGCTCAGCGTTCACAGCATCGTCAGCTTCGACTTTGCGACCTCGATTATTCCCGGGTGGCACACCACCATCTTCCCGCCATACTTCGTTGCGGGAGCGATCTTCTCCGGATTTGCCTGCGTGATGACCCTGCTGCTGATAGCCCGCTGGACTCTGAATCTTCAGAATCTGATCACCATCAAGCACCTGGAGAACATGAACAAGATCATCCTGGTGACGGGTTCGATCGTGGGCTACGCGTACGCGTGCGAGTTTTTCATCGCCTGGTACAGCGGCAACATCTATGAGCGCTTCACGTTTCTGAATCGCGCGTTCGGCCCCTACTGGTGGGCCGCGTGGTCGATGTATTCGTGCAACATCTTTATCCCGCAGCTGTACTGGTTCAAGAGCCTGCGCAGGAACCTCTGGGTGATGTTCATAATCAGCATCACCACCAACATCGGAATGTGGTTCGAACGCTTTGTCATTATCGCCACCAGCCTGACGCGCGATTTCCTGCCGACCTCGTGGGGTTATTTCCATCCCACCTGGGTGGACATGTGCACCTTCGCGGGAACGATCGGCCTGTTCCTGACCCTGTTCCTGCTGTTCGCGCGCTTCCTGCCGATGATCGCGATGTCCGAAGTGAAGGGCGTCCTGGCGGTACAGAAGCAGATGTTTAAGAACGAGGAGGTCGTCACCAAATGAACGTTGACGTCGATCTCATCAAAGACAAGCTCGGAATTGGCGACGACAAGCTGTACGGCGTGATGGGCGAATTCTCAGAGCCGCATGACCTCGTCGAAGCCGGGCGCAAGATCCGTCAGATGGGTTACACCAAGCTGGACGCGATGTCCCCATTCCCGGTGCACGGTATCGACGACGCGATCGGCGTTCCTCCGTCGAAGCTGGGCTGGATCGTGATTTTCTTCTCCGCGCTGGGCGGCCTGACTGCGCTGCTCCTGATCTGGTATGTCGGCGTGATCAGCTATCCGCTGGTGATCGGCGGCAAGCCGCTGTTCGACTTTTCCTACACCATTCCGGTGACGTTTGAGCTGACAGTGCTGTGTACGGCATTCGCGACGTTTCTTGGAATGTTCGCGCTGAATGGGTTGCCGCGGCTATATCATCCGTCGTTCCGTCATCCCAGCTCGCATCGCGCGAGCGACGATCGATTCCTGCTGGTGATCGAGGCGGACGATCCGCAATTCGATCCACAGAAAAGCGCGGAGCATCTGCGAAGCGTGGGCGCGGCTGAAGTGGAGGTCGTCGAAGGATGATGTTCTCCCGTAAGAATCTCGTGGGGACACTGGTGGCTGTCCCCGTTTTCCTCTTATTGGCCGGATGCTCGAGCATCCAACGGGACACTCCCATCCAGGTGTGGGATGACATGAAGCACCAGCCTAAATTTAAGGCACAGTCGGAGCTGGACTTGGGCGTTTTCTCCGATCACCGCTCGAACCGCCTGCCTCCCACAGATACCGTCTCGCGCGGCCGTATGGAGGAAGACAGTCCTTACTTCACCGGCATGGAAGGCGGGATGTACGTCGGCAAGAACCCCGTCCCGGTGACGATGGACGTGCTGCATCAGGGGCGGATGCGATTCAACACGTATTGCTCGCCCTGCCATGACCAGACCGGCATGGGACACGGCATTGTGCCGACGCGCGTGCCTGCCTGGCAGCCTTCGAATTTGACCGAAGACCGCGTCGTGCAATTCGCCGACGGCGATATTTTCAACGTGATCACGAACGGGCGCCGCACCATGCCCGCCTACCGGTACCAGATTGTGGTTTCGGACCGGTGGGCGATCATCGCGTATGTCCGGGCTCTGCAGAGAGCGGCGCACGCCAAGCCCGACGAAGTTCCGGCCGAATTGAGGGCGGCCTTGCAATAAGGAAAGCGCCATAAACACATGAGCCTCCATTCGACCATTGATCCTCACACCGGCGATCACGCTCCCGCCGATACCTACCAAATGGACGTGAGCCGCTGGAACACCGGCCGCAACGTACTGGTGTTCGCCGCGCTGGCCTCGGTCATCGCGTGTCTGGCGGGATATTTCACGAATCCTGCGCGGTTTTTCCAATCGTATCTGGTGGCCTTTTCGTTCACTACGGTGATTGGCCTCGGGGCGATGTTCTTCGTCCAGGTGCAGTTTCTAACCGGATCCGCGTGGAGCGTCACCATGCGGCGCATCATGGAAAACGTGATGATCACCCTGCCGGTCGGCCTCATCCTGTTCATCCCGATCGCGCTGGGGCTGCGAGAAATTTATCCGTGGATGAACGATCAGCTCATGCACACGGACGCGACGCTGAAACTCAAATCCGGGTTCCTCAACGCGAATTGGTTTGTGATTCGGGCCGTGATCTACTTCTTCGTCTGGTCGCTATGGATCGGCTCGATTTACCGGCAATCGACGCGGCAGGACACCCAGCGTTCGATCCGCCAGATGCACATCGCTTCGCGGTGGAGCGCGCCGGGCCTGTTTCTCGTGGTCGTGGTCGGGACCCTGGCCTCCTATGACTGGCTGATGTCGCTCGAGCCCAAGTGGTACTCAACCATCTTCGGGCTGGTGATGCTGTCCGACGGAGGTCTGGCGTTCATGGCGGTGGTGACGCTGGTGTGCCTGGGATTCCGGCGCGCCGGGATCCTCAAAAATTCGATCACGCCGGAGCATTACCACGACTTGGGCAAATGGCTGTTCGCAATGACGGCTTTTTATACGTACGTTGCGTTCGCGCAATACATGTTGATCTGGTACGCCAACATTCCGGAGGAGACGCAATGGTATCGCCACCGCATGGGCGGAAGCTGGCTATACGTCAGCCTGGCGATGCCGTTCCTACGCTTTCTGATTCCGTTTTTCGTGCTGTTGTGCCGGCCGGCCAAGCGCAGCCTGACCGTGATCGGCGCGGTGGCCGTGTGGAGCCTGGCGGTGGTATATCTGGACCTATATTGGGTGGTGATGCCGACCTATTACAGGGATGGCGTGCAGCCTCATTGGCTGGATTTTGCGACTCTGGTGGCCACCGTCAGTATCTGCGGCCTGGTGTTCTGGGGACGATTCCGGCGGCATAAGATGGTGCCGGTCGGCGATCTGCGATTTGAGCAGAGCCTGCATTTTGAGAATGCATAGGGGATGCAATAAGGAAGCCATATGAGTCATAGCGACGACAGTTACGAGCACCCCATCGTTCATCACGATCCTGCGGAGGGCTTCGATCCCACCGAGCCGAGTGCCGCCGCGATTGCGGCATTTGGAGTAGGGAGCGTGGTCCTGCTGGTGCTGGTGATCTTCGCTGTCCAGGGTTACTTCGATAAAGTGTGGCAGCAGGCGGTCTACGACAAGGTGCTGTCCGCGCCGAGCGAACAACTGCAGGACCTGCGCAATCGCGACACCTGGAATTTGACGCATTACATGTACGGCGATATGAACAAGAACAGCGGCCGCGTGCGGATTCCTGTCGAGCGTGCGATGGAGTTGTACGCGCAGGAAGCGGCGGCCGGAAAGCTGTTTTACCCCGCCAAAGCCTCCGCTCCGAAGAAGGACGATTACATGCAGCCGTTGACCGCCGCCGATTTGGCTGCACCCGCCACTTCAGCACCGCCGGCCGAACCGCCGGCCAAGAAGGAATGATTAGCGGATGAAATTGATCGTCCGCAGATTGATGGTGGGTCTCCTGGCGAGTTTGCCTCTTCTCGCTGAGAGTCGCCTGCCATCGAACGACGGCCCTGGGGCCCTGCCGGCCAATGTGCGCCCGCCGCAACTCGAAGGCGTGGGCATCGATGAGCATCTGGGCAGGCCGATCGATTTGAGCTTGACCTTTATCGCCGAAAGCGGTTATCCGGTGGCGCTGAGCGAGTACTTCCACAAAGACCGGCCGGTGATCTTGAATCTGGTGTATTACAACTGCCCGATGCTGTGCACGCTGGTATTGAACGCTCAGACCGAAGCCATGCGCGCGATCCCCTGGACTCCGGGGAAGGAGTACGAAGTCGTCACCATCAGCATCGATCCGCGCGAGTCCTTCGACGTCGCCCGGAAGAAGAAGGCGATTTATATGGGCAGCTACGACCGCCCTGCGCCGGGCTGGCATTTCCTGGTGGATCACGACGGGAACGCGAAAAAACTGGCGGAGATGGCCGGCTTCCATTACCGCTACGATCCGCGCATCGAGCAGTACGCGCACGCCGCGGCGATCATGGTGCTGACGCCTGAAGGCCGCATGGCGCGCTATCTGTACGGGGTGCGCTACTCGCCCCGCGATCTGCGCTTCGCGCTGGCCGAGGCGTCGGAAGGCCGGTCCACCATGGCCATCGAAAAAATTCTGCTGTTCTGCTATCACTACGATCCCAAATCCGGCGCATACGTGCTGTTCGCCACCAACCTGATGCGCGCGGGCGGATTGTTGACCGTGGCTCTGATTGCATTTTTCCTGACGCGGATGTTTCGCGCGGATCGGAAACGAACGGCCAAAGTCTTGAAGGAAGGTCTGGCATAAATGTTTTGGACGCGTTCCTATTGGTTGCCGCCGCAGGGTTCCGCTTTCTCAAACGAAGTGGACGTCCTGTACATGGCGCTGTTCTGGCTGAGCGTCTTCTTCTTCGTCGGCATCACCGGAGCCGCGCTATGGTTTTCGTGGCGCTACCGTTACCGTCCCGGCCGCGTGACGCCCCACAATACGCACAATACGCCGCTTGAAATCATCTGGACTGTCGTTCCCCTGATTCTGTGCGTCATCATTTTTTTCTGGGGCATGGATGGGTTTATGAAGTACGCCGTGGCGCCCGGCGAGGCCATGGAAATCCAGGTCACCGCAAAGAAATGGCTGTGGCAGTTCGAGTATCCGGATGGCACCCGCAGCGTCAATGAAATTCACGTACCGGTGAATAAATCGGTACGGTTCGTGATGACCAGCGAGGATGTCCTGCACGATTTCTTTGTGCCCGACATGCGCGTGAAGCACGATATCATTCCCGGCCGCTACACCGAAATTTGGTTTACTCCGACGATCATCGGCGAGCATCACGCCACCTGCGCCGAATACTGCGGCAAGGGCCACTCCGATATGCAAGCCAAGGTGTTCGTGGATACGCCGGAAAAATTCGCCGACTGGATGGCCACCGGCGGTGATGAGTGGAAGAACCACACCCCGGAGGACTGGGGCAGGATTCAGTACGAGCAGAAGGGCTGTGAAACCTGTCACAGCATCGATGGCAGCAAGAGCAAAGGGCCGACGTGGAAGGGTGTCTGGGGCAGTTCGGTCAAAGCTAAGCAGAGCGACGGCAAAGAAGTGACCGTCACGGTGGATGAAAACTACGTCCGCGAGTCCATGATGGTGCCGGGCGCCAAAGTCGTCGACGGGTTCGACAACATTATGCCGACCTTCCAGGGTCTGCTGCGGGAAAATGAGATCCGCGGCTTGGTAGCTTTTATTAAGTCCTTGAAGTAGAGCAAGTGAGGAATATGGAACACGCACTCACATCTGGAACACGAATCGCCGACCGGCCGCGGCCGGCGAAAAATTATCTGAACGAGACCACCACGGTGTGGAGCTGGATGGCCACGCTCGACCACAAGCGCATCGGGATCATGTATCTGGTCGGAGTGCTGACGGCGTTCATGATGGGCGGCATCTTCGCGCTGCTGGTCCGTCTGTCGCTGCTCAACGCCAAGCACATGCTGTTCGGCAAGGTATGGGTGACGGCGGAAACCTATAATCGGTTTTTCACTCTCCATGGCGCGATCATGGTGTTCCTGTTCATCATTCCTGCCATCCCCGCCTCACTCGGAAATTTCGTTCTCCCGCTGATGCTGGGAGCCAAGGACGTGGCTTTTCCGCGGCTCAACCTGGCGAGCTTCTATCTGTGGGTCACCGGCGCGGTGATGGCGATTTCCTCGATGATCATCGGCGCCGTCGATACCGGCTGGACGTTTTACACGCCGTATAGCACCACTACCGACGGCTCGGTCGGCCTGATGACCATGGCGGTGTTCATCCTGGGCTTTTCCTCGATTTTCACCGGCCTGAATTTCATTGCGACCGTCCATAAGCTGCGTGCCCCGGGAATGGGCTGGTTCGATATGCCCCTGTTTATCTGGGGCATTTATGCAACCGGAGTGATTCAGATCCTGGCGACCCCTGTGCTCGCGATCACGCTGGTTCTGCTCCTGCTCGAGCGCGTCTTTCAAATCGGCATCTTCGATTCGCGCATCGGAGGCGATCCGGTTCTGTTCCAGCACTTCTTCTGGTTCTACTCGCACCCCGCCGTTTACATCATGATTCTGCCGGGCATGGCGATCATCAGCGAGCTGATCCCTACGTTCTCCCGAAAAACCATCTTCGGCTATCGCGCCATTGCGTATTCCAGCGTCTCGCTGGCGCTGCTGAGCTTCGTCGTTTGGGGCCACCACCTGTTCGTAGCCGGGCAATCCGAGCTCGCGACCGTCGTCTTTTCCGCACTGACGTTCCTGGTCGCGCTTCCGTCGGGTGTGAAAGTGTTCAACTGGCTCTCCACCATGTACAAGGGCAATATTTCGCTCGAGACGCCTATGCTGTACGCGATCGCCTTCATCATCCTGTTCACCATTGGCGGCTTAACCGGCATCTTCCTGGGCGCCTTGTCCGTCGACGTGCATCTTACGGACACCTATTTCGTCGTCGCGCACTTCCATTACGTGATGATGGGCGGAACGGTGATCGCTTTCATCGGCGGCCTGCACTACTGGTGGCCGAAGATGACCGGCCGCATGTACTCCGAAAAATGGGGTCGGATCGCCACCGCGCTGGTGTTCATCGGCTTTAACATGACGTTCTTTTCGCAGTTCATCATGGGCAGCCGCGGGATGCCGCGCCGCTATTTCAATTATCTGGATCAGTACCAGCCCATTCACGCGTTCTCTACTTATGGAAGTTGGGTGCTGGGCTCGGGTCTGTTTCTGACCGCGATTTATCTGCTTGCCTCGCTCAAATACGGACCGCCCGCTCCGGATAATCCGTGGGGCGGAACTACCATGGAGTGGCAGACGTCCTCGCCGCCCATTGCCCACAATTTCGAAGACCAGCCGGTGCTCGAGCATGAGCCGTACGACTACCGGCCGAAAACGGTGACCCACGCATGAGTAGCTCAACCGTTGATGTACAGCCGCACGATCCGCACGGCCATGGCGCAGTCCACGGGCACGATCCGCACCATCAGCACCACTTCACCACCATGGAGCAGCAGGCCGATACCAGTAAGATCGGCATGTGGCTGTTCCTGGCCACCGAGGTTTTGACGTTCGGCGGCTTATTCCTGGGCTTCGGCCTGATGCAGAGCCGCTACCCGCAGGAATTCGTGGAAGCGCATGAGCACCTGCAGCGGCCGCTGGGCGCGCTGAATACCGTCGTGCTGCTGATTTCGAGCTTCACGATGGTGATGGCGGTGCTCGCCGCGCGCACCAATCAGCCCAAGAAAACCGTGCGCTATCTGGTGATGACTATTGTCTGCGCCTTCATCTTTTTGGGCGTGAAATATTTCGAGTATACGCACAAATTCGAAGAGGGTCTGCTGCCGGGCAAGTTCTACTCGCACACCGGTGATCTGATCGCGGGCAGCCATGGCTACGCGACGTTTTTCAGCTTCTATTTCATGATGACCGGGCTGCATGGCATTCACATTCTGGCCGGTATCGGATTGCTGTCCTGGATCGCGGTCCGGGCCCATCGGGGTGAATTCTCGAAGGCCTACTATACGCCGGTGGACCTGGTCGGCCTGTTCTGGCACCTGGTCGATCTGATTTGGATTTATCTGTTCCCGCTGTACTACCTGATCACATGAGCGCATCCATACAACACATCCACGAACACGCCCACGACCCTCAGGCGGAAACCAGGGGGTATATCGTCACTCTGGTGAGCCTTCTGATTCTGACCGCCATCACGGTCGGGGCGTCCTATATTAACTTCGGGTCGGGAAACGTGGTGATCGCGCTCGCGATTGCTACCGTCAAGGCGACTCTGGTGGCATTGTTCTTCATGCATCTGCGCCATGACAAACCCGTGAACGCCGTCATTGCCTGCGCCGGGTTCCTGTTCCTCGGGCTGTTCCTGCTGTTCACTTTTCTGGATGTCGGATCGCGAACGCCGCTGCAGCCGGTGAATCTGAAAGCTCCGGCGCCGGCCGCTGACGCTGCTCCTGCCGGTGGCGCTCCTGCGGCTCCCGCGAAGCAATAATCTAGCCCGCGCTGCGCTCGAACAGACCGCCGCGGACCACCTCGGCGACTTCAATGTTGTAGTATTCGTACCAGCGTTCCCGCCCCGCTTTTTGCGCGATTCGATGACGCGGGTGATTCCGCCAGGCGGCGAGCGTCTCCTGATCCTGCCACCAGATCACGGAAATGCGTTCGCCGTCGTCCGCGCGGAACATTTTGTACTCGATGAAGCCGGGCATCTCCCGAGCCGTGGCGAGCATCTCCGCGGCCATGGCGTGGTAATCCTCGCCGGCTTGTTCCGTGAGACGGGAGCGAAAAAGAATCACGACCATGCCTGATTGTGGCATTTCTCTGGTGACATTCGCGGTCCGCATCGGGTATTTTGAAAACACACGTGCTGCGCTACGCCGCGATCGATATCGGAAGTAATTCCACGCGCATGTTGGCGGCGGAGGTGGTGCCCGGCCAGGCGCCCCGTGTTCTCACCGCGGCGCGCGACGTCACACGGCTGGGAGCCAGCGTTTTCCGCGGCGGGCGCATCAGCCCCGAGGCGATGGAGAATGCCTTGCGCGTGCTGGCGCGTATGGCCGAGAGCTACCGCAAGCTGGATATCGCGGGCATCCGGGCGGTGGCCACCAGCGCGGTTCGCGACGCTGCCAATCAGGCGGAATTTCTGGCCCGCGCGTCGGCTGTCCTGGGAACGACGGTCGAAATTATTTCCGGGCGCGAAGAAGCGCGCCTGATCCATCGCGGCGTGATGAGTCGTTGGCCGCAGAACAACAAGCGCGTCTTGATTGTCGATATCGGCGGCGGCAGCGCCGAAATCATTGCCGCCGAGGACGGCCGCCTGGTGGATGCGGTATCGAAGCCCCTCGGCGCGCTGCGGCTCCAGGAGATTTTTTTGCCGGACGATCCGCCCGCGCCCCTCGGCCTGAATCAATTGGCGGAGTTCGTTGATCAGAAGCTGGATGCCACGGTGACCCGGATGGGCACGCACTGGGATCGCATCATCGCGACCTCGGCCACCGCCGCCGCGGTAGTGTGCGCCGTGAATCGCGTAGGCCGCTCTCGCCGTGAGGAAGCCGACCGTCTGCGCGCCTCCACCGCCGAAATCCGGCGATTGTACCGGAGACTCGCCACGCTCGACTTGAACGGACGCCGCAAGATCAGCGGCATCGGCCCCCGGCGCGCCGAGATCATCGTTGCCGGATCAGGCGCGTTGCTGCGGATTCTGGAACTGTTCCACGCCCCCTCTGCTTACTATTCGGCGGCCGGCGTTCGGGATGGAATTGTAGCGGACCTGGCAGCGCGCGGCGTGGGCGGCGAGATGGCTCGCATGAGCCGCGATCAGAGGACCGAGGTGGAGCGTATTGCCTCGCGCTTCGGCATCATGCTCAAGCATGCGCGCGAGGTGGCTCGATTTTCGCAGCAGTTGTTCGGGAGGCTCCAGCCCCTGCATCACTTGCCGCTCTTCTATGGACGCCTGCTCGAAGCCGCATGCTACCTCTCTGAGACGGGCCACTACATAAACGATGCGGCCCATCACAAGCATGCCTACTATATCGTGGCCAACGCGGACGTTTCCGGTTTTACGGATCGTGAACGCCGCTTCATCGCGGCCTTGTGCCGGTATCATCGCAAAGCCACTCCACAGGCTTCGCACAACGAGTTTCAGACGCTGCCCGCTGAGGATAAGCGCGCGCTTGGACTCTTGATTCCGATCTTGCGCCTGGCGATGAATCTGGATCGCGGCCGCCACCTGGATGTGGAGCTGGTGGATTGTGAAATTCCTTTCCAGCACAGTGGGATCCGAAGCTTGGAATTCACGTGACTTGAAGTCGCGGCCGCACTGACCCTATAGTGAGTCGTATTAATTTAAATCATACCAACATGGTCAAATAAAACGAAAGGCTCAGTCGAAAGACTGGGCCTTTCGTT